>ERZ1106978.1415-NODE-1415-length-13594-cov-3.448482_pt1 | contig 13594 bp, 18 predicted proteins | sample MGYA00403689_ERZ1106978 | MGnify/ENA primary metagenome ERZ1106978 (study PRJEB35170, sample SAMEA104062434) | human gut metagenome | biome: human gut; feature: human-associated habitat; material: faeces | place: Denmark | collected 2012-08-02 ...
GGAAGAATGTATCCGGGTTCTGAGCTGATCCTCTTTCACATGGATGGTTCGGGTTCAGTGCATGTGCACGGAATTCCTTGATTGCATCCTTATCTACGAGATCTTCCAGATCTTCGTAATCCCATGTTTCGATCTTCTGGATTTCGTGTGATGTACGGAAACCATCGAAGAAGTTAATGAAAGGAATTTTACCTTTCAGTGCTGCACAATGTGCAACCGGTGTCAGGTCCATAACTTCCTGTACGCTGGATTCACAGAGCATTGCGCATCCAGTCTGACGACAGGCGTAAACATCTGAATGATCACCAAAAATATTAAGAGCGTGTGAAGCTACTGCACGGGCAGATACGTTGAATACACCCGGAAGCTGTTCACCAGCAATTTTATATAAGTTAGGAATCATAAGAAGTAAGCCCTGGGAAGCTGTGTAAGTAGTAGTAAGCGCACCTGCTGACAGTGAGCCGTGTACAGTACCTGCTGCACCTGCTTCAGACTGCATTTCTGTTACCTGAACAGTCTGACCAAAAATATTCTTTCTTCCTTGTGTTGCCCATTCGTCTGTGGCTTCAGCCATTACAGATGAAGGTGTGATCGGGTAAATAGCAGCAACTTCTGTATAAGCATAAGAAGCATGAGCAGCTGCATGGTTACCATCCATGGTCTTCATTGATCTTGCCATTTTCTTTGTTCCTCCTTAGATTGTGTCAAAACTTTTACTTGTGTTAAAATTTTTTTACACTTTCGTTCGATATTATTATAGCTGTTCATATATGAAAAGTCCAGTCATTTTACTGTTCTGATTGTTCCTTTTGACGTACAAACCCTGTATTTCACGGGGTTGTTTTATGTAAACTGTAGTAAGTTTCAGCTATCTTATATCATAAAAGAGACGGACATCTGTCCGCCTCTCACCATACATTATCAATTACTTTATTAACAACTATTATACGTTGAATCTGAACAGGATAATATCTCCGTCCTGTACAACATACTCCTTACCTTCCAGTCTTACCAGACCTTTTTCTTTTGCAGCATTATAAGTGCCACATGCCATCATGTCATCATAGGATACGATTTCAGCGCGGATGAATCCTCTTTCAAAATCAGAATGGATCTTTCCTGCTGCCTGTGGTGCTTTCGTTCCTTTTTTGATCGTCCATGCACGGACTTCCGGTTCTCCTGCTGTCAGGTAACTGATCAGTCCAAGAAGGCTGTAGCTTGCCTTGATCAGCTTTTCAAGACCAGATTCCTTAAGTCCCAGTTCTTCCAGGAACATGCTCTTTTCATCATCATCAAGTTCCGCAATCTCCTGCTCAATCTCTGCACAGACAACGAATACTTCGCAGTCCTCTCTTTTTGCATACTCACGGACTGCCTGTACTCCCGCATTACTTGTACCATCATCTGCAAGATCATCTTCTGCCACATTTGCAGCAAAAATGACCGGCTTGTAGGTCAGAAGATTGTAGCTTTCCAGCCACTGCTGTTCATCTTCGTCATTGATATCATCAAAGCTCTTTGCCATCTTTCCATCTTCCAGATGTGCTTTAATTCTTTCCATCAGTGCCAGCTCTTTTGCGATCGTCTTGTCATTTCTTGCTGCTCTGACTGCTTTGGAAATTCTTCTTTCCAGGATCTCAAGGTCTGAAAAGATCAGCTCCAGGTTGATCGTCTCAATGTCACGCAGCGGATCGATACTTCCGTCTACATGGACAATATTGCTGTCCTCGAAACAACGTACTACATGAACAATTGCATCAACCTCACGGATATTTGCAAGAAACTGGTTTCCAAGACCTTCTCCTTTGGATGCACCTTTTACAAGACCTGCGATATCTACAAACTCAATCGCTGCCGGGATGATCTTTTTGGTGTGATACATCTCACCAAGCACATTCAGACGTTCATCCGGTACAGTAACAACGCCCACATTTGGATCAATGGTACAGAATGGGTAGTTGGCTGATTCTGCTCCTGCTTTTGTCAGTGAATTGAATAAAGTACTTTTTCCTACATTCGGTAATCCTACGATTCCTAGTTTCATAATATATTCATCTCCTTCATTTTTCCTTTATTTTACTGGCTTTCCGCGATTCGTGTTTTTAACCGAGTACCACATCGAGCACCACGGAGATGAATTTCGCATCAAGTTTTATACCACTTTTAACGCGTCAGCCACTAAGTCAATTTCTCTATGTTTTTCATCCTCTGTAATATGAACATACAGATTCATGGTAATACCGATATTAGAATGACCTAAAATCTTCTGCAGAGTCTTGGGCTTCATTCCACTTTCAATGCACCTTGTCGCAAAAGTATGTCTGAGTACATGCATTGAAAATCTCGGAATACCTACACGGTCACAATACTTAAAAAGTCCTGTATCATAAGTACTGTTCTTGACCGGCGTTCCCTTTCTGCAAAGAAAGACAATATCCTTCCATTCCATCGGCACGAGCTTTAAGCTCTTATTCTTTGATCTCTGATTTTCAAGAATACAAATTGCTTCGTCTGTAAGAGGAATTGTACGGTAGCCGGATTTGCTCTTAGGTGGACCAACTCTCCATTCACCTACCTTATAGCGATATTCCATCGTCCTCTCAATCTTCATGGTACGATTTTCGAAGTCGATATCACTCCACTTAAGTCCTATAAGCTCACCTGTACGAAGTCCGGTCTGCAACACGAAGCGGTACTGATTCTCATAGCTGTAGCCAACCACAGCTTCTAAGAACTTTTTCTGAGCGTCTATCGTAAGAGCTTCTTTCTTATCTGAAGGCTTTCCCATATCGCTCTTTAACGACTTCTTACAGGGATTTGCAATGAGAACATCATTTTCCCTTGCGAACTCAAACATGTTGTAAAGAGCGATCCGCGTCTGGTATATGGTAGTCGTCTTATAGCCCTCATCAGCCATATCCGAAAAAATCTTCTGGCAGTGAATGGGCTTTACATCAGTTAAGAGTTTATTGCCTATAACACCCTTGATATTACGCTCATACCGTTCCGAATAGTTTCTGACCGTATTAGGTCTCACTGTCTGCTTTTTTATCCCTATCCAATAATCGAACCAGGCATCAACGAGCATATCCGTTGCCTGGTCGAGGTCACTGTGTTGGTCTATGTATGTAGCATCAGCAAGCCACTGTTTTACCTCTTAAAGTTTCTTGGATCTTTTCGTTCTGCGCTTCCCAAATTTATCAACAAATCTGGCGAAATAAGTCCCGTTAGGTTGCTGAACGATTCCTGCTCCAATCTCCTTTCCTTTGAGATCTTTTCCCATTTAAGGCTCCTTTCTAAGCTATATGAGCCCCAAATTAGCACGTTATATTATACACCAACTAGAGCTCAAATGCAATGTTATTTCATTTTTTTGATAGCTGATAAACCGCGTGGTTACCCCATTTGTTGGGAATACGCTATATCTCTACGTTGTCCGAAATGAACTTTTCAAATTCCTTTCGTTTAACAAGTTTTTTCTTCCCTACATACAGAACAAAAGGACATCTCGGTGATCTGAGCAAGCTCTCCAATTTATTGATACCAATATTGGAATACTCCGCAGCCTCTTTTATAGTGAGTGCGACCTTACACTGTATAGGAAGCGCTTGATGTATGCCTCTTTGAAGGAAGCCGCCTTCTTGCCTCTGTACCCCATTACCAAGAACACAAAGCCATCACGTGTCATGTTGAAGCAGGCCTGTCTATGCCCCTGCAAGTTGGTGTAGCTTGACTCCTCAAAATTGAGGAGTCGGAACTCTTCTGAGCAGTCAAGATTTCTGATATCTCTGACTACGTTGTCATGACGTTTCTCAAAAATCTTTGCTACCACAAGGCTGTCCGCTCTCACAACACCGTTACCGTCCGCGTAGATACCAAGTTCGTTTTTTGCTACTAAATTCTTTTTCATTGCTTTTCCTTTCCGCCTGTGACCTGCGGTCGGGATACAAAAAGGAGCCGGTAGCTATCCACCGACTCCACTAACCCCGAAATGGCATAAGAAGTAACGGTGGGTGCTTCGGAGTCAAGACTCGGTTAATCCGAAATCTCGAATCTCCTTATGCATCCCGCCGCCTTAATGGCCATCTCAGGCATTGAGATTATTTATATAAAGTTCCGTCTTGCCTACAAAGTGCTTAACCAAACATCCTGCAGGACAATTTCGTTATATCAAACTCAAGCTCTACCTCTATCCAACCAATTGTAAACAGCAATATAAAACATACAACAACGGCCGCTCCGATGATCCCCACAGCAAGCCATTGAGTCGCTATCACAGATAAAATAAGAAGAATAATCATAGGAACAAATAACAGGCTTGCAGCCCTGCAATACAACCATGAAATAGCAGTTGCAAATAAACGAAGTATTCCAAACAGCAATATCATAGGAAGTGCGATAAGTACCTTAACTAATCTCATGATTAAATGCCCCCTTTCTCTTCTCGTTAAGAACCTTATAAGCAATCAAACGAAGAACGTACTCTGGCATAACACGACGGCCAAGTTCCCATTCCTGCATCGTTCTGTAAGGAATACCAAGCCAATCGGAAAAATCCTTACGGTTCATACCGGACTGTTCTCTGATCATTTTAAAAGTATAAGCCATCTTACGACGCTCTGCTTCGGTATCATCTTTGGAGGTTCTTTCAACCTCGATTTCAATTCCTTCTACGTTATAAATCTCAGTCTTCATAAGCACTCTCCTTTACTTGTGTAGTCAGTGCGTGTATCCTACTATAATTATAATGTAGTCATTGACTACACGTCAAGGTAAAAAATAGTGGTCAGGATAAACCCGACCACTGAATATCATGCAACAGCCTTTGTTACTGTTTCAACAATACTATCATAGCATACGCTCTGGATAACGCGATTCCAATGCCTGCGATCTTTGACATCACCGGCGAGTATTTGATCACAAAGCTCGTTCAGCTTTTCTTTGCTAACTGCGCCGCTACTCTCAGCCATCCAAAAGATAAGCTCTCCGCATTGAATCGACTTATTAAACGGTGCCTCATCCTCAGACTGAGCACTCCATGAATATATCAAATGCCAATACTGAGAAGGTTCTTTTACTCCCGAGCGCTTAGCATTCAATATATATCCACCCGCTGGTTGCACATATCCGCCGCTAATCAATCTATCTGTGATAGAATGGTCAACGTTTTCTTTATCAATATAGAATTGTCGTACCTGTCTGTTAATCATCTTACTTCCCTCCACACTTCTTATAAACGGTTGCCTGATGCGCCTTGCTTGTAGATTGAATCTTCTCGATTTTACCTTCATCAACAAGCATCTTCATCTGTGATGCTGCGGTCCTTTTTGCCGAAGTTGTCATCTTGGCCCATTCTGGTCCAAAAGGTGTAGAACATATAAATGTTTCGTCTTTTACCTTTTCAAGATACTTCTCGATCTTCTTTCTTATCTCTTTTACATTCGGTGTCTCAGTCCTTGGCATATCCAAAAATAAGGTCGTAGCATATTCAATTAGCTTGGATGTGCTCATACCTAATTTCTTTGCCTTTGCCTCCAATGCCTCATATTCATCATCATTAAAGCTGCAAAAAGCTCTATGCATAAAAACCACCTTCTTTCAAAATAGGATTGATGCCGCCACTCCTACTTGAATATAACACATAGGTTTGATACCGTCAACCCTATTTGAAATAGATAAAAATTATATGCTTTTCGCACATACTTTTATCATTTATAATTTATATATGCAGAAAGCATATGCCATTTAGTTATATCTTTTTAGCATATATATCCTTATGCTTATCTCAAAGGAGATGACTTATGTTTAAGACCAACAATGAAAAAATAGGAAAGCACCTTGGCAACTTGATTAAAAACAGTGAACACAAGAATGATCGCCAGTTTTGCATCGCATATCTCACACTACGTGACGGCGAAGCTAATCCTGACGATATACAGAAAATGCAAAACCGTATTTGCCAAATAAAAAATGGCAAAAAGGGCGTTCAGATTGAGGATCTTCCAATCTTCTCTGATTTATTGGGAGTATCAATTGAGGATATTTTAAGCGCTGGGACTGTCCTCACTCTTGTACTAAACAGAAAAACTAATTACTCAATCGCTTTTTCAAATGATCCCTCAGAATGGGAAGCATATATTAAAAGAGACGACAAACTTATTCTTAATCCTGATGAGTATGACAAAACGGCAATTGATTACGCCCTTGAGGCAGGCAATTACCCTTTCCTAAAATATCTCACCGAGAAAGGCTACATATGGTTCGTAGGGGATGATAAAAAAGAATACTATCTTGGATTTGGTGCTGGAACATCTATAAAACGACGCGAAATAGGATTTCTTGATACCTTAGACTCACGTATGAAAAACCAGGATGATCTTCGCTTTAAGATGATAGCCTTGGCTATCAGAGACAATGATTTAGAGATGCTGAACGTTCTTCATGCAAGAGAGATTCCTTTACTGTATACTATTAACCCGATACAGCATTGGACATTAAATAATAAGCAGCTACCCTCTTCTTCTAACATTGAGCAGATGATCGACAGCATCGCTACAAGTGATAACACTGCCATATCGTATTTCTTTGAAGAATTTGAGACGGAAGCAGAACTTAACTCATTACGAAGCACTTTTGTATTTCCGTACGCCGGACAAATATTAGATTCTTTATCAGCAGCAAAAGGGCATTCGAAAGTAAGCTCTTTTTAGAAAGGGCCATAGAGCATAATAAAAAGGTGCAGGGAAAACTACAGAAATTGGTAGATAAAAGTAAAGCCAGCTGTAAAGAACTCTATAGTGCGACTCCAAATAACAATTATTATGATGAAGCATATTTCTGTAGAGAGGCTTGGAGAGAATACTATTTTTACCCTGAAACAGGTTTCATAGCATACTATATGCCATTCTATTCCAAGAACACTACCGGCTTTATTACCAATGTCATCAACGTAACCGCATCTTCTACAAATGCAGAAGTACAGTTCCTTATTGATGAATTAAAGAAAACATACAACACCTTTATCAAACAGTTTGAGAAAAAGGAGGCTTAACATGTGTAATCCAATCTTTGATTACGATGACGGAGATTTCATTTACCAGACTTCCGGTAATATGGGAATCGATTCTGACGGTGATCTGCATATGCGAATAGGTGATAATATGTCGATGGACATGGACACCGGCGAACTACACTTCAACTCCGGTTGGAAAAATGATGATGACGATGATAATTTCTAGTACAGAGATAAAGCCAGGACTTTTTGTCCTGGCTCAATTTACATGCATCCACCCATGGTAAGAATAACTTTAGTATGCTTATAACCTTTATTCTTGCTACTGCATTCCATTACTATATAATAATCGTCATCATCTTCTGCTCTAACAACAATCCCCTGGGAATACTCAGTTTTCCAAAGCGGGCCAACACCATAATATGGAGCTACAACTTCATTTGTTGGGTTAGGCATCTCATAACTAAAATTGTTTTTAAATAACCACGCATGATAGTTCTTCAACGCTGGCGGAGCTCCCATAATTTGAAAAGAAGTCATAATGGCAGTCTGAAACTGTAATTCTTCTTCAAGATTAATCACATATTTCTCAGTAGGATCTAGTTGATATTCACCATTATCATTATTTCTACTCTTATCTATATCATTCAACGATATCTTTTTCATATCAGTTTCCTTCCTCGTTTGGTCTAGTACCCGCATAAGGTCGCGGTTGCGATACATATTGATCTATCTTCAAAAATGATTCTCCCAATTCGTTTAAGCTTAATACAAGCATGTACTCTGCCACCTCTCCTGCATGATCTATATATCGCATAGGATCAAGTGATGCTCTGAACTCTTCAAATGAATCCCCTACTTCAATCCACTCATCCTCTTCTTTGTCATAATAGCAATGCAATTCACGCCATAGTGCCTCATCTATTTCCTCGTAGTATTCATCATCAGCAATGAAATTTGCCCACGGAAATAATCTAGGAAAAACATCTGTATATACGGTATACGGAAACCAATATGGATAGGAATACTTCTTAATTGAATTACCATCATCAACAATTAATTCGATTTCTCCTTTACCGCTACACTTATTAACCCATTCATTAGAATGAAGTTTTACTTGTCCTCCCTCCTGAATTATCTGCATAAATTTCTTTTGCGATAGCAGAAAATTGTAGTTTGTTATATGCTCCGGCAAATTTGTATATGTGAGCAATAACTTATTTGAGATATCATCCAAAAATACCTGATCTGTCGGGACGTTAACATAATATCCTTTTCCAGTTCCTCCACAGGTTTTTTGAATAGTATCAACCGACAATTTTTGCCAAATACACATATCATCTTTTGGATTATAAAGTACAACTATACAAGGCAAGGTATTAGTGGTCCAATAATTGTACTGTCTGTCATCTATATCACGAAAAACAACATAATCTCCTTTATTCTCTTTGAAATAGCTTTCCCCACTCTTTATTTGAAGAGCAAGAAGCTGTTGAACTTTGCCATCTGTATCCGTACGTTCCATATGAGCATCTATTCCTATATCATCAATAGGTTGTTCTCTAAACATCCACTCTGTTTTTGCAGCTATCAACGAACAATATGAAACGCCTATACGTTCTGTAGTATTTGCCATTTTCTGTCCCCCAATTTATCTATAAATCTATTTCTTCAGCATTAACAAACCAATCCCTCTTAATATCAGTGCTATCATCAAGGCGCAATATCAAGTTTTCATCACAAACAAAGCTTGCGTGCTTCCAATCTTTGTATGATCTAACTATAGCATTTATCAAAAATATAATAGTTTTTTCTATCTCTGATTCCGGTGGATTGGCTAAATCAAAAATCACTTCTGAAAGCGGAATTAAATATTCAATACAATAATACCTGCTATTATTGGAATAATCCGACACCATATTCTTTATCTCAAGAAATCTCCCTATATTGTCCACAAATTCAGGGCTCCATGAAAGTGAACGATAATATGACTGCATTTCCAAATGTGATCTAAACGCAAATCCATTTACGCAATAATCTTGAGTATCAAAATATCCAAGCCGCGACTTAATATATGCCATATTCCCAGGTCCTGCATAAAACTCGTCATCTAGCGTTTGTAAAGCCCCCTTGTAATACAGTTCCATATGGCCATTATGCTTCTTAAAAGTAACATCATATCTTTTAAAGAAGTCTGATAATGGTGTCTTGCAAAGCAACAGTCGCTCTAAGTTATTGTTTGTTCTTAAATCTGTTCCATTTAACCGCCTAGTGAGATGAAACATCTGGATGTACTCCAAAGGAGAATCTATCCCGTAATCCTCTAAATACTTTTTTACCCAATCGTATGGGTCCTCGTCAACCGAATCAATTGTTTCAAATACTAGCTCAAGTTCTTCCTCTGTGACATTTAAAAATTCCATTACTCCGTGTTTAAGCGACAGCTGATCTCTTGTATCAATATATATCATTTACATATCCCCCGAAAAAAAAGCCTACACATCACCTACTCAGAGCAGGAATGCATAGGCAATAATAGTAATTATTATTATTGTGATTAATTTCGCTAACCTGGGTCTCAATATAGCTTGTTACAAATGAAATAATGTTGATATTTTTTCTTGGTCTCCCAAATATCAAGTACCATACCGAGTACCACGGGAGTACCATTTTTCTATAAATTATAATAATTTATAACAAGTTACATACGAGATCAAATTACCACGAACCCAGTAAATATGCGGTTTCATAGAGTTATATGACTCTTTATGGAGATTCATGAAAACAGGCTTCAAATAACGATACCTAATTTCATTTTTTATATTTCCTCCTATAAATCCTTTGATTTTCAGTATAATTATCTAAATTCAGTACTCTGTATTATACCATAGCCTTTTCTCTTTGTGAATATTTAAGTTTCTGTTTTCTTTACACTTGTAAGCGACCTTATTTGTAAAATTTAATTTTCTCTAAGAAATTTGTTGCGCCTGCCGCCAATGGCAGATCGTTCTTGATGAAAATTTTTTTCGGTTATTTGAATACCTGAAAACCAAAAACACTCACCCATTCCGGGTGAATGCTTTATCAAAATTTCCTTATTTTGTTGTTTGATTTATGAACCGGCAATTCGTCATACATTGCTTTAAAAAGTCCAGTCAAATATTCCTTACTGTCAACATCTTCTACTAACAGCATCTCTTTTTCCCCTTCATACGGTAATTCATAAGTCGCATTTGCCATATAAGAAACTGCAGATTTTGTCGGTTTCACAAGTAACCTGTCATCATATATGCCTCCGACAATCCTGCCACGATAATATATGATATATTCTCCCATCATTGCACGATAATTAATTTCTTCTAAATCAGATAACTGCTCTAATATAAATTGTAAATATTCTTTGCTTGAGGCCATATTTTTGTCCTTTCAAATACCTGCATTTTCAAATTATACTGTAATCTCAATTTGATTATCTTCAACCGCAACAATGCAGCTTTCGTAATATCCATCACCCGTAGTCCGTGGTCCACTGATAACCTCATAACCATCCGCTTTTAATTCTGCCGTCAATGCATCCACTATTTCTATACTTCCTACGCTAAAAGCTATATGTGAATATCCAGTACGAACTATTTTCTTCGGTAAATCAGCCATTTCCGGTAAATTCATTATTTCAATACATGCACCATCCTCAAATGTGAGAAAATACGAATAAAAGCCTGTTTTCTGATTATGATATCCAGCATTTGATTTTGCTCCCAAATATTTCATAAAGAATTTTTTTGTATTTTCCAAATCATTTACATAAAGTGCAACATGTTCAATTCTCATGATTATTACTCCAATTCCTGATGCTCTGATTCATCGTTCAAATCGTTTCACCCTTTCAACTTATCTGCATTTCCTGTAAGAAATGATCCATATGCTCTTCCAGTAACTTTATCACTTGACTTTTGTCTTCTGCTCCATCATATATGCTGTAAAGCAAAAAAATAGATCCATAAAAATCAAGTGCTGTCTGTCTGGCTTTTCCTTCATCGCCCAGCATTCCTGAAAACAAAGCTTCCATATAAGTTAATGGTCCGCTTGCAAGATAATTCTGATATAGCTGTGCCATCTGTGGTTCCCTGTACTGTTCCAATGTCAACATCTTACGAAAACAGCTTGAAAATTCTTCCTCCGTCCAATGAAGAAACTGTACCTTTGTGAACTGCTTAATCTTATCAAATGCCGTTTCTTTATACTCGGCTGTAACCTTTTCCAGATCACCCTCCGGCATTTCATACTGCTTTACTCTCTCAATATCCAATTCATTCATTTTTTCAATAATACTGTCCAATATCTCCTGCTTGCTTTTATAATGCTTATACAATGCAGCCTTGGTTACTCCAAGTTTTGAAGCAATATCATTCATGGATGTTCCCATATATCCACTCTGTGCAAATAACTTCAAAGCTTCTTCCAATATTTTTTCCTTTGTGTTCTTTTCTTTACTTTCCATATCTATCTCCTAATTTGAATCTGTTACAAAGTTACCGTTTGGTTACTTTTATTATAGTTACCTGTCCGGTGACACTATTTCCATGAATCCACTGTAATGCAACCAAATCGGAGTTCTTGTAACAGTTATCGTCCCCCTTCCCCCTTTGACAGCAAGGTAACAATATAATAAATAATTCCAAATACAGCTACACTTCCCATCATAATGCCAATCATCTGATTTACACTTACCACATTTTCCTAAAATACTGGATTGCAATCAAGAGTGTCTCTTATTGCATCAACAATACTATTTTATTTAGTGCTCACTTGTGAACTACCCATTGTCTTAAGCCAATGGGCTTCCTGCTTCATCGACCTCGTTTCTACGTTCCACTCCGGTCGGAGCAGAACAAACATCCACCGGATGTTTTGCTCCCTACTATCTCCACAGGCGTTAATTCGGGCAGTCCCTGCCCTATATTGTTATTTTTATGCTATTTGTCTTAATCCTTCTTCCAGTATATTCTTTGCTGCATTGATATCCCTGTCATGATTTGTTCCACAGACAGGACATATCCATTCCCTTACTGATAGATTTTTCGTCTCTGTATTTTGGTATCCACAAACTGAACACAATTGACTACTGGCATAGAATGTATCTATTTTGACATATTTTCTGCCATTCCACTTGGCCTTATATTCTAACTGTCTTGTCAGCTCATGCCATGATACATCACTTATGGACTTTGCCAAATGATGATTTTTTACCATGTTTTTTATCTGCAAATCTTCCGAAACTATCACTTGGTTTTCGCTGATAATCTCATGTGACATCTTGTGCAGATAATCTTTTCTGGTATTTGTTATTTTCTCATGGCATAATGCTATCTTTTTCTTTGTTTTATAATAGTTCTTACTTCTCTTCCCTTTATGTGACAGTTGCCTTTGCAGCTTTACAAGCTGTTTCTCGTATTTTTTTATAATTTTTAGATTCTCATATACCTTCCCATCGGAAGTAATACATAAATCTTTAATTCCTAAATCGATTCCTATGTTATGATTTGTATGTGCCAGTTCCTTATGCTCCGTTTCTACAAGTATGGACACATAGTATTTTCCACTGGAAACCTGCGAAACAGTCACTGACTTAATCTGCCCACTATATTCCCTGTGTAACCTTGCTTTTACCTCTTTTAATTTTGGCAATTTTATCTTCCCTGTCTCAAAATCTACCGCAATATTTCCATTTGTGAAGTTTGTTGTGTATGATTTATGGTTATCGTGTTTGCTCTTGAATTTCGGATATCCTGCATGCTCCTTAAAGAATTTTTGATATGCAGCGTCCATGTTATAGATTGCGTTGGTCAGAGCAAATTTATCTATTTCTTTTAACCATTCATAGTCTTTCTTTAATTCTCTGTTACAGTAATTATTACAATCCGTTTTACTAACTGACTTTTTCTCTTTCTCGTATATTTCTTTCCGATATGCCAATGTCTGATTGTAAACAAAACGGCAACAGCCAAATGTTTTTGCAATCTGAATTCTTTGTTCGCTATTAGGATATATCCTGTATTTATATGCTTTTAACACCCACTGTCGCCACCTTCCTACCCTTGATTTTCTATATATTTTCTCAACATCTCTTCTGAAACATTTCCTACACTGCATACAAAATATCCGTCCGTCCAAAAAGTATGTTCTTTCCAGAAATGTTTTCGTAGATAATCCGGATATCTTTTCCCAATATGATATGTTGTATAACTCTTCATCAGATTTACTATTTTACTGATAGACATTGTTGGTTCTGTTTCTATCATGTAATGAATATGATCTTTATCTGTCTCCATATATCTGATAATGACCTTTTGCTTTTGACATATCTTATAAGAAAACTGCTTTATATCATCTGATATTTGTTTTGACATCAGCAATTTCTTTCTATACTTGCATACGAAAATAATATGATACTGTAACAAATATTTGTGTCTGTTTTTTGATTTCCACGTTCCCATAACGCAAGTATAGCACAAACCTCCGCTTCCGGCTACCTTAACCCACCGTCTAAAGCCAGTGGGATTGCGGTAGCCCTATTTCAAA
>ERZ1106978.1416-NODE-1416-length-13587-cov-3.621638_pt1 | contig 13587 bp, 10 predicted proteins | sample MGYA00403689_ERZ1106978 | MGnify/ENA primary metagenome ERZ1106978 (study PRJEB35170, sample SAMEA104062434) | human gut metagenome | biome: human gut; feature: human-associated habitat; material: faeces | place: Denmark | collected 2012-08-02 ...
AAACGGTGGCTTTGCCATCCTTCATCTTCTTGGCAGCCGTCACGGCACCCTTGGCGACGTCAGAATCAAACTCGCTGAAGCTCGTTGGCTTGCCGTCGGTAAAGAACACAACGATCTTCTTGGCATCTGCGCGGCCAGAAGTGATATCCCCGGCCAGTTCCAGACCATAGTCGGCACGCGTGGCACCGCTTGGTTTGATTCCAGCAACTGTATCCTCAAGAACTTTCACGTTGCCGCCAGAGCAATCGGTCAAACCCTTCATCACCTGCGAGTTGTTGTACCAAAATTGCCCTTTCTTGTACTGGTCATTGCCGACCTTATTGGTCTTATCACCCGCAAACTTAACAATGGCAACCCTGTGCTGCCTATCGACACCCTCGATACCCTCGTTTTGCTTGGCAATGGTATTGATAAAGTAAAGCTGTTCGCAGCGCTCTTCAGTGCATCGATACGCTTGGTGGAATCTCCGCCACCCATAGGATCATCCATCGAGCCAGAGGCATCCAGCACCATCACGATGTCAAGCGGCGTGGTGACCGTCACGGTTGAATTAGACGTCGAGGACATCGCCGAAAGCGTGGTCAAAAAGTCCGACTCTTCGTTTTCCTCGGTTGCCTTGACCGTCTTGTCGGTCCAGATTCGACCGACGTTTTGGGTCGTTACCTTATTGCCACCGTGGCCTGCCGCCCAGATTTCCCAGCGACCGCTGGTGTCGGGGTCGGCGACCTTTCCGGTCATTATCGGTCCGTCCATTCCTGTGCTGGACCTGGCGTTGGCCTCGGGCAGCATGGCGAATGCTGCGGCTGGCAACACCAGCACTACGGCCAGTATCACCGCCAAGAGACCCCTCGTGTACTTACTCATCGCGTCTCCCTTCTCGCGGTCTCAGACCTTGCAACAGCCTAAAGTTACGAAATGAGACACAATTTGGGCAGGTGACACATGTTCCAGATTCGGTTTTTGGCGTGAGACAAATGTCTCACCAAAGTTGAGACACGGCGTTTTCGCAGGAAAACGGGTGCGACTCAAGATGGACGGGGCAAAAGGGCCCGTTTTCCTCCATCCCCGAGGGAGCAGTCGACGGCGCTCGCCACGAAATGAGCCTATCTACTACGTTTAGTCCGGTACCCCCGACCACAATCGCGTTTCATGCAAAATCGCAGGCGTTCTACCTGCGGTTTTCTTTTCGCGTTTTTCGCCGTGGTTGAGGGTAGCCACCCAAACGTAGTAGATGGGCCTATTTCGTGGCAGACGGGTCACGCGGCAGCCCTCACAAGGCAAAAATGATCCGTTTCCCTCTGTCCACGGGAGATCAAGGGCTGCTACGGATATGGTGCTATTTCAAAACTATGCCGGATTACGGGGCTAAAGTCGGAGTCCTCATCCATACAGCCTTTTTTTGAAAAACGGCAAGCAGTCTACCTGCGGTTTTGTTTTTGCGATTTTCCGTATGGTCGGAGGTTCGCTGTCCAGCCCCGTAATCCGGCATAGTTTTTGTTCGCAGAGGCTTAACCGCGCGTTCACGCGCGGGGCCGGTGGGGCATTTTTGCCCCACCGGCCCCTATTCCAGCGCTATGCCGGCTTGGTTTCTATCGTGAGAGTCTTGTCCGCCGCAACCGGAGTACGGGCGGTATCCATGCTCAGGCAGTGCTTGGGGCAGCTCTCGATACACTCACCGCACACCACGCAGGCATACGGGTCAATCGACCACGTTCCGCCCTTGCGATCGACCGCGAGTGCGCCCGCCGGGCAACGGCGCGCGCACATGCCGCAGCAAATGCACACGTCCATGTCGTTGACGATATGCCCGCGCAGGCGCTCGGGTGCCGCGAGCTTCTCCTGCGGATAGCACACCGTTACCGGATGCTTGACCATAGAACCCAAGGCCGTCTTGGCAAATGTCAGCAAACTCATGCCGTGCCTACCTTTCCGTGCAGCTAATACAGGGGTCGATGGTCAGGATGATCATGGGCACGTTGGCAATGAGCACACCCTGCAGCGCATGCGTCAGACCCGCCAGGTTTTGCGACGTCGGCGTGCGCACGCGAAAACGGTCCAGATTCTTGGTGCCGTTGCCGCGCACATAGTAATACGCCTCGCCGCGCGGCTGCTCAATCACAACCTCGCCGCGCGCGCCGTCGGCCGGCGTGAGCTTGGTGCGCCCGCCGATACCGTCGTGCGGGATCTTGCCGACAAGCTCCTTGATGATGTCCATGGCCTGCGTGACCTCGGCACAACGCACCTGGCAGCGAGCATAGCAGTCGCCGTCGGTAGCGACAATCGGCTCGAACGCAGCCAGGTCCGCATAGGCGCCATCGCCAAACATGCGCACGTCGTAGTCCACGCCCGAGGCGCGCCCAAACGGGCCGACCATCGACAGATCCAGCGCGTCCTTCTTGCTGATCACGCCCACGCCATGCAGGCGCTCGCCGCAGCTGTCGTCGTCCAAAAACGTATGCACCAGGGCCTCGTAGTCAGGACGCATGGCATCGAGCGTCTGGACAATGCCCGCCAGCTCGGAGTCCTCAATGTCGTGCTTAAGGCCGCCGATCTCGTTAATCGACAGAATCACGCGGCCGCCGCAAGTGCTCTCAAAGATCTTGAGAATCTGCTCGCGCAGGGTCCACGAACGATAGAACAGCGCTTCGAAGCCAAAGGCATCGGCGAGCAGGCCCAGCCACAGCAGATGCGAGTGGATGCGCGAAAGCTCGTGCAAAATGGTGCGGATATACTGCACGCGGCCGGGCACCTCGATGTCGAGCATGCGCTCGCAGGCGCTGGCATAGCCGCAGCTGTGGCCCACGGCGCAAATGCCGCAGATGCGCTCGGCGATGTAGCCAAACTGATGCATGTCGCGCTTTTCGGTGAGCTTCTCGAGTCCGCGGTGCACAAAGCCGATCTGCGGAATTGCCTCGATGACGCGGTCGTCCTCGATCACCAGGTCAAGATGAAGCGGCTCGGGCAGCACCGGGTGCTGCGGGCCAAACGGAATAACGGAGCGATGTGCCATGGACCTTACGCCTCCTTTTTCTGCTTGTCGCGGGCGGCCTTGGCGGCAAGCGCCGCGCGGACCTTGGCCGCTTTCTCGGGATCCATGGCGGCGAGCTTTGCCTCCATCTCGGCAGCCTTGAGCGCGGCCTTGGCAGCGGCATCGTCATGCTGAGTATCGGAGCCGGCAGCCGCAGCGGGCTGAGCAGCGGCGCCCGCGGCGTCGCCGGCGCTCGCAGCACCCTCCCCTGCAGCAGCCGCAGCCGCGGCGGCCTTTTCGGCCGCGGCTTTGCGCGCCTTGGCCTCGGCGGCGGCACGGACCTTCATGGCCTTCTCGCGTGCGGCCTTCACCTCGGGCGTGATAACGCTCATGGGTTCGGCAGTCGAGACCTGGTAGAAAAAGCCCTTAAAGTCAATCTGCATGTCAGTGATGGCAAGACCAAACAGGTCGTGCGCTTCGTTTTCAAACGGAAATACCGCCGGATAGTACGAGCTGATGGACGGAATCTCCTGATACTGGTCGATGCCCTCAACCACCAGGTTCTCGATCGCATAGCTGCCGTCCTGTGCAATATGCTCCTGAGCGGCACGAACGTTGATAAACGTATAGACCAGGCGATACGATCCGTCGTCCACACAGCGCTCGGCGTGCATTTGCACAAAGCGCGCGCCGACGCCCTTGAGCGCCTGCACATGCGGCAGGAGCTCGTCGAGCCCGACGGTGGTATAGATAGCCTTTTGCATTACTCGGCCTCCTTTGCAGCGACGGGCGTCTCAGCAGGTGCGTCACCAGCGGCAGGCGCTGCGGGTTTCTCGGCAGGCGCGTCACCGGCACCGTCAGCCCCGGCCCCCGCAGCAGCCACAAACCCGTCCTCGCCCAGCTCAACGCCACCGTCCCAGGTTGCGGCGCCGCCCACGGTAAGCGGATCGCCGCCAGCACGCATCACGGCCTCCTTCTGATCCAGGATGCCGCACGCCTCCACGATGGCATCGATCACGGTCTCGGGGCGAATGGCGCACCCGGGCGCGTACACGTCCACGGGAATCGCGCGGTCCACGCCGCCGATCACGTTGTACGCATCGCGGAACACGCCGCCCGAGCACGCGCAGATACCGCAGGCCACCACGCACTTGGGCTCGAGCATCTGGTTGTAGATCTGGCGCACGACGGGCAGGTTCTGGGCATTGACCGAGCCCGTCACCAAAAAGATGTCCGCATGCTTGGGGTTGCCGGTATTGACCACGCCAAAGCGCTCCGCATCGAACAGCGGCGTGAGCGAGGCCAGCACCTCGATATCGCATCCGTTGCAGCTCGAGCCGTCGTAATGAATAACCCACGGCGAGCGCGACATTTTATGATCCATGGATGCCGCCTCCTAAATAAACACGTCGACGAGGATGGGCATAAGGTTGAGCAGGCCAAACACCAGTGCCACGCCCCAGCCGAGCTTAAAGCAGCTGCGCCAGGTGCTGCGTGCGAAGGTGTTGTCGATCAGCACCTCGACAAAGTACGTCGCGGCCATAACGACCAGGGCAACCAGCCAGCTCAAGGGGTTATCCCAAACAAAGAACATGCCGACCCACATCAAAAACAGCACGGTCTCGCACCAGTGCATAAGGGTCATCTTGGCCAGCGTGCCGCCGCTCATCTCGGTGGCGACGCCCTGGACAATCTCCTGATGCGCGTGATGCGAGTACGAAAGGTCAAACGGCGACTTGCGCAGTTTGATGGTAAGCACCGCGAGCAACGCGAGGAAAATGGGCGCGCTGTACACGATGATGGGGGCCGACTGCCCCGTCACAGCGATGGAATCGAAGCTATCGGTGGCGAGATACAGGCCCACGCTCATCAGCAGAACGGCGGGCTCGTAACTCATAACCTGCAGCAACTCACGATCGGCGCCAACCTGGGCAAACGGGCTTTGCGTCGAGGCGGACGCCAGCACCACAAAGATCGCGGCAAGGGTTACCATAAAGGCGCACAACAGCGTGTTGGAACCCGACACAAAGATGCCGCCGCCCACAACGGTAAAGATGAGCGCGCATGCCATGTAGGTATCGTCCATGGTGTTTACGCTGGCAGGAGCCTTGCGCAGCAGCTTGGCAACGTCGTAGAAGGGCTGCAGCAGGCGCGGGCCCACGCGGCCCTGCATGCGGGCCGATAGTTTGCGGTCAAGACCGTCGATCAGGCCGCCCACAAGCGGCGCCAGCAAGGCAAACGCCACGGTGCCAATAAAAATGCCCACGACGCCCGAACCTTCAAAATACTTGCCGCGCAGCACCGAGGGCGCGCTCATGGCAAGCCGCTCGGGCCCAATCCACGCGCAACACAGCAGCGCAAACAAGATAATGCTGCAGCACACGACGCTGCCCGCGGGGCCAATACGCTTCTCGCCAAGGGCGTCCTCCGAGTACCAATTGCGCTTTTCGGCCTTCACCTCGTGTCCCATCGAGCCGCGGAAATGGCGATATTTATCGGTTCCCACGCCCGAAAGGTACACGTTGACGCGCGGCTTATTGCTCACGCGGAACGACGTCAGCAGCACCACGGCGATAAACGCCACGATAACCACCATCAGATACATGGCATCCTTGCCAATAACATACGGCACGCGGCCAAACACCATGGCGAGGTAGGGCGACACCAGGCCGCTCGAGATAAGCGGGAACGCCACGCAGCACAGAATCAGCAGCGCGGCGATGGTGTTGAGCGCCATCCATTCGGTCTTATGGACATTGACCTCAACGTTTTGAGCCGTGGGGTCGACGCCCGAAAGCTTGGCAAGCCACTTGCCCCAGAAGAAGAACGTCGCGGCCGAGCCAAAGGCAAGCACCATGATCATGAGCACGTTGCCGGTCTGCGCGAACGCCACCAGGGCGCCCCACTTGGACACGAGCATGCCAAACGGCGCCACAAACATACCCATGATGCCCAGCATCATCAGGCGCGTCAGGTGCGGCATGCGGCTGAACATACCGTCCATGTCCTCGATATTGCGGCTGCCGATATGATGCTCAGCGGTGCCCACGCACAGGAACAGCAGTGACTTTGCCACCGTGTGGAACAGGATCAGGAAGATGGCCGCCCATACGGCCTCGGGCGCGCCGACACCCAAGCAGGCACTGATGAGGCCCAAGTTGGAAATGGTGGAGTACGCGAGCACGCGTTTGGCGTTGCTCTGCGAGATGGCCATGAGGGCAGCGAGCAAAAACGTGATGGCGCCCACACTCGTGACCATAAAGCCGGTTACGGGATAGATGGCATAGAGCGGGCTCAGCTTGACCATTAGGAACACGCCGGCTTTGACCATGGTTGACGAGTGCAGCAGGGCGCTCGTGGGCGTGGGGGCAACCATGGCACCCAACAGCCAAGTGTGGAACGGCATCTGTGCAGCCTTGGTGAGTGCGGCGAGCGACAACAGGATGACCGGCATCACCAGCAGCGCGGATTGCGCGGTTCCGGCGCCGGAAAGCTCGATCATGCCCGAGATGGTCAGCGGCATGCCGTTAACGTGCAGGTACATGAGTCCGGCCAAAAACGCGATGCCGCCCAGCATGTTGAGGATGATCTGGGTGAAAGCATTCTTGATGGCCTCGGGCGTGCGCGTGTAGCCAATCATAAGGAACGAGCACACGGTGGTGATTTCCCAGCCGCAGAACAGCCACTCAAGGTTGTCGCTCGTCACGATGACGAACATGGCCGAGAGGAACAGGAACATAAGCGCCAGGAACTGCGGGCGACGGTCGGGCGCGGTCTGCCCGCGCAGCGCGGCCTCGTGCTCATCGTGCGCTTGGAAGTCCTTCATATAACCCAAGGCATACACGCAGATTAGGCTGCCGACGATGCCGACGGCGAGCACCATGATCACGCTCATGTAGTCCAGGTAGAGCGGCGTTGCCGTGACGGCTTCGGCCGCGGGCAACGTCATGGCTGCAAAGGCGAGCGAGCCCACCAGCTGGACTATGCCGAGCACCGTGGTGAGCGCGTTCCTATATTTGTACGCGTTGTACAGGATTACGGCGCACAGGATGACGTCGATGACGGAGCTGATGATCGAGAGCACATGCGAGGTGTCGGGGGCAACCTCAAAGCTCTGCGGACCCGTGCCAAAAAACATGACGGCGACTACAACTGTCACCGCCATAATAATGCCGGAACCTATGAGCCCCACCGCATCGCGGGCGCGGTCGCCGCGCGCGAACAGCATGCCCAGCGCCGGTACCAGCGGAAACAGGGTAAGGAAATACAGTAGCGTCATACCATCACTCCCCCATGCAAAAACGCTGCAATTGTTTAACGTTATAGCTCAATTGAGGAGTAGCGGCGGCAGGTTTTCGGTCAACTGGGGAGTTTTAGGCGTACGGGGTAAGGGCACGTCCGCTTTGGAGCAGAGAGGCGGCAAGAAAAATGCGCCCCTGTGGGCGCACCATCCCGTTTGCTATTCCGCCTTTTTAACGCGCGGCTTGCGACCCCGCGGCTTATCGACCAGTGCGGACTCACCGCTCTCGCGATACTGGCGACACCAAGCCTTGACCGAAGACTCGCTGGGAATCTTGTGCTTAATCATGGCCTCGCGAACCGTTAAGCCGTTTTCCAAGCGGTCCTTGACCACGGCGAGCTTAACGTCGTACGAATAGGTGTGATGATGCGAACCGGCATTGAGAACGGCGTCGGCACCGCCCACGGCATACGCGCGGGCCCACTGACGAGCCGTGGCCTGGGGAATGCCAAGCTCCGCGGCGAGAGCGCGATGACCGACCCCCTCTTGGAGGATCTCGACGGCGCGCTGTCTAACCTCGGGCGCATGCGTGCGAGTCCTAGTTGCTTCCGACATACCTGCCACTTCTTAGCCTTAGCCGTTAATCTGCTTTCTTACGTGCAAGTTAGATAGTAGCATTTTACTGTTTGCTCAAAGCAGTTAATTAAAATAGACGCGGCGTTATCTGGGCATTTGGCACCAAATTACGACATTTCTTTATCGATTATTTACGCTGGTAGCTGACTCGCAGCTAATCGTCATTCGCTTGTCAACAAAATTGGCATCTCTTTATGTCCTTTGGTATAGAGGATATAGTTATTAACCCCTCCCCCAATAATTTTGAGTGATCTGCAAGGCAGTAGACGTCCTCACTCCTCATGATTACCGCGCATTGCCATCCACCGGAGCAAAACAAAAAGGGCGGGACCTGCTGCGCTTGCAGGCCCCGCACCGGTTGACACCCGACGGGACACAGCCGGGCGAGACGGATCCGTGCTGCCGCCCCGCCTGGCCGCGATGCTCAACTACAGCTCGTTGGCCGCGTGATACGCCGTGCGAATGGCGCTCGCGATGTCGGCGGTGCGCTCGCCCGAGCAGTCGCCCACGCAGGTCACGGGCACCGTCACGCCGTCCAGGTCAAACGCGTTGGCCCTGGAGCCCACGGCCATCACCACGTAATCGCAGGCGATCTTCACCGGCTCCTCGGCGCCGTCCTCGGTGGTGCGCACGGCCTCCACGCCCTCGTCGGTAATGGCGGTCAGGCGGGTCTTCACGTGCTGCTCCACGTTGTGCTCGGCAAAGTCGCTCATAATCAGCGGCAGAATGGTCTCGGACTCGCCCGCGGCAATCTTGTCGAGCATCTCCACGATCGCCACCTCGCAGCCGTGCTGCAGCAGGTACTCGGCAGTCTCGGTGCCCACCAGGCCGCCGCCAATGACGGCGACGCGGCCCGTAAGCTCCACCTTGCCGGCCAGCACGTCCCAGCTCGAGACGACCTTGTCCGAGTCGGCACCCGGAACGGGGATGACCACGTCGTGCGCGCCCACAGCCACAATCGCGGCGTCGGCGGCGTTGAGGTCCTCAGCGGTAGCGGCATGGCTGAGCTCAACCTTCACGCCCAGGCCAGGCAGAATCTTCTCGTAGTACTCGACCGAGCGCATGATCTCGTCCTTGCGCGGAGGCGCGGCCGCCAGCACAATCTGGCCGCCCAGATGATCGCTCACCTCGTAGATGGTCACGTCGTAGCCGCGCTTGGCCGCCACGCGTGCGGCCTCCAGGCCGGCGATGCCGCCGCCCACCACGGCAATCTTCTTGTCGCCCTCGCCCGGCTTGATGGCGATGGTCGCCTCGTCGCCGTTCTCGGCATTGAGCACGCACGAGATGTACTTGCGATTTTGAATCGCGTCGACGCAGCCCTTGTTGCAGTTGAGGCACTCGCGGATGGGCTCACCCGTGGCGGCCTTCAGCGCAATGTCGGGGTCGCACATGAGCGAGCGGCCATAGGCGATGATGTCGGCCGCATCGTCTTCCAGGATCTTCTCGCCGGCCTCGACCGAGACAACACGGCCGACGGTTGCCACCGGCACGGAGACTAAGGCCTTGACGCGCTCGGCCACGGGCAGCGTCCAGTTGTAGGGCATGGCGCCCATGGGCGGAATGGTGTCGCCCATGTTGCCGGTGTGGTTGGCCTGCGCGACCTGGATCATATCGATGCCCGCGCCCTCGAGCAGCTTGGCGAACTCGCAGGCCTCATCGGGCAGCAGGCCGCCCTTGCCGCGCGGCGTGCCGTCGGGGTTCTCCATGATCACGGGGAGCTTGTACTCCACCATCAGCTCCGGCGCGGCTTCCTTAATGGCAGCGACAACCTCCAGCGCGTAGCGGACGCGGTTCTCGAACGAGCCACCGTACTCGTCGGTGCGCTGGTTGAGGATGGCCGAGCACAGCGAACCCACCAAGCGGTCGCCGTGGACCTCGATGGCATCGATCCCGGCCTGCTGCGCGCGGGCGGCCGAGGCAGCGATGGCCTCCTTGATCTGGGTGAGCTGCTCTACGCTCGCCTCGTTCACAAAGTGCTGCATATCGTGGTGCAGCTTGGCGTAGGCCTGGTTGCGGATCTCGTTGGACTCGGCCATCTTGGCGGCAAAGGTCTCCTCGTCGCCGGCGGCCTTGGCCTCCTGCGCGGCTTTGGCGGCAACCATGGAGCCCATGACCATGCGGCCGACACCGGGCACATCGTACTCGGGGTGGAACAGCTGCAGCGCGACCTTGGCGCCGTGCTTGTGGACGGCATCGGCCAGCGCCTTAAACGTGGGGATCTGGGCGTCGGTTGCCAGCTTGGGCGTGGGGCTTGCGGTCATGACGGGAGCAACGTCGCCGATGACGATGTAGCTCACGCCGCCACGGGCCAGGCGCTCGTAAAAAGCCAGGCTGCGCTCGCCGATGGAACCGTCACGCTCCTCGTAGCCGGTGGTCAGCGGCGGAAACATAATGCGGTTCTTGAGCTCAAGGGGGCCAACCGTAATGGGCTGGAGCAGCTTGGATGCAGGTGTGGTCATGGACATTCCTCTCTTGTAGGCGCGGCGGCGATGATGCCGCGTAGTTGTCTAGAGGATATGGCATGGGAGCACGGCGGCACAACGGAAATCGGCGAATATCAGGTGGCGGCAGGTGGATGGGACGGGGCGGCCCGTCGGTTTGTCTCAATCTGTAACAGTTACTCAGCAAAACCGGGTCTTACTGTTACAGATCGAGATATTCCTCTCGACCCAACCTCAACAATCTAGATCTGTAACAGCTAGGCCCACTTTTGACCCCTACCTGTTACAGATCGAGACAAACCAAACCCGCCTGCTAGAAAATCTAAATCTGTAACAACAACTCGGCAAAATCCGTCCCTCGTGTTACAGATTTAGACAAACACGACCCAACCCACCGGTATATCTCGATCTGTAACACCCAGCCGCCTAAATCGGGTCTAGATGTTACAAATCGAGATTTTGTTTGAGAGGCCGAGAATTGGACCGAAAACACGGTTCCGGAGTAACAAAAAAGCTCGCCGGCTAGGCCGACGAGCTGCAAGTTCTTGGTCGCGGGGGCAGGATTTGAACCTACGACCTCCGGGTTATGAGGGCGGGGCGCCTCTTTCTCTATAGAACCTATTATACGTTTACGCAGGTAAATAGCTGTATCATGCATTTATTATCGAGCATTTTTATCTGCTCATTATCTGCTCATATCATCATTCTGAGCATATTCTGATCGGATTCCGCCGCCATATTTGAACAGCTTTAATATCACCCCTGCTGATTAACAAACAACCAATACGCAAGTCTGCAAATGACACCTATGACGGAAATGACAGCTTCAATGGGATATGCCCGACGCCGTCACGCTTTCGCGGTTTTGGCGATAAACAGGCCCTTGCCACACGAGTCGCCCGCTTTTGCTTCGATTAGCCCGGCGGGGTTGTTCCAGCAGGCACCACGATCTGCGTCTAGGGGAGATACGCCCCAGTAAGCGCAGTTGTAGCATTTTCTGGCCCCGTCATTAGGTTGCAAGATATCACCGAGTTCGTTAGCCGCCCTTCGCTGCCACTCGTCGTTTGTGTGAGTGTAGATATCGAAGGCCTGGTCGTTCTTGTGACCGCTCATACTCTTCGCGGTCCGCCTGTCCACTCCGCAGTCACGGCTCAACAGTGTCACGTATGTATGCCTGAAACCATGAAACTTGAAGTCGTCGGGTATCGGATACTCGAGCCTTGCCGAATCAAACCAACGCGTGAAAGACCGCTGAAGGATGTGCTTTGCGTTCCTGCTGTTCACAATGGGCGCTTCAGCGCTCCATCGAAGACCGAGATCGTCCGAATAAATGTGCCTCTGGACCTTCTGCCATTCATCGAGGACTGGTATGAGCGGCATTGGGACAGGGATCCTCCTGTTGTCTTCGTTCTTCGTCGTCTTGTATGTCTGCTTCTCTTTGTTCAGCGCTTTAGTTACAGACAGCACCCCGCCTTTATAATCTTGCCAGGTCAACGCGAGCATCTCGGAAAGCCTAAGCCCGCAGTTCAGCGCGAGTAGCACGCCAATGGCATGCGCCTCCGGAGGGCGGCTCGTTATGTAGTTGAATAGCGCCTGGGCTTGAAATAAAGTGAGCGCAACCTTCTCCTTGGTATCCCTCTTGGGAGCGTCAATCGAATCGCAGGGGTTCTTGTCGATATAGCCCCGCTCGACGGCGTCCTTGAGCAGCTGCCGCAGAAACGCATGACTTTTCTCAATCGTCGTTCCGGAGTAGACCCTGCCGGCAAGGTTATCGTCCCCCGGACTCCCCATGCAGGCATATGCCTCATCGATGACGAAGGGCGTCACCCGCCTCAGCGGCAGATCGCCGAGGTACGGCCGGAGTCTTGCCCAGGCCTCGCGGTTGCTTTCGATGGTCCTCTCCTGGACTTTTCGCCGTCTCTCCCGCATCGCGATATAGGACATGGCGAACCCGTCGAGCGTTAGGACGTCGCCCTCGGAATGTCCTTTTGCCCTGCGTCTCCACTCGGGTACGTCTTGCGGAAGGCCCCCGTGATAAACGTAGTCGTTGATGGCTTTGATCAGCGCGATGGCCTCGGCCTCCGAAGCGACCTCTTCGCGATATTCGTCGTATCGCTTCTTGCGCTCATTCCAGCCGAGCGGGTACTTTACCTGCCAAGAGCTACCAGCCGTCCTAGGGGTATAACTAGATCCTTGTTGCGGGGCACCGTCGCCATGCTACCGCACCTCTAGTGAAGAAAGATGGTTGCCACGCCGGTGGCGGCAAGCGCGAGCGCCGCGAACGGAAGCCCGAAACCGATCGACGACATAGCCAAGTCGCGCCAAGACGCCTCGACCATCGAGCCCCGGTCCCCGAGCTTCCTGCGGACCACTTGATACAGCAAGGTTGCGGTGGCGACCGCCAGCCACACCGCGCCCGCGATGATAAACGGATTCATCTAGAGCCCCGCCTTTCGATTCGAATACTGCGTCCTGCACGACGGGGAACAGAACTCGCGCCTCTTCCCCCTGGTTTTGACCAAAATGCCGTTTCCGCAATTTTTGCACGTCGTGGGAACACAGCCGTATCGGTAGAAGATAGCCCCGAACATCGCCGCCGCCGTCGAGTGGAAATGGTATCTGGGCACCGGCACATCATCGAAGATCGAAGGCCCGCCTACAGACCACCCAAGTCGATCGCCGTCCTTCGTCGTCAGCCCCGCCAACATCTCGGCAACGGACTCCACGAAGGCAACCGCCTCTTCCCTTTGGGAGCCGCCGTCGTCGATGCCCAGATACAGCTTGGTCCTCTCGATCTCCGGCTTCCAGCCGATGTCAAAGAACGGCGCGGCGGCGCCGTCCCGCGCGGTCATCAGGATCGCATTGGGAACCGAGCCGAAAAGATCTCCGTTTCCTTTGGGTCTTAGATCGAGGAAGCGCCTCTCGAGAGGGTCGGCGACCATATAGGCAAAGACGTTGCCAAACCGCCTCGTCGAGTAGTTGAGGGTCATGTCGATAGACGGGGCGTGCTTGAAGGGCAAGACCCAGCAGGAACCCATGAGCTTTCCGGCGATTTGACGGCGGCGCATTTCGTCGAAATGCCTGAAACCGCTTCTCTCGAGAACGTCATCGTGCCCGGCGGCGATGTTCGCCATCAGCCTCAGCACCAACGACCCGAGGTTTCGGCACAGCACGATATCCTCCAGGGGTTCGACCACGACGGCGCACCCAGGATCGGCCTCCCTCCACTTTTTCAGCTCGGCGAGCCCGCCAGATTCGATGAGGCCGTGCCTTTTCATGTCGCGCGAGACGGAGGCCCGGGA
>ERZ1106978.1420-NODE-1420-length-13562-cov-4.519879_pt1 | contig 13562 bp, 10 predicted proteins | sample MGYA00403689_ERZ1106978 | MGnify/ENA primary metagenome ERZ1106978 (study PRJEB35170, sample SAMEA104062434) | human gut metagenome | biome: human gut; feature: human-associated habitat; material: faeces | place: Denmark | collected 2012-08-02 ...
GCCCATAGGTCACCGCACCCTTGGCTACCCTTGCGGTGGAGTATAACGTTCAGTTCTTGGCAAGAAACCTATAAATTTGCTACTATAACAACAACATCTCCCCCAGGCCTCTACGCACAGCGTATGCACACTTGGGGGAGTTTTGTTTGTTAATATCAGAGAGGCTGTGAAGTGAGAATTTTACGGAATACGGAACGATTCCAGATACCGTTCAAAAATCTCACAGTTGACTAAGGTCACCTTGTCAATTTTGTAAACAGCCTTAGCTTCTTTAGCGAGTGCAGTGAATTTTGTCAAACCCATGCTGTACTTTTCAGCACCCTCTTGGTAGCGAATGAATTTCTTGGCGTTCTGCTTTGTTTTATCAACGTCTTTACGCGAATAAGCCATAATAAACCTCTTTTCGTTTTAGCTTGCCCTGTTTTCTGTTCTGGGATCGTGATCTTGAAGTTTTATCTTTTTTGTGCATCAGCCTCACAATCTTTATAATATGGACATGTCACGCAGCAACCTCTGCAACACTTATATGGGTCATTTGATACCCAACGCCGAAATCGGGCAACAAACTCGTATAAAGCTGTTATTCGCTGCATTGACCGCACATCTTTTCTTTCTCTGCAATCTTCACCTTGCAGACCACCGCATTGTCCAGCACATAGACAACTTTGGCCGTGGCACTGTCTCCAATTTTGTCGTACAGTCTGCCGGCGCTGATGCAGTCGCCCAAAACCGTGTGTGGGCTGTTCGCCACATAACCCGCGCAGCCAAGACCCGGCAGTTCTGCCATGATTGCTTCGCTGTCATACTCATTGTCAGGCTCTTTGACCAACTTGACCTTTTGCCCGACTTCAAAAGGCTTGCTGCCAAAATGGAACTTCAATCCGGTGATCGTGATAAATGCTTTCATAGGGAACCTCCTGTCATTTGCATAAACTGTTGTGTTACCAATCCAACTCGTCCATAGCGTCATCTACGCCTGCTGCGTAGTCCGGGTCGCTGTCGTAGCGATCCTCATCGTAGTCGTCATCATCGTAGATGGCATCGTAGCCATCATCATAGGAATCATACGTCTTGTAGGATTTTTTGCTGCCGGAGAAAGAGCTGCTGTACGAAGATTTGGAGCTGTAAGAAGTGCTGCTCTTGGTGGAAGATTTGGACGGGCGATGTACCCAGCAATAGGCAGAGCCCTTAGCAGCCTCTCTGGTGCAGCCGCTTTTGATGCAGGTATACTTGGCAGCGAATGCACCGGTACACAGGACGCAAGCAGTCAGCGTAACGAGCATTGCGCAAAGAATGCTTTTCCAAATAGTCTTTTTCATGGTAAAGTCCTTTCTGTCATGTACGATATTTTACCGGTGACGTTTTCCGTCAGAAATCATCCGAACCAAAGTCGTCTGAACTAAAGCCATCAGAATCAAGGTCGTCCGAATCGAAGTTGTCCTCATCGTTATCGAACTCATCCATCAGCGCTTTACGGCTTTCCTCCTCTTCCCGGATACGTTCCATCGCCAGCGAGTAGTGAACATATCCGTCAACGCCCTTACCGTAGACCCCGAAATCCATATCCTTCAGCATAGTAGTTACCTCCGCTTTGTATTGGGGAAGGGAACTGCTCCCTTCGATACTTCTATTATAAATCATGGCCTGTCCCATAATTTGTACTTTGAACACATGACGCGAAATTATACAATTCTCTGCTTTGATACAAACAAGCGCTCTCTGCAAATTCACCTCATCTTGAGGATTTGCAGAGAGCGCCTGTTAAATTTACTGTTTCATCACCCGATAATTTTCCTCTTTGGGTCTTCAAGTATTATGAATAAGGGATACGTACGGTGGTGTGGTAGGAGGTAAATAAAATAACTATTTACCTCCTACCCGATTGAAGACTGCATGAAAATGTGTTATGATAAAATTGGTAAATTAGGATTTAGAGGATGTGAATGAGCAGCATGAAGAAAACAAAAGAAGGAATTAATTTGAAAAAACTCCTTAGGCTGAAGAATACAGGCAGTATCTTTGTGATTGCGGGGCTTTTGATGATTTTTGTAATAGCGTCGTACACATATATTCTGCAAAGTTCTTACACTAAGACCGCCCTTGAAACAGAAATCACACGTGACACAGCGAGTGCAGATGCAGTACACAAACTTGTGGATGGAAGAATCGGCAAAGAAGATTTTGATCAAATCAAAGATCAATCTGATGAAAAGAAGCAATTATATAAGGATATTTCTTCATATTTCAATGAAATCAGAACACTGAATTCTACTCGATATATTTACACCGCTACAAAAAATGAAGAAGGAAAACTCGTTTATGTGGTAGACGGTTTGGATCCGGATGCGGATGATGTAAGACACCCTGGAGATTATATTGAGGAAGAAATGGTTCCGTATATTGATAGGGCTATTTCTGGGGAGAATGTGTACTCTCAGGATATCATTGATACAACATGGGGTCCGATTTTTACGGCTTGCTATCCTGTAAGCGCAAATCATGATGGGACAGGAGAAATCATTGGCGCATTTTGCATTGAAATGGATATGCAATCAGCTTATGGAATGGTTGAAAAGACGAATCATATTTCCATCATCTGCGGTTTAGTCGCAGGAGCTGTATTGCTTTTAATTTGTCTATATACCTATTATGTTTACCAGAAAAGCAAGGCAGAAGAGCAAAAACAAAAACAATTATTAATGACCGCCGCTGAGGAAGCAGATGCTGCCAACAAAGCAAAATCTGCGTTTTTGCTTAGTATTAGCCATGACATCAGAACGCCGATGAATGCCATTATTGGATTTACAAACATTGCGCTTCACCAGAACACGGTTTCAGATATTCATGATAGCTTGGAGAAAGTTCAAAAAAGTTCGAATCATCTTCTCTCTTTGTTGAATGACGTTCTGGATTTTACTCGCATTGAAAGTGGAAAAGTTACTATTTCGCCCGAGCCAGTGGACATTACTCAATTGACAGATAACGTCCAGGCGATTATGAATGGACTTCTTTATAATCGAGATCTTAAGTTTGAAGTACATCGAGAAATCCCAAAGAACCCATATGTCCTTGCGGATGTTGTGCGTATCCGAGAAGTTTTGGTGAATCTTCTTGGCAATGCTGTGAAATTCACAAAGGACGGCGGAAAGATTACTTTGGATATCAGCAGTTACCCAGGAGCGGATGAGAAACATATCATAACTCGTTATGTTGTTCGAGATAACGGTATTGGCATGAGCGAAGAGTTCCAGAAAAAATTATTCGATCCGTTTTCACAAGAAGATGATGCTAATGCCAGAACTCAATATAAGGGAACCGGTCTTGGTATGGCCATCACAAAAAAATATGTGGATATGATGGGCGGTTCGATTGCTGTTGAGAGCAAAAAAGGTGTAGGTTCTACATTCACAGTGGAGATCCCACTGGAGTTGCCAGAACAGGTTATTCAATCAGAACAAAAACAACATCTGCATAGAGATTTGACGGGTATTCATGTTCTTATGGCTGAGGATAATGATCTAAATGCTGAACTTGCTACGATAATGCTGGAAGATGCTGGTATGACCGTAACACGCGCATCAGACGGAAAAGAAGTTGTGGATTTGTTTAAAAATCATCCACGAGGCACATACGATCTTATTTTGATGGATATTATGATGCCAAACATGGATGGACACCAAGCAGCAAAAGCCATTCGAGCCTTGGGTATAGAGCGGTCCGATGCAGTTACGATTCCAATTATAGCTTTGTCTGCAAATGCTTTTATAGATGATATTCAGGAATCCCTGGATTCAGGCATGAATGACCATATTTCCAAGCCGATTAACATGGAGGAATTAATCGATACTATCACTAAATACATTAAACACTATTAGGAAAACAAAGAAGTTAATTCTGATTTTCCTGTACCTTTTCAAAATCTTCTCTGCTGATACCGCTAAGGTTTGGCTGCTTGAAAATCTCTTCGAGTTGCAGGCTGAGGAGATTGCAATTCAGACGTGTTTGGTAATGTAGCCATTTATTTCTTATCAAAAATCAACAAAACTCGTTTGGTTTAGTTTTAGCCAAACGAGTTTTGTTTTTTACTCCCTGAGATTTTCTTTGAGTTTTACTTTTCGATATTCTTTTGGTGACATACCAATGTATTTATGAAACAGTCTGCTGAAATAAAGCGAATTGGTGTATCCAACCGTATTTGCAATTTCAGTAATGGTGTAGTCCGTATTTTCTAACAAACTTTGTGCGTTGGAGATTCGCAGCTTTAAGATATATTGCAGCGGACTGGAACCTGTGATTTCTTTAAAGCACTGAATAAACCAACAGTTGCTAAGCCCTCTGGATTCGGAGTACTCCTCAATGCTGATTTCTGTGTTGTAATTCTTACGAAAATAGTGCATCGCAAAAGCAACTTCTTTTTCACTGGTGCTGCTGAATTTCTTTGCACTCATGATTGCACGGCTTATCAAAACAAAAATATTTCGCAGCTGCAAAGAAATCAATTCATCATACCGTGGTCTGCAAAGCTGCAATTCCTGAATCATCTGGCCAAATAACCACTGATAATCAGGAGATGTTCCGATATAGAGAATATTATTTTGCAGGTTGATATTGTAATACTTTAAAATTTCTTCTACTTCATTTCCGGTAAAATGCACCCAATAAACATCGGTTTGATCTGCACGATAATAAACATATTCCTGTGGTTGATCCGGCAAATATATAATAATATTTCCGGCTGAAACCGTTTTTTCTTCTCCGTGAATGAAAAAATGTCCTTTTCCGGAGGCAATATATAAAAGCTGATAATCTTTTCTTCCCTTCGGACGACGTGTTACTACTTCAGAACGATTTTTCACACGATAATTTCCACAGCTTGTTACAATCAAAGGTTTCGTATTATCCACTACAGTAGATGTAGAGTTGTTTAAATAGGCAACATTCATAAACATAAAAAGCACCTCCTTGCTTCTATAATTATAGTATATCACACCCGATCACTGATTACAAGGAAAATCCTAAACTTTGTGCATATATTTTATAACTTTGTGTATTTTTTAAGCCGTTTTGTGTGGTATAATAGAGTTAAGAAATGAGAGGAAAGAATTAAAAAAAGACGTCTTTCATTGTAATTCCATGTTGAATTCAGTAAAAATTCTTTATGCTCAAAAGAATAATCATCTATTCTGACGATGACATTATTTCGTTTTTGCAAGATGAAAAGCAGTTCGTATCATTCATTATGGGAAAATTCTGTCCATGTGGCATACAAACAATGAAAGGAGCTCTATTATGAGCAAAGAAAAAACATACTTAAAGTGGTATAACAAAGTCGGTTATGGTTCCGGCGATGTTGCAGGAAACGTTGTCTATGCATTGCTGACATCATTCGTAATGATCTATCTTACCGACACGATTGGATTAAACGCAGGTGTTATTGGCGTTCTCATTGCTGTATCGAAGATTTTTGATGGAATAACAGACATCATTTTTGGTACGTTGATTGATAAGACACATACGAAAATGGGCAAGGCAAAACCGTGGATGCTTTATGGTTTTATCGGCTGTGCAATTACCTTGATTGGTGTATTTGCAATCCCGATGAACATGGATAATTTTGCTCAGTACGCATGGTTCTTTATCTGCTACACACTTCTTAACAGTGTATTTTATACGGCAAACAACATCGCATATTCTGCTCTGACCGCTCTTGTTACAAAGAACAGCAAGGAAAGAGTTCAGATGGGTTCTTATCGCTTTATCTTCGCATTTGGAACAAGCCTCCTGATTCAGGCTGTTACATTCCAATTTGTTGAAGCAATGGGCGGTGGTGCAAATGGCTGGAGAACAGTCGCAATTATTTATGCGGTTATCGGTCTTATTGTAAATACAATTTCCGCTCTTTCTGTAAAGGAACTTTCTGATGAGGAACTTGCAGACAGTGAAACAAAAACAGAAGAAACCAAATACAGTTTTGGAGAAGCATTCAAAATTCTCGTACACAACAAATATTATGTGATGATTACAGTAACCTATATTTTGCAGCAGTTCTATGGCGCGATGATCGGTGTTGGAACATACTATGCAAAATATATTCTCGCAGATGAGAATATGTTCGGCACGTTTGCGTGGTTTATCAATATTCCTTTGATTATCGCCTTGATCTTCACTCCTACCATCGTACAAAAATGGAACGGCATGTATAAGCTGAACAAATACAGCTACATGGTAGCAACAGTTGGCAGACTTCTGGTAGCAGTTGCCGGATACATGGGAAACATTCCGCTGATGCTTGCATTTACAGCACTTGCAGCACTCGGACAAGGTCCATGGCAAGGAGATATGAATGCAGTCATCGCATCATGCTCTGAATATAGCTGGCTTACCAAACACAAGCACGTTGATGGGATCATGTACTCCTGCACATCACTTGGTGTAAAAATTGGTGGTGGACTTGGAACAGCAATTGTCGGTCTTTTGCTCGACTTTAGCGGATTCAAGGGCACTTTGACAGTACAGCCTGATTCTGCTATCAATATGCTTCACATTATGTATTTGATCGTTCCGTTTGCACTGGATCTGATCATCACATTTATTCTTTCTAAGATGAATGTTGAAAAGGCAAATGCGGAAATCAAAGAAAAACTTGGAATATCCGAAAATGAAGTTGTAATGGAATCACAGAACTAAAATGGAGGGAACAATATGAAATATACACTCGACTGGCTGACCGATCCGGAAGTGTTTGCAGTCAACAGAATCGCAGCACATTCCGACCACAGAATCTATGCAAACCATTTGGAAGCCGATGCAGACAATTCCTCTCTGATTCAGAATCTGAACGGCACCTGGAAATTTGCGTGGGCAAAGAATCCGTCTGAATGGCAGCAAAATTTCTATGAAGAAAGCAACAGCACTGACAATTTTGACAACATTCAGGTTCCGGGACACATGGAATTGCAGGGATACGGCAAACCGCAGTACGTCAATACCATTTATCCTTGGGAGGGACAGGAGCATCTCCGTCCGCCGTTTATCTCTGAAAAGGACAACCCTGTCGGCAGCTACGTCAGATATTTTGACTTGAACGATGCTCTGAAAAATAAGCGTGTATTCATTTCTTTTCAGGGTGTGGAAACTGCTATGTATGTCTGGCTGAACGGCGAATTTATCGGCTACAGCGAGGATTCTTTTACACCGTCTGAATTTGAACTGACACCATATATCCGTGAAAAGGGCAACAAACTTGCTGTTGCAGTGTTCAAAAGAAGTTCTGCAAGCTGGCTGGAAGATCAGGATTTCTGGAGATTCTCCGGCATTTTCCGTGACGTATTCCTTTATGCGGCACCGTCTGCCCATGTTCGTGATATGAAAGTGATTGCAGATTATGACGGTACAAATGGTATCTTCTCTGCAACGCTGGATATTGCGGGCAAGTGTTCTGTGAAATCGATCTTGACAGATGAAAATGGAACGTTCATCGCAGAATCCAATGAAAAGGAATCCGTAAACTGGACAATTGAAAATAGCAAGCCTTGGAGTGCCGAAATACCGAATCTCTACACGTTTACAGTGATTCTGACAGACGAAAGCGGAAATGAAATCGAGGTCAGCAGAACCAAGGTCGGATTCCGCCGATTTGAACTGAAAAACGGAATCATGTGCCTGAATGGAAAACGTATCATTTTCAAGGGCATCAATCGACACGAATTTGATGCGAAAACAGGCAGAGCAATCACAAAGGAAGATATGTTGTTTGACATCCAGTTCATGAAAAAAAACAATATCAATGCAGTTCGTACCTGTCATTATCCGAATAATTCTCTTTGGTATCAGCTTTGTGATGCATATGGCATTTATCTGATTGATGAAACCAATCTGGAAACACACGGTACATGGCAGAAGCTTGGTGCAACAGATCCGTCTTGGAATGTACCTGGTTCACTTCCGGAATGGAAAGAAGCTGTACTGGACAGAGCAAAATCAATGTATGAACGTGACAAGAATCACGCAAGTGTTCTCATCTGGTCTTGCGGAAACGAATCCTACTGCGGAGAAGATATTGCTGCAATGTCGGAATATTTCAGAAGTGTAGACCCGACAAGACTGGTGCACTATGAGGGCGTTACAAGAGTTCCGAATCATCAGTATGATTCTATCACGGATATGGAAAGCCGTATGTACGCAAAACCGCAGGAAGTGGAAGAATACCTGAAGCAGAACAGCGGCAGACCGTATATCAGCTGTGAGTATATGCACGCTATGGGCAATTCTCTTGGCGGTTTGAGCCTTTACACTGACCTTGAGGACAAATATGAGGCTTATCAGGGTGGTTTCATCTGGGACTACATCGATCAGGCAATCGAAACCAAAAATGACGATGGGAAAACGGTTCTGGCTTATGGCGGAGATTTTGAGGACAGACCAAGCGATTACGGATTCTGCACCAACGGTGTGATCTATGCTGACAGAACCTACTCTCCAAAGGTTCAGGAAATGAAGGCTCTTTACTCCAACATCAGAATGTCCATTCAAAACGGAATGCTTACCGTAGAAAACCGAAATCTCTTTGCAGATACAAACAACTTGTCATTTGTTGTACGATTGGAAAAGAACGGCGTTGTTCTGAAATCCGATACATTTTCTCTGAATGTTCCTGCCGGAGAAAGCAAGACAATGAAACTGACACTTCACAAAATAGACAGTACAGGAGAATATGTTTATCATGTTTCCGCCGTTACCGCAGATCAGACACTATGGGCAGATGCAGGACACGAAATTGCCTTTGCACAGGAAGTGTTTGAAGTGAAAGATGATCAGATTCCGGAAAACACATTGCAAAAGCCAACGATTGTATACGGCGATGTTATCATTGGTGTTCACGGAGAAAACTTCTCCATGATGTTCGACAAAAAAGAGGGCGGCATCAGTTCTCTGAAATACAATGGTTTTGAATATATCACACGCACACCAAAGGTCAGCTTCTGGAGAGCGATGACGGACAATGACACCGGTGCTTCCGAGCCGTACAATCTTGCACAGTGGTATTCCGCAGGCAAATTTGCAAAGTATAAAACCGTTTCATGGCTGGAACAGGAAGATGCTCTGAAAATCACATTCACATATCAGGCTGCCTGTATTCCGACTTTTGAGTTTACTGTAACCTATACCGCATACTTTGACGGAAAGCTGGGCGTAAGTGTAAATTATGCAGGAGTAAGCGGTATGTCCGATATGCCGGTTCTTGCATTGGACTTCAAGATGAAAAAACAGCTTTGCAATTTTCAGTATTACGGACTCGGCCCTGATGAAAATTACAGCGATCGATGCAAAGGAGCAAGACTGGGATTATGGAAATCTACAGCAAAAGAAAATCTTTCCGGCTATCTCAATCCGCAGGAATGTGGCAACCGTACCGGTGTAAGAACGCTCTCTGTCCATGATGATATGCAGCATGGTCTGACGTTCCAAAAGGCATCTGCTCCGTTTGAAATGAGCGTACTGCCATACAGTGCTTATGAACTCGAAAATGCAATGCATCTGGATGAACTTCCAAGTGTTTGCTACACATGGGTCAGAATCGCTGCAAAGCAAATGGGTGTCGGCGGCGATGATTCCTGGGGTGCACCGGTGCATGAGGAGTACAGGATCCATGCAGATCAGCCGATGAAATTGGAATTTGTAATTATGCCCTTAAGATCGTAAGAAGAAAGGAAAGCAATGAAAATACAGGATTTTCAAGACAATGTTACTTGTGGTGGATTTGATAATATCTTCGCAAATATTTATAAGCCACAGGATATAGAAAGTCAGAAATTACGATATATGAGTGCTGTGGAGAAATTCACAGCACTGTATCCGAATAGAAATGATATACACGTTTATTCTGCTCCGGGTAGGACAGAAATCGGCGGTAATCATACCGATCATCAACATGGCTGTGTCATTGCAGGAGCAGTTGACTTAGATGTTATCGGTGTTGCAGCATTTCATGACGAAAACATCATCAGAATTAAATCAGAGGGATACGATGAATTTGCAGTTTCACTGGACGATTTGGATGTTCATATCGGTGAAAAAGGTTCTTCTGAAATTGTCAGAGGGATTGCAGCTCGCTTTAAGGATTTAGGCGTAGAAATTTCCGGATTTGATATGTATACAACTTCAAATGTACTTGGTGGAAGCGGTATTTCTTCTTCTGCTGCATTTGAAACATTGATTGCAACGGCAATTGACAGCTATTACAATAACAATCAGATTGGTGCGGTTGAAATCGCAAAAATCGGACAATATGCAGAAAATTTTTATTTTGGCAAGAAAAGCGGATTGATGGATCAGATGGTTTGCTCCGTTGGTGGATTTGTTTTTCTTGATTTTCAAAACATTCAAAATCCAAGTATCCAAAAAATTGATTTTGACCTTTCAAAAACCGGTTATGCATTGATCATCACAGACACCAAAGGAGATCATTCTGATTTGACAGATGATTATGTAGCCGTTCGTACAGAAATGGACGAAGTCGCAGAATATTTCGGCAAAAAGGTTCTTCGTGAAGTTGATGAAAATCAATTTTGGGATAATCTCCCTGATATTAAAAGGAAGATTTCTGACAGAGCTGTCTTGCGTGCAATTCACTTTTTTGGCGACAATCATCGTGCAAAGGCAGAAACGGAAGCTCTCAAAAGCAACAGATTTGAGGATTTTCTCACGCTTGTAAACGAATCGGGAGATTCCTCCATGAACTATCTGCAAAATTTATACTCATGCAGAAAGCCAACGGAACAAGGTATTCCACTTGCAATTATGGCGGGAAAACGAATATTAAAAGGCAATGGTGCTGTAAGAGTTCACGGAGGTGGTTTCGCAGGTACTGTTCAGGCATTTGTACCAAATGATCTTGTCAATGCATATAGATCGGAAATGGACAGAATATTTGGACAAAATTCGTGCTACATTATGACGATCAGACCGTTTGGCGGTATTGAAATCAAATAATAGGAGGAAAAGATAATGAGTATACTTGTTTTAGGCGGTGCAGGATATATCGGTTCTCACACAGCTTTAAAGTTGATTCGCACCGGAGAAAGCGTTATTATTGCAGACAATCTTGCAACCGGACACATCGAAGCTGTTCCGAAAGATGCGAAATTCTATCTGGGTGATTTGCATGACAAGGCGTTTCTTGATAATATTTTTGAAAACGAACAGATAGATGCAGTGATCCACTTTGCAGCATATTCTCTTGTTGGAGAAAGCGTCGCCAATCCACTCAAGTATTACGACAATAATCTCTGCGGAACAAAAATTCTTTTGGATTCCATGGTTGAACACCATATTGATAAAATTGTATTTTCCTCAACCGCTGCCACCTATGGTGAACCGGAAAATATTCCGATTCTTGAAACAGACAGAACACAGCCAACCAATCCATATGGTGAAACCAAACTTGCTATGGAGAAGATGTTCTATTGGACTTCAAAAGCTCATGGCCTAAGATACGTTTCTCTCCGCTATTTCAATGCTTGCGGAGCAGACAAATCAGGTAAAATCGGCGAGGCTCATAATCCGGAAAGTCATTTGATTCCTTTGATTCTTCAAGTCCCAAATGGAAAGAGAGAAAGTATCTCCATCTATGGAACAGATTATGATACTCCTGATGGAACTTGTATCAGAGACTACATCCATGTTACCGATTTGGCTCAGGCACATATTCTCGCTGTAAAGTACTTAAAAAACGGAAACAAAAGCAATATTTTCAATCTTGGAAATGGTGTCGGCTATTCCGTAAAAGAAGTAATTGATAAAGCAAGAAAAGTGACAGGGCACCCGATTCCGGCAATTGAAACGCCAAAGCGTGCTGGAGATCCTGCACGACTGGTGGCTTCCAGTGAAAAGGCAAGAAAAATTCTTGGCTGGAATCCTGTACACGATAGCCTTGAAGAAATTATATCTGACGCATGGAATTGGCATAAGAATCATCCAGATGGTTTTTGAAAAGAGGTGTTATCATGATATACAGGGCAATAAACGGATTAATCTGTCATGCAATAGAAGCTGATTTGATTACAAATGACGATATTTTCGTTGTTAGAAATCAGCTCATGGATATACTAAAACTGACTGACTGGAATGATAAAGAACCACTCACGGGAAATATTGAAGAACTTCTTGAACCCCTGATCGACTATGCAGTAAAAGCAGAAATCATTGAAGACACTTCTGTACAACGTGATCTATTCGATACAAGAGTTATGGGTGTTTTCACACCTATGCCGAGAGAAGTTAATGCCACATTTCAAAGAAAATATTCTGCTTCGCCATCAGCAGCTACAGAATGGTATTATGCTTTTAGTAAAAGCCTGAACTATGTTCGTGCTGAAAGAATTGCGAAAGATTTAAAGTGGACATATGAATCAGAATATGGAACACTTGACATTACTATAAACCGTTCTAAGCCAGAGAAAGATCCTCGTGATATTGCTGCTGCTAAATTGCAAAAAAAATCAGCCTATCCTCAATGTCAGCTTTGTGTTGAAAATATGGGATTCGCAGGTCACCAAACACACCCTTCAAGACAAAATCTTCGTCCGGTAAAGTTGAATATCAACAGCCAAGATTGGTTCATGCAGTATTCTCCTTATGGATATTATAATGAACACTGCATCGTCTTTAATAAACAGCATATTCCTATGACAATCAATGCACAGGTATTCAATAAACTGTTTGATTTTGTTGAGCAATTTCCACACTATTTTATCGGTTCAAATGCAGACCTTCCTATTGTAGGCGGCTCCATTCTAACGCATGAACACTTTCAAGGCGGCAATTATAATTTTGCAATGGCAAAAGCACCGATTGAAAGAACATTTCTTTTGAAAAATTATATGAATGTTAGTGCCGGCATTGTAAAATGGCCGATGTCTGTGATACGTCTTTCTTCAAAAAACAGGACGGCTTTGGCAGCTGCATGTGCTGATATTTTATCAAAATGGAGAACATATACGGATGAAGTGGTTGGAATTTTTGCAGAAACAGACGGAATGCTGCATAATACAATTACTCCAATTGCAAGAGCAACTTCTTCTGGATTTGAATGCGACTTGGTATTGAGAAACAATATTACAACGAAAGAAAGACCGTTAGGTGTGTTCCATCCGAATCCTACCTTACATCATATCAAAAAAGAAAACATCGGATTGATTGAAGTGATGGGACTTGCTGTTCTTCCGGCGCGTTTAGCAGATGAACTGACACTTTTAAAAGATGCAATGCTGTCCGGCAAAGAGATTGCTACAGATGATAAAATTGCATCTCATGCAATTTGGGCAAGTGAAATTCTAAAAAAATATTCTGATTTTAACGCTGATAATGCAATGGATATTATTCGTTATGAAGTCGGCAGAGTTTTTGAGCAGGTACTTGAAGATGCCGGAGTATTTAAGAGAGATAAACAAGGAAAAGAAGCATTTGCAAGATTTGTAGAACAATTAGGTTGATTTGGAATATACGAAAATGAGCTATTGCATCATGTGCAGTAGCTCATTTTTAATTCAATTATTCAAGGC
>ERZ1106978.1423-NODE-1423-length-13538-cov-56.555144_pt1 | contig 13538 bp, 8 predicted proteins | sample MGYA00403689_ERZ1106978 | MGnify/ENA primary metagenome ERZ1106978 (study PRJEB35170, sample SAMEA104062434) | human gut metagenome | biome: human gut; feature: human-associated habitat; material: faeces | place: Denmark | collected 2012-08-02 ...
TTCCAAAGGGGCCATTCTCTTTTGCGAAAGAGAATGGCCCCTTTGACTCGCTCCCACACGGTGTGGGGAACAACGATGCAGCGCTGCCGCGCTGCGCTAAGGTCCCCGCTGCGCAGGAGGCGCGAAAAAAGGCAGCCTTTCGGCTGCCGATTTTTTCAGTCCACCGTGCGCATGAAGGACGTCGATCCCTTCTGGAATCTCACGTCCAGCTTCACGCGGTCCGCGCGCATATAGCTCGTGGTGTATTCATAGGTATGCCCGTTCTCGGTCGTGGTGCGGCGCTGATGGAAAAACGCCGCCGAGCCGGGCGCGCAGTGCAGAAGCTGCGCCTCGTGCGGCGCGAGCACGACGGCCTCATACGTGTCCGACGCGGAAAACGGGATGACGCCGACGTGGTAGAGGAGACTGTAGAAGCTGTGCGTCTCCAAAAGCTCGCGCGTCAGGTTCGGGTAGATGTACTCTGGGTAGTACGACGTCTCTAAAATGAGCGGCTCGCCGTCGACGTTTCGCACGCGCGTGAAGCGATAGACTTTGACACCCGGCTCAAGGCCCATGAGCGTCACGATCTTGGGAGAAGGCGTGATGACCGCGAAGTCGACCAGCGTGGACGACGGCGTTTTGCCCAGCTGGGAAATTTCCGTCGTGAACGAATACTGCACGCCCTTGCGGCGCGTGTTCGGGTCAGTGACGAACGTGCCCTTGCCGCGCTTTCGCACGACGAAGCCCTCTTCTTCCAGCGCGCCGATGGCCTGACGGACCGTGTTGCGGCTGATATCGTAAACGCGGCAGAGCTCGGCCTCGCTCGGCAGCAGGTCGCCGACCTTGAGCGCGCCGGAGGTGATGCTGCGCTTGATGATGCCCATGAGTTGGGAATAGAGCGGGATCTCGCTGTCGAGCGACAGCGGATTTTTAAGGACCGGATTGTGTTCCATGGTGGGAACCTCCCGAGAAATACGTTTTGGAATATTCCCATCATACCACATATCTTTGAGATGTTCCAGTACCTTTTTGCAATATTCCCATCATTTTACGCAAAAAAGCGGAGAAAAAGGCGGCCCGAAGGCCGCCTTTTTGAAATTTGACCGCTTCAGTCCAGAATTTCCTGCGCACCGGTCTTCAGATTCACGCGCACAGAGTGCGTCACGAGCGGGTCGCTCGTCTTGTCGTGGAACACGTCGTAGACTGCATGGGTGTACACATAGCCGTCGCGGATCTCAAGCTCCGCACTCATGTAGGTGACGCCGCTGTCATCCTCCTTGACGGCGCCGTAGTACCAGTCCTTATCGCCAAGCGGCGTGAAGGTCCCGCCGCAGTCGTAGGAAATGTACAGGTTGTTCGCCGCGGGCGGGAACTGGAGCGTCTTAACGACTGTGTCGCCGCTGATGGCGATGGAATTGTAGCCGCCGATCGAGGCGATCTTTTTGCCGTCAACGCCGTAGAGGTCGGTGACGAACGAGCCGGACGTCGCGCCGCCGATGTGATAGCTCATCAGAAGGCGGTCGTCCTGCGTCGAAAGGCTCGCGTTGACGGGCGTATCGTTGAGATAGTCGATCGGCAGGGTATCGACCGTTTCGATCACGCCCGAACGATAGCGGCGCAGCTCGCCGCCCGCGGTGTACCACAGAAAGCCGCCGAAGTCCACGTGACTGCCGGAGGACTGGATGAGGACGTCGCGGTTGAGCACGGTGTTTTTTATGACGGCGTTCGCACTTTCGGCGTCCTCGTTCGCAGCGGCTTCTTCAAACCACGCGAGCATCGCGTCGAAGATCGTCTCGTGTTTACCAAAGTCGCCGCTCGCCTCGTAGCAGACGCTGCCGTCCTTCGTCAGCACGTAGCGGACGATATTCGAGCCCTCGTAGAACTCAAAGTACGACTGATTGCTGTTTTCGGGCCAGAGCTGGATGTAGCGGCCCTCGGGCACACGCGTGGTGTCCGGCAGCTTTTTATAGGTGAAATCGCTCAGGTGCAGCGCACTCTCGCCGTCCACAAGGCTGACGCTGCGGTGGTCACTGCTGTTAGCGCTCGCGTAATAGACGATGCTGTCGATGCCGCCGCCGGAGGAAACCAGCGCGATGTCGGCGGGGAAGGAGGGGGAGTAGGCCTTTTTCATCGCGTCGCTCACGGTGAAGGTCTTGGCCATCTGCTCAAGCAGGTCGCGCTCGCCCTCGGTCTGGCGCGCGGCGCTCCAGCCCCACTGGTTTTCCTGCGTGCTCTGACCGTCGTACCAGAAGGTCTGCACTTCATAGTGTCCGCCGTCCGTGCGGTCGTAGAGACGGATGCGTGCGTGCTGGCCGCCGTTTGTCTTGGTGTAGACGCTCTGGCCGTCGACATCTTCGACATTCCAGCCGTCGCGCTTAAAATAATCCGCGGCATCGGAAGCGTCAGTAGAGAAACTTTTGACGACAAAGGTCGACTTCGTGCCGTAGGCGGATTCCCACAGCGGCTCTTCGAGAGACGCGTTCCATGTGCCCGTATTGGGCAGGTAGAAGTACCAGCCGTCGCCGGACTGGACGCGCCCATCAGGCGTCAGATCGTTGCCGTAGCCATCGGTGAAGTGATAGAGGGCACCGATCTGATAGCGCGGCAGATCGAGCCCCGCATAGTCGATGTAGAAGTCGTGCAGGTAATACTTGAGGTCCACGCCGTAGCTGCAGCCGTTGTACCACAGGCCGTCGTTGCTCATCGAGGTGCCGATGATCTGATAGCCGGTCTGCTCGCCGCTGGTGTAGTGCAGGACGGTGAGATAGTGCGTCCAGTTCTCGTTGAGATATCCGTCGTCCGTCAGCTCCTGCCCGCCGATGACGTCGATCTGCACGCCCGCCTCGTTCGTGGGCTTCATCTCATACTGGAAGTACCACAGCTCCAGCACCGTGCCGTCGGGGGAAAGGTTGCCGAGCGAATCTGCCTGCTCCAGCTGCGTCACGCGCACGTCGGCGACCGTGTCCTCGATCGAGCGGGACGCATATTCATTATTTTCCGACACGGAATAGGTCATCGTGCCTTTTTTGAGCTCCGCCACGCGCTCGGCGGCATAGTCGTCCATCGAGGCGTAGATCGTGTCGTCCTCCTTTTCCAGCCGGTAGACCATGCAGAAGCATTCACTGCCGTCTTCCGCATAGTCGGCGGAAAGGCCGAGATAGATTGTGCCGTCTTCCTGCTCAAGAAGATAGGTCTGATACGGCTGAGAGTCCTTTGCCTCTTCGCAGTAGCCGGTCCATGCGGATTTGTTGTGCTGCATAAGGTCGTCGACCGGAGAAGCGTCTCTGGTGTTGCCGAAGAGTGCGTAGAAGGACTGCTTTTCCAGCTTGTATTCCTCCATCGGGCCGTAGATAAGGGCATAGCCCAGATCGTTGAACATCGTGACGTATTTCTCCCCTGCGGGATTCGTCGCGGTGCGGAAGGTGGGGTATGCGCCATCCGTAAAGCCATCCGTAAAGCCGGGCGCTTCATATAAGAGTATGTCGACCGTATAGCTCTTGTCGGCAAACGGGTCATCATTTTTCTGCGTCTGTGCGCGCTCGCCCCAGCCGACGGCGCAGCCCGCCGTCAGCGTCAGCGCCAGCACGAGGGCGACAACGCCGAGCCCGCGCTTTTTCTGCGCGCCCAGCACGTTCGTGATGCGGCGCTTCAGACGCTCGACCGTGCCGCCGAAGCACGTCGTCGCGGGCAGCGCCCGCACGCTGGACTGCACGGCGGCGAGCAGTGTCCGGCTGTAAGCCGCGCGCTCGGGGAGTTCGAGCCCGTCGGTCGCCGCGCTGTCGCAGGCGAGCTCGATGTCCTCGTCCGCCTGACGCAGCATCAGATACACCACGGGGTTGAACCAGTGCATCGCGTTGGCCGCGAGCAGCACGAGCTTTAAGAGCATATCGCGCCGCTTCAAATGGCACAGCTCATGGCGCAGGATGTAGCGCAGCTCCTGCACGTCGTAGTGCTCGTGGGGCAGGAGCAGCCGCGGGCGAAGAAGACCTGTCACCGCGGGGGTGGAGATGGCCTCGCAGACGATCATCTCCGGCGCGCTCACGCCCAAGTCGCGCGCCGTGTCAGAGAGCAGGGAGGCGTAGTCCGCGCGGGAGACGTCTCTCTTCCAGCGGCGCACCGTGCGGCGGAAGAGGGCGTAGGAGACACCCTGATACAGCAGGAACGCCGCCGCGCCCGCGAGATAGCCGTAAAACAAGATCGTCGTCACGGGGATGTAGCGCGTCGTCTTCTGCTCGGGATTCGTCACGGGGCGCTGGATGATCGTGTCGCGCACCGCGGCGGGGGACTGGCCGCTTTTTTCGGCCATGTCGCCGAAGAGATTGTCGGTTGATTGGATGGTCGTCTTATCCGTGCCGACAAAGAGGGTGTAGTCTTTCGGCGGCTCAGCCTGCACCGGCGCGCTTTTCACCGAAAAATCGACCGGCAGCAGCAAAAAGACCGCCAGCGCCAGCCACAGCCAGCAGCGCGTTTTCGCGCGGTAGCGCTCGCGCCAGAGGGGTTTGAGTACCAGCATCGCCAGAATGGCGAGGGAACCTAACAGGGAAGTTTTCAACAGATTCAGCAGAAATGTTTCCATGGTGCGTCCTCCTTATATTTCCGTTTAACGGCTCATATCGTCCAAAAACTGCCGCAGCTCGTCGATCTCGCTCTGCTCGAGCGGCTTTTCGGCGTTCAGCGCCGCGACGAAGCTGCCGAGCGACCCGCCGTAGAGCCGCTTCAGGACGCTGCGGCTCTCAAATTCGAGGTATCTGTCCTTTGAGACGAGCGGCGTGTACAAATTGTTCCGCCCCTCGCGGCGGCTCGAGAGGAATCCTTTTTCGCACAGGCGAGTAAGGTAGGTGTTGACGGTGTTGGCGCTCCAGCCGTGGCTCGCGAACGCGCCGTCGAGATCGCCGCGGCTGACCTCGCCGCCGACGGCCCAGATGGCCTGCATCACGGCAAGCTCCGCGTCGGGCAGTCTCTTCTTATCGTCCATGGGTTGACCTCCTTAGATGATCTACTACATTTGTCGTTGATAACTATATACTACATATGTAGTAGTTTGTCAAGCGCCTTTTATGTCCTTTTTTGTTTTGCAGCAAAAATTGCAGAAAACAGGGGAAAGACATGACGGCAAATCGTCAAAATGAAAGATACTGTTCAATTATTTGAATAAGTTCTTGCAAATCTTTCTGAAAATCGCTTGCTTTTGTGCAAAGCGCAAGGTATAATGAAGAAACCGTATGAAATCATTTGGCAATTCAATAAATAAAAATTTGAGAGGAGATCTTTATCATGGCAAAGTTCAAAGTTTACTACACCATCGAGCTCAACGAGGTGGCCACGCACATCTTCGAGTCCAACGACTTTGAAGTGAAGCTGTGCAGCCATAACGACGAGGAGACCTACGTCAAGGAGCTCGCCGAGTTCCAGCCCGACGCCATCATGTGCCGCACCGAGCCCATCACCGCCAAGATGATGGACACCTGCAAGAACCTCAAGGTCATCGGCAAGCAGGGCGCCGGCCTCGATAACATCGACATGGACCACGCCCACGCCAAGGACATCACCGTTGTCTACGCGCCTGCCGGCAACGCCAACGCCGTCGCCGAGCACGCCGTCATGCTGATGCTCATGTGCGCCAAGCGTTTCACCTATGTCGACCGTCAGTTCCGCAGCGGCAACTTCCTTGTCCGCATGGGCATGGAGCACACCTATGAGCTCGGCGGCAAGACCCTCGGTATGATCGGCTGCGGCCGTATCTCCCAGCTCGCCATGCAGAAGTGCAAGTACGGCTTCGGCATGAACGTCATCGGCTACGATCCGTACCTCACGCAGGACAAGATCGGCGATCTGTGCGAGCTGAAGGCCACCGCCAAGGAGGTCTGGGAGCAGGCCGACTTCGTGTCCGTGCATCTGCCTGTCGTTCCCTCCACCGAGCACTCCATCGGCCGTGAGCAGTTCAGCTGGATGAAGCCCACCGCTTCCTTCATCAACTGCGCGCGCGGTGCTCTGATCAAGGAGAACGAGCTTGTTGAGTGCCTGAAGGACGGCACGCTGTTCCAGGCCGGTCTCGACGTGTTCGAGCATGAGCCCATCCAGGAGTCCAGCCGCGAGCTGTTCAACCTCGACAACGTCATCATGACCCCGCACATGGCCGCCACCACCGAGCAGAGCGTTCTGAACTGCTGCACCAGCGTTGCCAACGACATCGTCGCCGTCTGCAACGGCCAGGAGCCCAAGGTCAAGGCCCAGAAGCCCAAGTTCTAAGTTATTTCTGTTTCGTAGAAACTACTTATTAAAAGGGACGCCTCGAAAGAGGCGCCCCTTTTCTGCGCCCTTGGGCGCGGGGGGGGGGGGACAGCCAGGCAGAGCTGCTGCTTTCCCTGCGCCTTTGGGTGCAAAACGATCCCGTGGTGCAAGATATTCTTCATTCTTGTTAAATAGTTAACGAAATGAAAGGAAAAAATCAAAATTGCCCATATTTTTCGCAACTTTGCAGTTGATTTTTCATTTTTCTGTGTGTATAATCAAAATCGAAGAAAATCGGATCTCATTCCGGATTTACAAATTTTAAAGGAGAAGTCAAATGAAAGAATTGTACGTCGTCAACTGCTGCCGTACCGCTGTCGGTTCCTTCGGCGGTTCCCTGAAGAACACCCCCGCCGCTCAGCTCGGCTCCATCGTCGTGAAGGAAGCCCTCAAGCGCGCGAATGTCGCTCCCGAGAATGTCGATGAGCTGATGTTCGGCTGCATCCTGACCGCCGGTCTCGGCCAGAACGTCGCCCGTCAGGTCGGCGTGGGCGCCGGTCTCCCCTATTCCGTCCCCGCCTATACCGTCGGTATGGTCTGCGGCTCCGGTATGAAGTCCGTCATTGAGGCTGGCCGCGCCATCCTCGCCGGCGACGCCGATATCGTCGTCTGCGGCGGCACCGAGAACATGAGCGCCGCTCCTTATGCTGCTCCCGACGCCCGCTGGGGCGCCCGCATGGGCGACAAGAAGCTTGTCGACACCATGATCAAGGACGGCCTGTGGGATGCGTTCAACAACTACCACATGGGCACCACCGCCGAGAACATCTGCGATGTTTGGGGCATCACCCGCGAAGAGCTCGACGCCTTCGGCGCTGCCTCCCAGCAGAAGACCGAGGCTGCTCAGGCTGCCGGCCGTTTTGACGATGAGATCGTTCCCGTCCCCGTAAAGGTCAAGAAGGAGATCGTCGAGTTCAAGAAGGATGAGTTCCCCCGCGCCGGTTCCACCGTCGAGGGTCTTGCCAAGCTGCGCGGCGCGTTCCCCGTCGGCCCCGAGGGCGTTGAGGACGAGATCGTCCACACCTTCGAGCCCACCGGCATCCACGAAGCCGATACCAAGAAGCACGTCCAGCGCGTCACCGCCGGTAACGCCTCCGGCATCAACGACGGCGCTGCCGCCATCGTCCTCGCTTCCGGCGAGGCCGTGAAGAAGTACAACCTCAAGCCCATGGCCAAGCTCGTCAGCTGGGGCCAGGGCGGCGTCGACCCGAAGATCATGGGCGTCGGCCCCGTGCCCGCTTCCCGTCAGGCCATGCAGAAGGCCGGCCTGACCATCGACGATATCGACCTCGTCGAGGCCAACGAAGCCTTCGCGGCGCAGTCCATCGCGGTCGCCCGTGAGCTGCACTTCGACATGAGCAAGGTCAACGTCAACGGCGGCGCGATCTCCATCGGCCACCCCGTCGGCGCTTCCGGTGCTCGTATCATCGTCACCCTGCTGCACGAAATGCTCAAGCGCGACGACGCCAAGAAGGGTCTTGCCACCCTCTGCATCGGCGGCGGCCAGGGCGTTGCCACCATCTTCGAGAAGTGCTAAAGCACCGCTAACCCCTGAAAATAAAAGGAGACCTCGAAAGAGGTCTCCTTTTTATTTTGTCCTCTGCACGGTGCAGGGAAAAAAGCAGTGCCCCTGCCGAGACGCAAAAAGGAAGCAGCCCTTTCGGGCTGCCCCTCACGCGCCCTCGCGGGCGCAAGCGCCGTACAGTGCGCCGCGCTGCGATTTAACCCTCCGCCTGCGCGGCGAGGATCGCCTCGTAGATCGTCTGCGGGTCGAGCTTATCATAGTCCGCGCTCGTCGCCATCGCGGCGGCGTCGACCTGCTCGGCGATGAAGTTCGTGAAGTACTCCTCGCGCACCTCATCGGCGGCTGCGGCCTTGTCGAGCGGCAGGCGGAGCAGGATGTGATAGCCGAGGCTGGATTCGACGACTTCACTCACCTCGCCCTCGGAAAGCGCGTAGGCGGCGTCTTCAAACTCCTGCACCATCGAGCCGGTCGTGAAGGTGTAGCCCGTGGGATGGCTCTCGCGGCCGGGATCCTCGCTGTACTGGTCGGCGAGCTCGGCAAAGTAGGAGGCGATGTCGTCGCCGGTGTAGGAATTGAGCTTTTCGACGAGCTCCTCAGCGAGCGCTTTCTTTTCGGCCTTCTGCTCGTCGGTGAGGGCTTCGCCGGTCGTCATGTTCTTCGTCGCAAGCAGGATGTGGTCCGCCGTGATGTAGCCCTGCTCGGCGGCGTAGACGGCGAGGTCCTCGTCGGAGGCGTAGAGCGCGCTGCCCTCGGTATTGTAGAGCTCATAGAGATCCTGATACAGGTAGTTCGAGCGCGCGACGCGGTCATAGGTCTCGCGGCGCATGCCGAGCTTGGCGATCTCGGCCTCAAAAGCTTCCTCGCTGCCGTACTGGTCAATGTAGCTCTGGTCGCTCTCGGCCATGGCGGCCTCCTGCTCGGCGGTAAGCGTCACGCCGTACTTGCTGGCGAGATTTTCAAGCACCAAGTGCTGCTTGACGGACGAGAGCACGCTTGCTTTCACATAGTCGGCGACACTCATGCCGTCGGAGAGGGTGTCGTCCCAGTTGATGGACGAGCCGGTGTAATACTGCATGTAGCTGTTGAGATACGACACGTCGTAGCCGATCCAGTATGCGACAAGGTCGGCGCTCGCGCCGTTGCCGTTCAGGCTTGCGACGATCGCGTCGGGCGCGACGCCGGTCGCTTCGTAGCAGAGACCCTCCTGCATCGTGCCGGAGGTGAAGCCGTTCGAGGGCGAGAGCGACACGACGGCAAAGGTGAGCGCCGCGGTGATGGCCGCCGCGCCAAGGAACGAAAGCAATCTCTTCTTGATCATAATGTTACCTCTTTTTCGTTTTCTTCCTTATTCACACGCAGGTCTCCGACCAGCGTCAAGGCTGTATCCAATGCGTCCTCGCCCAGCGAAAGACGCAGCAGGAGCTTCGGCTCCGTCCCCGTGGCGGAGAGCGTGAGCCGACGGCGGTTCTTCGGCAGTGAGCAGAGGGCCATCACGGCCTCCACGGGGACTGCCTCAGACGCGGCAAAGGTGAAGGTGATCTCGCTGCCGCGCTGCGAGATATCGCTCACACCGATCTGCACGGCCTCCGCGCGCAAAAGCGCGACGTCCATGAGCTTGAGGACCGGCTGGGGCGGCTCGCCGTAGCGGTCGATGAGCTCGTCGAGCAGCTCCTGCGACTGCTCGGCGGTGCGCAGCGCCGCGATGCGGCGGTAGATATCCATGCGCTGCTCGCCCGAGGGAATGTAGCTCTCCGGAAGGTTCGCCGAGACTGTGAGGTCTGCCGAGCATTCGGTGCGCTGCGGCGCCTTTTCACCGCGCTGCTCGAGTACGGCCTCTTCCAAGAGCTGCAAGTACATATCGTAGCCGACGCTCATCATGTAGCCCGACTGCTCGGGGCCGAGCAAATTGCCCGCGCCGCGAATCTCAAGGTCGCGCATCGCGATGCGGAAGCCCGAGCCGAACTCCGCGTATTCGCGGATGGCCGTCAGGCGCTTGGCCGCAACCTCGGTGAGGATCTTGCCCGCGCGGTAGGTCATATAGGCATACGCCCGGCGCGCGCTGCGGCCGATGCGGCCGCGTATCTGGTGCAGCTGGGCGAGGCCGAGGCGGTCGGCGTCCTCGATGATGAGGGTGTTGACATTCGGAATGTCGATGCCCGTCTCGATGATCGTCGTGCAGACGAGCACCTGAATTTCTCCGTCCGAGAGCTGCTGCATCACGGACGACAGGCCCTTTTCGTCCATCTTGCCGTGCGCGACGCCGATGGCGACATCGTCGCCGAGGAGCTTTTTGAGTGTCGCGGCGCAGCGGTCGATGGTCTCGACGCGGTTGTGCATGTAGTAGACCTGCCCGCCGCGCGCGAGCTCGCGCCGGATGGCGTCGGCGATGACGCTCCAGTTATGCTCGAGCACATATGTCTGCACCGGCTGGCGGTCGACGGGCGGGACCTCGATGGTCGACATGTCGCGGATGCCCGAGAGCGCCATGTTGAGCGTTCTGGGGATGGGCGTTGCCGAGAGCGTCAGCGTGTCGACCTGACGCGAGAGCTCCTTGAGCTTTTCCTTGTGCGTTACGCCGAAGCGCTGCTCCTCGTCGATGATGAGAAGGCCAAGGTCCTTGAAGTGCAAACTCTTTTGCAGCAGCGAGTGTGTGCCAATGAGTAAGTCGATCTTTCCCGCGGCGGCATCCTGCAAAATTTGTTTCTTCTGCGCCGGCGTTTTGAAGCGCGAGAGCACTTCGATGCGCACGGGGAACGAGCGGAAGCGGTTCAGCGCCGTCGCGTAGTGCTGCTGGGCGAGCACGGTGGTCGGCACCAGGATTGCCGCCTGCTTGCCGTCGAGCACGCACTTCATCACGGCGCGCAGCGCGACCTCAGTCTTGCCGTAGCCGACGTCGCCGCAGAGCAGGCGGTCCATCGGCGTACTGCGCTCCATGTCGGCCTTGATCTCGGCGATGGCGCGGAGCTGATCGTCGGTCTCTTCGTAGTCGAAGGCCTCTTCAAATTCCTTCTGCCACGGGGAGTCGGGCGAGAAGGCGAAGCCAGGACGGCGCTGGCGTTCAGCGTAGAGCGCGATGAGACCCTTGGCAAGGTCCTTCGCCGCGGCGCGCGCCTTCGTTTTCGCGCGCGACCAGTCCGTGCCGCCGAGCTTACTGAGCTTCGTGCGTATTTGGCCGTCCTCGTCCTCGCCATGGCCGCCGATGTATTTCGACACCATGTCGAGCTGCGTCGCGGGGACGTATAAGCTGTCGTTGCCCGCATAGCAGATCTTGATATAGTCCTTGTCCACGCCGTCGACGCGCATGCGCTCGATGCCCGCAAAGCGGCCGATGCCGTGGTGGACATGCACGACGAGATCGCCGGGGGAGAGGTCTTCATAGGAGCGCAGCGCGGCGCGGGCGGATGTCTCCTTCTTTGGCCGCGCTTTCGCGCGCTTGCCGGAGAGGGGAGCGGTCAGCTGGCCCTCGGTCAGGATGACGAGCTTTAATTGTGGATATTCGCTGCCCGCGCTCAGCGCGCCGAGGCCGATGACGGTCTCGTGCGGGGCAGGGAGACGGTCGTTTTTCAAATTGAGCTGCGCGCGGATGTTCCGCTCTTCCAAAAGGCGCCGGAAGTTTTTCGCGCGCGTTTCGTTGCCGCAGAGAACGAGCACGCCGCAGCCTGCGCCAAGATAGCGCTCCATGTCGCCCGCGGCGGTCTCGAGGCTGCCGCCGTACGACGGCAGCGATCGCGCGTTCATGCTGAGGATGGCCCTCGGCGGCAGCAGATTGCGCGAGGTGGGGAGCGAATCGAGCAGCAGCACGGGGAACGTGCCCATGCGGTGGCTCAATGCCTCCTGACTGAGCGCGAGCGCGGCGAATTCGCCGCACAAAATGCCCTCTTCGATCAGGGGCTTCACGTCCTCGGAGAGCTCCCAGTGGTAGTTCTTGCTGCGTTCCAAAACACGCATGCCGTCGCTGACGGCAATCAGCGTGTCGGGTGAAAGATAGTCGAGCGCGCAGACTTCGTCGGGGTAGCACGCGGCGAGATACCGGTCCATGCCGCCGAGCGGCAGGTCGTTACGAAGGCGCTCGATGTCGCCGCGCAGCGTTTGGACGATGGGGCTGTCTTCGGCCTTTTTCGCAATTTTCTGCGCGGCGCGCCCAAGGCGCTCGAGCATTTTTTCGCGTCCGCCGTCCGAGAGGGCGGGCAGCACCTCTGCCGCGGGCAGGACGGTCAGGGATTTGACGTTCTGCGTGCGGCGCTGGGTCGTCACGTCGAATTCGCCCATCGCGTCGACCTCATCGTCGAAAAACTCGACGCGCACGGGCGCGCTCAGCGGCGACCAGACGTCGAGAATGCCGCCGCGCAGCGCGAACTGGCCGACGCCCTCGACCGTTTCCGCGCGCGTGTAGCCGCTTTCGACAAGCTTTTTCGAGAGCGCGTTCAGGTCAAAGCGGTCGCCGAGCGAAATGTCCGTCACCGCGCCGCGCAGCGCGTCGGGCGGGAGCGTTCGCTGCATCAGGCCGTCGACCGTCGCGACCAGGATCGGCGCTTTTCCGGCGGCAAGGCTGCACAGCGAGCCGATGCGCTGCTGCTCCCAGCCGTGGGAGGCGAACACGCGGTCGCGCAGCTGCCATTCGCGCGCGAACAGCAGGCTCACGTCCTCGCCGAGCAGCTCGTGCAGGTCGCCCGCCATGCGGTTTGCCTCGTTTTCGTCCGCGCAGACGATCAAAAGCGGGCGCTGTGTCTTGTGCCGCACGGCAGCGGTGAGCTGCGCGCGGTGCACACCCGAAAGGCCCGATACGGCGATGGGCGACGTGCCCGCGTCGAGCGAGAGCAGCAGCTCGCGCACCTCGGGAAGAGATGCGAGCGCTTCATTGAGTTTGTTCATCCCCTGCGCCATGCCGTATCCCTCCTCCCGCAGCGCGCAAAAGGGCAGATCCGCCGCAGCCGCGGCGGGTCATGCCCGTGGTCGTCAGTCATTTTATTATATAGGCTTTTGGCAAAAAGTCTATGTCGATTTTTTAAATTTTGGCGGCAAAAAGCGTTCAGCCGTTGTAGCGGTTCTGCGCGGCGCTCACGCCGTCGGTGATGATGCACTCCGCCGCGCCGAGCGCGCGGTCGAGCACACCGTCGATGACCTTGCGCTCATTGGCCGTGAACGGGCCGATGACCCAGTCGACAATGTCGTGCTCCGGCGCGCCGACGCCGACCTTGACGCGCGGGAAAGCGTCAGTGCCGAGGTGCGCGATGATGTTCTTGAGGCCGTTGTGTCCGCCCGCGCTGCCGCTGCCGCGCACGCGGAGCTTGCCGAGCGGGAGCGAAATATCGTCGGAGATGACGATGACGTGGTCGGCGGGAATTTTATAGAACCGCGCCGCCTCGCCCACAGCCTCGCCGGAGAGGTTCATGTAGGTCTGCGGCATCATCAAAAGCACATTCGTCCCGCCAAATTCGATGACTTCCGTCAGCGCGCGGAAGCGCAGGCGGTTGCAGCGAAGATCTCGCTTATCGATCAGGCGCTCCGCGGCCATGAAGCCGATGTTGTGGCGGGTGTTTTCATACTGCTTGCCGTAGTTGCCCAAACAGACGAGCAGCCATTCCGGCGGGCCGGATTTTTTGAAAATCATGAAAATGTTCCTCACTTTTTGCGCCCGTGAGGGCGCGGATGCTTTTTCGCACAGGTGCGAAAGGCTTTGCGGCACATGTGCCGCGTGATGCGACCCCCATTTTCTTTCCCGAGAAAGAAAACGGGCGTCGCC
>ERZ1106978.1432-NODE-1432-length-13501-cov-11.477019_pt1 | contig 13501 bp, 12 predicted proteins | sample MGYA00403689_ERZ1106978 | MGnify/ENA primary metagenome ERZ1106978 (study PRJEB35170, sample SAMEA104062434) | human gut metagenome | biome: human gut; feature: human-associated habitat; material: faeces | place: Denmark | collected 2012-08-02 ...
ACACGCCACCCCAGCCCCTAACCGCGCACACAGCGGCTCACACGCCGAAACACGGGGCGTTTTCACCGCCTGAGACATCGGCAGGGTCGATAGGGTCAACAGCTTGGGTACCCTGTGCATCGTCACTTTCGGCACGGCGCAGTTCGATAAGCCGCTTTCCGTTGCTGCGGCGCACCACGGCGGAAATGCCAATTTGGCTTAGTGCGGCAACGCTTTGCAGGATCAGACGGGATACCTTTTTCGGCGTGATGCCCTCGCTGCCCACAGGGTCGATCTGCGCGGACAGCTCCGTGGGAGTGCCGATAAATTCCGTGCGGTCACGCATCAACTCAGAGAGAAGAATGACGATCCGGCCGCCCAGCAGCTCCGGCTGCGTCCGGCTGTCCGACACCAGCTCCCACACATTTTCCACGTTGCGCTCCAGCGTCAGCTCACGATATTCAATGTCACGCCCGATGCAGGAGAGCGTCGCCTTGCCGCTGCCGCGCTTGTCCTCGATGAGCGTGAAGCTGGAATCCACCGCGCCGCTGATGGCTGTTGTGCCAGAGATGCGGCTGAACACATCGTCGGCAAGCTCCTTCCGCAGATGGTGGATCAGCAGAATGGCAATGCCGTGGGCGTCCGCAATACGCTTCAGTACGGAGAGGTCACGGTAGTCATTTGCGTAGGTGTTGTCATAACCGGTGCCGCGGATCATTTGCAGTGTGTCGATGATGACCAGCACCGTGTCGGGATGCTCCGCGAGGAACGCGCAGAGCTGTTCCTCCAGACCCTTGCCGAGAGTGTCACTGTTGGTGGTGAAGTGGACGCTGGCGGGGGCGTTATCCGTGATCTCGAACAGGCGGTTCTGGATGCGGAGGGTGGAGTCCTCCAAGCAGAGGTAGAGCGTGGTGCCCTGCTTCACACCCATGCCCCAGATGGGATCACCCTTCGCCACCATGACGGCCAGCCACAGCGCCAGCCACGATTTGCCGATCTTCGGCGCGCCTGCCAGCAGGTGCAGTCCCTGGGGCAGCAGATCGTCGACCACGAAGGAGGCCGGTTCGTAAGCGGTGCTTTGCAGCGTGTCCGCGTCAATGGTTTGCAGTCGGTTCATAAAAAATTCTCCTTTCTGAGTTGGAGTGTTTATTTCTTTCAGGCCTGTGCTTGTATCGTAACATGGGGATTGACTTTTGAAAATAGGTAATGTATCATTTTACTACATACACTATATTGGGGCGAATACATTATCTACTGGGAGAGGGCTTATGTCTGTTTTAGGAAAAGACCTGTTTGATTTTCAGCGTTCGCATACGAACACAAAAGTGGAATTTGGCGCATCCGGCTACTGGGTGGAGATGGTCCCGGAGATGCAGCCCTACGGAACTGTGCTGACGGAGATCCTAAATCTGGATGTCACACCTTTTCAGAAGGTGTTGGACAGGTTGAACACCGCTGTCCACGAAAAGAATTATGATGACGCTCCGCGTGCCTATATGGACATGCAGAAGGGTTTTGGATCTCTGCCGCTCTACCGATTGTATCTGATGGACTTCCGTTATTTCGGAGATATGAAGATCGAGGAATTTGTGGGTGAGGAAGTGCGGGAGGCATTTGCGAAATATGTGATCAATGAGGAGCGCGAAATACCGTCCTTCATGCAGCAGCAGATCAAGGACATTCAGCTCATTCAGGAGCGGTATGCGTGGTTTTTGGATCGGGTTTTTGCAAACGCTGTGTTTGAAAAGAAAAAAGGCCAGAGAAAAGAATCTCTGGCGCAGCTGATCTATTCCAGCGGTTATGAGGCTTTTGTCAGCGGTGTCAGTTTAGGGAAGGACCCGGAGGTAGACGCGCCGCTGGTAAGAGCGCAGTACCGCATCCGGGGCGAAAGAGAAAATGCCGAGGTAGTCGAGAAGATGTATTTTGACCGGCTGCTGGATTTCGTCTATGTGGAGCTTATGAAGGGGTTGCAGAAGGGGTTTGTACCGAAACGCTGTGCCAACTGCGGACGCTGGTTCTTGCAGATGCCGGGTATGACCTACGCCTATTGCGGCGAACCGGCGCCGGGGCAGGACGGCAAGACCTGCCGGGAGATCGGAGCCACCAGCAGCTTCCGCAGCAAGGTGCAGAACAACGATGTTTGGAAGGCTCATCAGCGGGCCTACAAAAAATATTTTGCCCGTACCCGAAAGGGGACGATGAGCAAGGGCGTGTTTGAAGTGTGGTCCCGGAAAATGGAGACGCTGCGGGACGATGCGCTGACGGAATATGACAGAGCGAAGAGCGAAGAGGAACGTCAGCGCATTGTGGATGAGGTCACGCAAAAACTGAATAAGCTGTGAGCGAAAAAACAGGAGGGAGCTGCGTCCGCAAATGCGGATGCAGTTCCCTCCTGTGCCGCAGTGCCGAAGCACTGCATAGTCCCATTACGGACAGTGGAGCACTTCGCAGACCGCTCTGGATCATACTGACAACAGCTTGTGCTTGATTTGCGATGCAAATCTTGACTTTCCATCCAACAATCTGTACTCTTAAATCGTATTATGCTGCTGATATTATCTTTTGAGCTGTAAAGATGAGAAACCACCCAAAGGAAACGATGGTGGCATTTGAATAACGAGGGAGTGAGATATATGGAGCAATTACTGATTGTTGAAGATGATATCGGTTTGAATCAAGGCTTATGCAAAGCGCTGAAAGCAGATGACCGTCAGATCATTTCCTGCCAAGACCTAAAAGCGGCGAAGGAACAGCTGCTTTGCGGCGGTGTATCCCTGATCCTGCTGGATATCAATCTGCCGGATGGCAGTGGGCTTGAGCTGCTTCGGGAGGTCAAGGAAAACCTGCCCGGAATTCCTGTTATTCTGCTGACTGCCAACGACACCGATCTGGACATCGTAGACGGACTGGAGAGAGGCGCTGATGATTATATTACCAAGCCCTTTTCTCTTTCGGTTTTGCGTGCAAGGGTGAATACCCAACTGCGAAAGCAAGCGTCAAACCATAAAAATGCGCCGATCCATATTGATCTATTTCACTTTGACTTTGAGGATATGACCTTTTATGTGGAAGATTCAAAAGTGGAATTGAGTAAAACAGAACAAAAATTACTGCGTCTGCTTGTTGAAAATCGTGGTCGAACCATGACCCGTGGAGACCTTGTAGACCGGATCTGGACAGATGGCGCAGAATATGTGGATGAAAATGCTTTGTCTGTTACGATCAAGCGTCTGAGGGATAAGCTTGGTGCATAGAAATACATTAAAACCGTCTATGGAATCGGTTATAGCTGGGTGACAAAAGATGAATAAAACCGGTATTGTGATCATACTGCTGTGTTTTCTGGCGGCGGCAGCTGTTGTGTTATGGGAGCGGAGAAAGACCAGAAAAACGATGGAAGAAATCGAAAGGATGCTGGACGCTGCCATGACCGGCTCCTTTTCTGAAACCAATTTTGATGAAAGCCGGCTGTCTGCTTTGGAAACAAAGTTTGCACACTATCTTTCCGCAGCAGAAGCATCTTCTCGAAATGTAGCGCAGGAAAAAGACAAAATCAAAACCTTGATTGCGGACATCTCGCACCAGACAAAAACGCCGATTGCAAACCTGCTGTTATACAGCGAGCTTCTGAAGGAGGAAACTCTGCCTGCATCGGCGAAGGCAAATGTGGAGGCGCTGTACAAACAATCGGAAAAGCTGCGATTTTTGATCGATTCTCTCGTAAAGCTTTCCAGACTGGAAAATGGGATCATTTCACTCACCCCTCAGCAAGCAGCGCTACAGCCGCTGCTTGAAAGCGTAGTAGAACAATATGCCGCCAAGGCTTCTGAAAAAGGATTGTCTTTGCGACTGCAGGATACCGATGCTTTTGCTGTATTCGACTTCAAATGGACAGCGGAAGCGCTGGTTAATATCGTAGACAACGCCATCAAATATACGGAGCATGGCACCATCCGGATTTCTGCCGTAAGCTATGAAATGTTTGCAAGGATCGATATATCGGATACCGGTTCAGGCATACCGGAAACTGAGCAAGCGAAGATATTTGCTCGCTTTTACCGCTCAAAGGCGGTTCAGGAGCAGGAAGGAGTCGGCATCGGCTTATACCTTGCCCGACAGATCATATCCGGCGAGGGCGGTTATATCAAGGTTGCTTCCGTTCCGGGAAAAGGAAGTACGTTTTCCATATTTCTGCCGAAATAACAACAATTCTATCAAAACTGTTAGATTTCATTTTCCGCCGGAAAGAATGTGGAAAGATTCCTATGCGATAATCTGTATGTATCAAAGGATCATTTCCTTTCATACATACAGATTTTTTCATGGAGGTACTCATTTATGGAAGTTTTACAGGCAAAAAACCTGAAAAAGATTTATGGCTCCGGCAATAACGCAGTTCATGCGTTGGATGGAGTTGATTTAAGTGTGCAGAAGGGCGAATTTGTTGCAATCGTCGGCACATCCGGCTCCGGCAAGTCTACCCTGCTGCACATGCTGGGTGGGCTGGATCGCCCTACAAACGGCACAGTCATGGTGGACGGACAGGATATTTTCTCCCTGAAGGAGGAAGCGCTGACCATCTTCCGCCGCAGGAAAATCGGCTTTGTGTTCCAAGCATATAATCTTGTTCCGGTGCTGAATGTGTATGAAAATATTGTTCTACCCATTGAGCTGGACGGTGGCAAGGTCAATAAGGATTTCGTACAGCAGATTGTACAGACACTTGGGCTGGATGAGCGTCTGGATGCGCTGCCCAATCAGCTCTCAGGCGGTCAACAGCAGCGAGTAGCCATTGCCCGTGCGCTGGCGGCAGCACCCGCTATCATTCTGGCAGATGAACCCACCGGCAATCTGGATTCCAAAACCAGCCAGGATGTATTGAGCCTTTTGAAAGTCACCAGTCAAAAGTTCGCCCAGACAATCGTAATGATCACTCACAACGAAGAAATTGCGCAGATGGCAGACCGCATTATCCGTATCGAAGATGGTCGGATCGTCTCCCAGAACTAACGGGAGGTGGCTACGATGAATGTCAAAAACAGAAAATGTATTCGAAAGCTCAGCTTAAAATCTCTTTATGCGAACCGTCGCCGCAATCTGATCGCTATTTTTGCCATTGCGCTGACAACGCTGCTATTTACTTCCATGTTCACCATTGTCTTGTCACTGAACGCCAGCTATGAAACCTACCAGTTTCGGCAGGTAGGCGGCTATGCACACGGCACCTTTAAGGATGTTTCCCCCGAGCAGGCGGAACGCATCGCTGCCCACCCAAAGGTGAAGACTACGGGGGTACGGAAGGTAATCGGTATCACTGCGGAGGGGGTCTTTGCCAAAATACCGGCAGAGATCAGCTACATGGATGCTAACTGCACTAAATGGAGCTATGCAACCCCTACTATCGGACGGATGCCCGAAAGCGGCAAAGAGGCGGCCATGGATACGGCAGCGCTGCAGCTGCTTGGCGTAACGCCGGAGTTGGGCGCAGAGGTCACGGTTTCCTATTCCATTACGGACAAGGATCAAACCGCCTTTACTGTAACAGATACCTTTACGCTGGTGGGCTATTGGGACTATGATGAACTAATGCCTGTTCATTACATCAACATCAGCCGTGATTACGCAGATGACATCGAAGCGCAGGCAGTGAAAACAGGGTTACAGCCCTTCCGCACCGATTTGAATGTCATGATGGCTTCCAGTACAAACATTCAAGGGCAGATGGAGCAGGTGGATACCGATCTCGGCTACACATGGGACAGCTATACCGATCCCAACAGCGTTCGAATCGGCGTCAACTGGGGATATACCTCATCCCAGCTGGAGTCGCAGCTCGATCCGGAACTTATGATCGCCATAGCAGCTTTTTTGCTGCTGGTGATTTTCACCGGGTATCTTATCATCTATAACATTTTCCAGATCTCTGTTGCGGGGGATATCCGGTTTTACGGGCTTCTGAAAACCATTGGCACAACGCCCCGGCAGCTCAAACGCATCATTCGCCAGCAGGCACTTCTGCTTTGTCTGATCGGCATTCCGGCGGGGCTGCTGTTGGGCTATGGCATTGGCGCTGTTCTGGTGCCTGTTGTCTTGCGCTCCACCCAGTTGGATGCAGGCATCACCACCATCAGCACTTCGCCTGTGATCTTTGTTGGCTCCGTGCTGTTTGCCCTGCTGACGGTGCTTTTGTCCTGCTCCAAGCCCGGGAAAATGGCAGCCAGGGTTTCTCCGGTGGAGGCTACCAAATATACGGATGCAATGCAGACCAAGAAAAAACAGCGCAGCACCCGGGGAGCGAAGCTCCATCAGATGGCCTTTGCCAATCTGGGACGAAACAAAAAAAAGACGGTGCTGGTGGTGGTGTCTCTGGCACTGTCGGTGACGCTGTTCAATGCGCTGTGTGCCTTTGTGGGCGGCTTCAGCATGGAGAAGTATGTATCCTTCACGACCTGCGCCGATTTTATCGTCAGCACGCCCGACTATTTCCGTTACAACCCGGCAGATGAATTCATCACGCCGGAACAGATCGAAGAGATCGCAGCAAACACAAAGCCCAGTCTTTCCGGCACGGGATATGCTGTGCGAAAACCCGTATATCTTTGGATGACGGAGGATGCTCTGCGGCAGGACTATGCAAGGTACGAAAGTGCTGAGCAGTTGGACAGCCATATGAGCCGCATGGGGCACCGGGGCGATATGGTGATGGGAGATACCAGAATCGAGGCTCTGGATAACAGCCTGTTTGACAAGCTGCAAGTGTTCGACGGAGATATTTCTCCTATGCTGGAGCCAAACAATAACGCTATTGCCATTGCGGTTTCCTTAGATGACTACGGTAATCTGCCCAATCCTGAATACTACCCCAAGGTGGGAGACACGATCACCGCCACCTATGCGGACGATGTGAAATATATCGACAGCCGCACCGGGGAACTCCGCACCGAAGATACACCGGAGGAGTACTTTCAGGAAAAACTGTATGGAGCCAGAGATGTAGAGTACACGGTCTGCGCCTTGGTAGAGCTTCCGTATTCCATGAGTTATCGTTATGGTGGTATTGGATATGAGACAGTTTTGTCTGTGGATACCGCACAGAGGGACAGCGGTGGTGCGGCCATTCCGATGCTCTACCTGTTCGACACAGCAGACGAAGCTGACGAGACCGAAGCAGAGCAATATCTATCGAAGCTCACTGCCGGTGAGTTTTCGCCCTTGATGTATGAAAGCAAGGCCACGGTTCGCTCTGAGTTTGCTCAGTTCCGGCAGATGTTCCTTCTGATCGGTGGTATCCTCTGTGCTATCATCGGACTGGTGGGACTCTTAAATTTCTTCAACGCCATGATGACCGGTATTCTTTCCCGCCGCCGTGAATTTGCTGTGCTTCAGGCTGTAGGAATGACGAACCGGCAGCTCAAAACCATGCTGATCTATGAGGGATTGTTTTACGCAATGTCCTCCGTAGCGGTGGCTTTTATTCTGTCGCTGGCGGTGGGACCTCTTGCAGGAAAAATGCTGGGCAGTATGTTCTGGTTCTTTGAGTATCGATTCACCATTCTGCCTGTCCTGCTGACAATTCCGGTATTTCTTCTGCTGGGGTGGCTGATTCCTTGCATGATGTATGACAACGCAGCAAAATGCAGTGTTGTAGAGCAATTAAGGGATGCTCAATAACTGTTAAGCAAAAAACGGCCCTCTGCCAATGAAAAGGCAGAGGGCTGAAATTTCATCTAATGTTATATCCCATATCAAGCCTGCGCATCCAATTGAAATGTGGCGCTCAAATAAACTTGGGATCAAAGAAAAAATAAGTCGAGGGAATTTCCCCCGACTTATTTTTTCGTGCCCTGTACCGTCCGGCCTGCCCCATAGGTCACATTGTGTACCTATGAACATGAACCCTTGAGATTACAGGGTTTTGTGTGGCGGAGAAGGAGGGATTCGAACCCTCGAGACCCTTTAGGAGCCTACATGATTTCCAATCATGCGCCCTCGACCAACTAGGCGACTTCTCCATAGCTGTGTCCAGCGCTTTTCCGCTATGCACTTGTTGTCTTGAACAGACAGCGATATTATTATAACAGAGACTTTAAAAAAGTCAAGCCCTTTTCTGCATTTCCCTTGAGAAATTTGCGCTTTTTGTCGGAACTCTTGCGGCGAGCGGCTTTGCGCCTGCCAAGAAAGCGACAGATTTTCCACAGCGGTGAGGAAGCGTGTGCGCAGGCCCCCCAAAAAGGGTGCTGCGCTATTGAAATCAAAAAGCTTCAGAACAGTTGTAAAGCTCTGAAAATAGACTCAGCAGAGAGAAAAGACTTTTTCTACACGCTGAAGCGGCATGGCAGAACGCCATGCCGCTTCATGATGCTTGAAAACTTACTTGTGGTCAACAGCGGACATGTGACGGATCAGCTCCACCATCTTGTTGGAGTAGCCGCACTCGTTGTCGTACCAGGAAACAACCTTCACAAAGGTGTCGGTCAGAGCGATACCGGCCTTCTTGTCGAAGATGGAGGTGCGGGAATCGCCCAGGAAGTCAGAGGAAACAACTTCCTCATCGGTGTAACCCAAAACACCCTTCAGCTCGCCCTCGGAAGCGTCTTTCATGGCCTTGCAGATATCCTCATAGGTGGCGGGCTTAGCCAGCTTGACGGTCAGGTCCACAACGGAAACGTCCAGAGTGGGAACACGCATGGACATACCGGTGAGCTTGCCGTTCAGCTCGGGGATGACCTTGCCGACAGCCTTGGCAGCGCCGGTGGAGGAGGGGATGATGTTGCCGGTAGCAGCACGGCCGCCGCGCCAATCCTTCAGGGAAGCGCCATCCAGCAGCTTCTGAGTGGGAGTGACAGAGTGAACGGTGGTCATCAGGCCTTCCACGATGCCAAACTTGTCATTCAGGACCTTGGCAATGGGAGCCAGGCAGTTGGTGGTGCAGGAAGCGTTGGAGACGAAGGTCATGTCGCTGGTGTACTTATCCAGGTTGACGCCGCAGACGAACATGGGGGTGTCATCCTTGGAGGGAGCGCCCATGATGACGTGCTTGGCACCGGCGTCGATGTGGCCCTGGCAGAGCTCCTTGGTCAGGTGTTTGCCGGTGCACTCGCAGATGTACTCAGCACCCACGGAAGCCCAGGGAATGTCCTTGACCTCCATAGAGGTGAAGACGGGGTACTTCTTGCCGTTGACGATCAGACCGCCGTCATAAGCCTCGACAGTGCCGGGGAACTTGCCGTGAACAGAGTCATACTTGAGCATGTAAGCCATGTACTCGGGGTTCATGAAGGGATCGTTCAGAGCGACAACCTCAACATCGTCATGAGTCAGGGCAGCGCGGAAAGTGAGACGGCCGATGCGGCCAAAGCCATTGATACCAATCTTCGTGAGCATGGGAAAACTCCTTTCAATATTGAAAAAACTTTAAAAGATTAAAGAATCGTTTGCGCAAACGATTATTTCTTTGCTTTTACTATCTTATCATGGACGATAAAAAATGGCAATCAGCATTTTGCATAACATTCTGAGAGCATATTGGGCAAAATGGCGAGGATTTGGTTGGAATTTGATAAAAAAGCGAAAAAGTAGAAGAAAGGAGCCAAAAAAGACTTGACGTTATATGAAGCGGGGGCGTATACTGTAAAATGCAAATGATTACGCAAACGTAGAAAAATTGCGTAAAGAGGTGAACGATCATGAAGGTGACCATCAGCGATGTGGCAAGGTTGGCGGGTGTTTCCACCGCCACGGTTTCCCACACCATCAACTCGACCCGCTACGTCTCCGGCGAGACCAAGGAGAAGGTCTACCGGGCTATCGCGGAGCTGGGCTACACGCCGGACGCCTCGGCCAGAAGCTTCCGGACCGGAAAGAAAAAAACCATTGGATTTATCGTTCCGGATATTTCCAATAAGTTTTTCGCAACGATGATCGAATCCGTGGAGAATTATCTCTCTGCCCACGGATACCATCTGATCATTGCCAATACAAAGGAGAATCCGGAGCGGGAGGAGACCAATATCCGCCTGCTTTCCGCGGGACTGGTGGACGGGCTGCTCATCGCCAGCACCATGGAGGATTTCAGCCGGTTCGAGTCCCTGATCCCCGCCGGATTTCCGGTGGTGCTGGTGGACCGGACCTTTGACACAAAGCGGTTCCCGTCGGTGAGCGTGTCCAATTTCCAACCGATCTACCGCAGCGTCTGCCGTCTGGCGGGCAAGGGCGACAAGCGGATCGGCATGATCGGCGGCCTGCCCCGGCTGTCCTCGACCAAGGAGCGGATCGCTGCCTATCAGGAGGCGGTGGCGGACTGCGGCCTGCCTCAGGATGACCTGTTGATCCGCTACGGCAACTCTATGGAAAACAGCGCCCAGTCCTGTCTGGATGAGCTGCTGGAGCAGAAGTGTGACGCGCTGGTGGTGGCCCAGGGCCTGATGGCCTCGGAGACGGTGATCTACCTCCACAAGAAGGGCCTTAAGCTGGGAGAGGACATCGATCTGGTCACCTTCGTGGATTACGATTCGGATATCAACTATCTGTATTCAAAGCAGATGGACTGCATCATCCAGCCGGTGGAAAAGCTGGGCGAGACTGCCGGCGAACTGATCCTCCGGCGGATCGAAACGCCGGATGCCCCGGCCTTTGAACAGGTGCTGACCTCCACCTATCAGCCCTGCAGCATGTAATAAGAAAAATGTTTATGCCCCGTCCCGGATCATTCCGGGGCGGGGCTTCGTCTTGACAGGACCATACGGGTATGTTATGGTTGGAACGTCTCCGGAAAGTGTTTCTGACCGGCGACACCATGCCCGCATACCGTTCTGCCGGTGAGGATGCTCCGAACCGAAAGATGAGGAAGGACAAGATCGCTGTACATTTGTCATCCCCTCTGCTGAACGGCAGGGGGGATGTATTACTTTATTGAGAAGGAGAGACCGCTGTGGAAGCTGTGGAAACGCGGGTGGCCGTCATTGCCATCATTGTCCGGGAGGGCACGCAGGTCGCGGCACTGAATGATCTGCTGCACCAGTACGGGCCGTATATCGTGGGCCGCATGGGCGTACCCTACCGGGAGAAGGGCGTGAACATCATCAGCGTGGCCATGGATGCCCCCGGTGACGTCATCTCCGCCCTGTCTGGAAAGCTGGGTCGCTTGGAGGGTGTCACCGCCAAGACCGTCTATGCCCCGGCGGGGAGCGTATGAAAGGAAGAAAAACCATGAACTGGAAGAAAAAACTGTTGGCGCTGGGCCTGTCTCTGGCCCTGACCCTGTCCCTGACTGCCTGCGGCCAGAAGGCCGCCGAACCGGAACAGCCGGAGGAACCTGCCCAAACGGAAGAACCTGCGGCCGAAGCGCCGGATGGTACAGAGACGGACACTGCCCATTTCAGAATTGCTGCCCTGAAAGGCCCCACCGCCATGGGCCTGGTGGAACTGATGAGTCTGAGCGACACGGCCAATGAGATGATGGAGGGCAAGGAGAATGTGGTATCCACCGGCAATACCTACGAATTCACCCTGGCCGGTTCCGCCGACGAGGTGACCCCCGCCCTCATCAAGGGGGACCTGGACATGGCCTGCGTGCCCGCCAACCTGGCCGCCGTGCTGTACGGCAAGACCAACGGTGCCGTGGAGGTGTTGGCGGTGAACACCCTTGGTGTGCTGTATATCGTGGAAAACGGGGGAACGGTGCAGTCTATGGCGGACTTAAAGGGCCAGACCATCGTGGCCGCCGGTAAGGGCAGTACCCCGGAATACGCTCTGCGGTATCTGCTGACGGAAAACGGCATTGACCCGGACAAGGATGTGACCATCGACTGGAAGAGCGAGCACAGCGAGTGCGTGGCGGCGCTGGCCAGCGGTCAGGCCACCATTGCCCTGCTGCCCCAGCCCTTTGTCACCGTGGCGCAAAACAAGATCGAGGGCCTGCGGATGGCCTTGGACCTGACGGCGGAGTGGGACAAGCTGGATAACGGCTCCGGCCTCATCACCGGCGTCATCGTGGCCCGGCGGGATGTGGTGGAGGCCAATCCCGGCGCGGTGGACAGCTTCCTCCAGAATTACGCCGCCAGCGTGGAGTGGGTCAACGCCAACAACGCGGACGCCGCCCAGCTGATCGCAGAGTATGGCATCATCGAGGCCGCCCCTGTGGCGGAAAAGGCACTGCCCTACTGCAACATCGTCTGCATCACCGGCAGCGAGATGAAGGACAAACTCTCCGGTTACCTGCAGGTCCTGGCCGACGCGGAGCCTTCCTCCGTGGGCGGCACTCTGCCTGGGGATGATTTTTACTACGGCGGATAAAAACGGAAAATCCGCGCAGGCAGAGCTACACTTGGCCTATATCTGAATTTACGATAGAAAGGAGCGCCGCCTATGGACAGGAAAACAGACCTCCGCCTGTGGGCGGTGCTTTTCTGGCTGGCGGTCTGGCAGATCGCGGCCATGGCGCTGGCAGCGGTCTATCCCCACGGCGAGCTGCTGTTGGCCTCGCCCGTTGATGTGCTGCTGCGGCTGGGGCAGCTGGCCGTCACCGCCGCCTTCTGGCGGACGGTGGCCTGGTCCGCCGTCCGGATCTTCGGCGGATTTCTGCTCGCCACGGTGTTGGCGGTCGCGCTGGCGGCACTGGCGGCGTGGAAACAGTGGCTCCGGGGGCTGATGGCCCCGCTGGTGGCGGCGGTCAAGACAGTGCCGGTGGCGTCCTTCATCATTCTGGCGCTGGTGTGGCTCAACAGCCAGAGTCTGTCCCTGTTCATCTCGGCGCTGATGGTGTTCCCGCCGGTGTACCTGAATGTGCTGGAGGGTATCTGCCGCACGGACCGTCGGCTTCTGGAAATGGCCCGGGTGTTCCGGGTCCCCTTTGGGCGGCGGCTCCGGGGCATCTATCTGCCGCAGGTGATGCCCTATTTCCGCACGGCGGTATCTTTGGGCCTGGGCCTTTGCTGGAAAGCCGGGGCAGCGGCGGAGATCATCGGCTTGCCCGCCGGGTCCATGGGAGAGCGGCTGTACACCGCCAAGGTCTACTTCCAGACGGCAGATCTGTTTGCATGGACCGTTACCATTGTGGCGGTGTCAGTGGCGTTTGAGAGACTGTTTTTGGCGCTGGTGGACCGACTAATGGGAAAGGCGGGGCTGTGATGGAAGTCAAAAACCTATGCAAAGCCTACGGAGATCGTCCGGTGCTGGAAAACGTGTCTTTTACCGCCGGTGTGGGAGTCACGGCCCTGTGGGGGCCGTCAGGCGTGGGAAAGACCACCCTGCTGCGGATCCTGTTGGGCCTGGAAAAGCCAGACAGCGGCGAACTGATGGGAACGGCCGTCCGTTGGAGCGCCGTTTTTCAGGAGGACCGCCTGTTAGAGGGACTGGACGCCTTGGGAAATCTCCGGTTTGCGCTGGGGACGGACTACGAGGAAGCGAAAGCGGCGGCCATGCTCACGGCGCTGGGCCTGACCTGGGAGACGGGCAAGCCGGTGGGGGATAAATCTTATGTCCGCTGAAAGCGAAGAAATCGCAATCCATATCCTGTACATCC
>ERZ1106978.1433-NODE-1433-length-13489-cov-29.619771_pt1 | contig 13489 bp, 14 predicted proteins | sample MGYA00403689_ERZ1106978 | MGnify/ENA primary metagenome ERZ1106978 (study PRJEB35170, sample SAMEA104062434) | human gut metagenome | biome: human gut; feature: human-associated habitat; material: faeces | place: Denmark | collected 2012-08-02 ...
CCTCCGACAAATCCACGGGGCGGGACGCTGCCAACCTGGATGTGTTCCTGTCGGAGAGTGGGATACTCCGCAAGCGGAACAAGGATGGGTCGATCTGGAGCCTCAGCCTATCGGCGGCGGTGTTCTACCTGACCCCGGCGGCGTCAGAGGGCTACCGTTCCACCCTGAAACCGTCGGCCTTCCGGGACAAGTCCCCGTCCTCCAACCTGTCGGCCCAGGTGATCCGGCAGGAGCAGCCCCTTTCCGAGAAGGCGGCGCTGAACCCGGACTGGGTGGAATGGCTTATGGGATTCCCCCCGAAATGGACGGACGCATCCTATGGTGTGCCGAACCCGAAGGAGTCCCCCGCATGACCGAGGACACGGACAACCGGGCGCTGCGGCTGAAAACCCTGGGGAACGCGGTCTGCCCGCCCCAGGCCTATCCCGTTTTCCAGTACATCGCCATGATCGAAACCGGGGCCTGTGTCAACATCTGCCCCTATGGAACAGGAGGTGACGCACCTTGAAAGAATGGAAAGCCCCCGAAAAGGAGGCGCAGAAGATGACCCGTGACGGGGCGGTATCCGTCAATCTGGTCACGGGCAAGACTACCTATCCCTCTGACCGGACGCCGGAGCAGGACTATTCCACATCCGGCGACGCGGCGGGCGCCGCTGGAAAAGCGGTGGACCGTGCGGAACTGCACCGGGAACAGGTAGCAGCAAAAAAGAAGCACCGGAAACAGCGCAGAGCTTATCGGGAGGGCGAGGCGGTAGCGAGCCGCCCATCCTCCCGATTGCGGTTTTCCGAGGCAGACCAGGCCAAGCCGGAACTGCAAGGGGCCATCCGAAAGTCGGACAAGGCGGCGGACCGGCTGGATGCCGCCAGGGACGCGATTCCCAATAAGAGTCCGGGAAAGCCCCACACCAATCCTCTATCCCGCCCCATTCAGGAGGCAGGTGCAGCCATCCACGGCAAGGTCCGGGAGGTGGAGCAGGAAAATTCCGGTGTCCAGTCGGGCCACCTGGGGGAACGCAGCTTTGAGAAGGCTGTGGGCTACGGAAACCGCCGTGTCCAGAACTGGCGGGCGGAACGCAAGCTGAAACCCTGGCGAGACGCGGCAAAGGCGGAGCAGGCAGCGGTCAAGGCCAATGCGGATTTCTACTATCGGAAAGCCGTGGCGGAGAACCCCCAGCTTGCATCCAATCCCATCTCCCGCCTGTGGCAGAAACGGAAGCTGCAAAAGCAATATGCGGCGGCATACCGGGCGGCGGGCAAGACCGCCCAGGCCGGGAAAACAGCGGAGGCCACGGCAAAAGCGGCCAAGAAAACCGCCCAGGAGTCCAAGCGCACCGCCCTTTTCCTGAAACGGCATTGGAAGGGCGCGCTGATCGTGGGCGGCATCGGCCTTCTGCTGGTGATGCTGCTGGGCTCCCTGCAATCCTGTTCCTCCATGTTCGGCGGCGGGGTGTCCAATATCATGGCATCTTCCTATCTGTCCGAGGATGCCGACATGCTGGCGGCGGAAGAAGCCTACTGCGCCAAAGAAGATGAATTGCGGGAGTACCTGGACACCTACGAGGCCACCCACGACTATGACGAGTACCACTTCGACCTGGACGAGATCGAGCACGACCCCTATGTGCTGATCTCCATTTTGTCAGCACTCCATGAAGGGGTGTTCACCATCGACCAGGTACAGGGCGACCTTCAAACCCTCTTTGACAAGCAATACATTCTCACCGAAACCGTGACCACAGAGACCCGCTATCGGACGGAAACACGGACGGACAGTGAAGGCGACGAGTACGAGGTGGAGGTGCCATACACCTGGTATATCTGCACTGTCACGCTGGAAAACTTCGACCTCTCCCATGTGCCGGTCTACATGATGGGCGAGGAACAGCTTTCCTTGTACGCCACCTATATGTCCACCCTGGGCAACCGCCCCGACCTGTTCCCGTCCTCCAGGTATGTGAACAAGTACATCGAGAACCCGCCGACTGCCTGGGAGATTCCCGCTGAATACCTGACGGACGAGCGGTTCAACACCCTTATCACCGAGGCGGAGAAGTATTTAGGCTATCCCTATGTGTGGGGCGGCAGCAGCCCCAGCACCTCTTTTGATTGCAGCGGCTTCGTCAGCTATGTGCTGACCAACAGCGGCCTGTGCAATACCGGGCGGCTGGGCGCTCAGGGGCTCTACAACATTTCCACCCCAGTATCCGACCCCCAGCCCGGCGACCTGGTGTTCTTCGTGGGCACCTACGACACCAGCGGCGTGTCCCATGTGGGTATCTATGTTGGCGACGGGATGATGCTGCACTGCGGCGATCCCATCCAGTATTCCAACCTGAACACAAGCTACTGGCAGTCCCATTTCTACGCATACGGCAGGCCGCCGTACAACTAATGGAGGTGATGAAGCATCAATATGGTTTCTTACGGGGGCGGTGCCAACAGCACCGCCCTTTTGATCGGGCTACACCAGCACCGTATCCCGGTGGACCTGATCCTCTTTGCGGATACGGGGGCAGAGCATCCCCACACCTACGCCTATCTGGAGGTGATGGACCGCTGGCTGAAGGACCACGGGATGCCGCCCATTACCAGAGTGTATAAGACCACCCGTGACGGGAAACGGCTGACACTGGAGGATGAATGCCTGCAAAGTTGCAGCCTTCCGTCCATTGCCTACGGCTTCAAACGGTGTTCCCTGAAACACAAGATCGGGCCGCAGGAAAAGTTCTGCAACCATTACCCGCCATGCCGCCGAACCTGGGCGGCGGGCAAGCGGGTGGTTAAGTTCATCGGCTACGACGCAGGCGAGGGCTACCGCAGCGACAAGGTGCTGCTGGGAGACCTGGCCGACCGAAAATACAGCAAGTGGTATCCCCTGATGGAATGGGGATGGACGCGGGACGATTGCATCCGGCAGATCGAGGCGGCAGGGCTGCCCCAGCCGGGAAAATCGTCCTGTTTTTTCTGCCCCAGCATGAAACCCGACGAGATCACCGCCCTGCGGGAGCAGCATCCCGATTTGTTCCGCCGCGCCCTGGCGCTGGAGGACAACGCCCGGAAAAACCTGAAAACGGTCAAGGGCCTGGGGAGGAACTATTCCTGGAGAGAACGATTTGGAAAGGAGTTTTGCACACATGGCAACGGTTGAGAAGATTCGTAAGGACATCGAAAAGACGAAGGAGAAGATTTCCGCCCAGCAGAAGCGCCTTCGGGAACTGGAGGCGCAGCTCACCGAGGAAGAAAACCTGGAGATCGTCCGCATGGTCAAGGCGGTGCGCATGGACAACAAGGAACTGACCGCCTTCCTGAAGGCCTACGCCAGCGGTCTTATCACCCTGCCCGATGGGATGATGGAGGCGGAGGCAGCGGCGGACCCTGACGACGCGGATGTGGAAGGAATGGAGGATGGCGAAGATGAAGCGTAACAGAGTTTTCCGACTTCTGGCGTCCCTGACGGTGGTGGTCCTGTGCATGACCGCCTTCTCCGTCACCGCCTTTGCGGGCGGTGGGGATGGCGACTACTACACGGGGGAGCCCGCCGAGACGACGCCGGAACCCACCGAGGAACCCGCCACCGGGGGCATGGAGCCGGAGGGCCAGCCCCTTACCCCGGAGGGCAATGCTACGCTGGTGGACGATTATTACGGCGACAAACAGCTTATTACCGTGACCACAAAAGCGGGAAACTATTTTTACATCCTGATCGACCGGGCCAACGAGGATAAGGAGACCGCCGTTCACTTCCTGAACCAGGTGGATGAAGCCGACCTGATGGCGCTGCTGGAGGACGGACAGACAGAGGAAACGCCCGCGGCTTGTACCTGCGCCGAGAAGTGCCAGGCCGGTGCGGTGAACACTGCCTGTCCGGTCTGTTCGGTGAATATGAGCGAGTGCGCCGGAAAAGCGCCGGAGGTGGAGCCGGAGCCCGAACCGGAGCCGGAGAAAGAGTCCGGCAGCGGCGGCGCCCTGGTGCTGATCCTGCTGCTGGCGGTTCTTGGCGGCGGAGCCTTCGCCTACATCAAGTTCATCAAGCCAAAACAGGGCGCAAAGGTCAGCGCCGACCCGGACGACTATGAGTTCGAGGACGAGGAATACGAAAACGAGGATACTGATAACGAAATAGTGGGATAGTCAAAAAGCATGAGGCCAACATTCCATTGAGTTAGAATGTTGGCCTCATGTTTATGCAGTTTCTTTCTCGAGTACAAGTTGGAGGGCCTTGCAAATATCATCAATGCTGTGGTTATCAGTGGAGATAGCATATAAGCCTGATAGTGTGGGACTAAACTCGTAAACATCTTCTTGAGTCACATTGTACCAGATTGGAAGTGGGGCATTACCGGATACAGTTTCCTTTGCCAAAATGCCATCCAACTCACGTCTGGGCCATTGCTTCTCAAAAAAGTGTTTAGACAACACAAGGATAGCAAATTTTGAGCGTTTAATCCCATTGTCAATTTGCTCTCGTAAACTTTTGCCCCATTGCAACTCCAAAGCATCATACCAAACCGTGATTCCGGCATCCTGAAGTTTTTCCACAAGGGGGGCCACAAACTCCTTCTTATCTTCACTGGCATGTGAGATAAACACATCGTACATTGCTTGGGACTCCAAATTTTCCGGTTTCCGGCGCTCGTCTAAAGCATAGAAAACATCCTCAACAGGCTTGCTATAAACACCGGAAGGGAGAGTCCTTCTTCGAGACGAAGATTCAAGTTTCCTCTGCGCATTCTTAACTTCGTTAGACAAGTCGTTCAACGCCTTCTGAACCGGGGCGGTGGAGATTTGAGGTGCGGGCTGGGTATATGTTATGGGTTGAGAAGTAACTTGCACACGGCGTTGAACGCGTACCTGCTGTTTAACAGTTACTTTACGAGTGATTTTAATTTTTCCCATCATGCCCCTTCTTTCAAGCAAAGTCTATATCTGGCATTATACTACGAAAGCGAGAATAAATCAACACAATATATGGACGGTGGTATTAGGTGAAACTTGTGATCTGTGAAAAACCGAGTGTAGCAAAGAGTATCGCATCGGCCCTGGGTGTCACATCCAGGGCCGATGGCTATTTTGAAGGCGGCGGCTGGCTCATTTCCTGGTGCATTGGTCATCTGGTGGGACTGGCGGACGCGGCCGCCTACGATGACCGCTATAAGAAGTGGCGGTATGAGGATCTTCCCATCCTGCCCGACCCCTTTCGCTATGTGGTGTCCGAGGAAAAGGCAGCCCAGTTCCACATCCTCCGTTCCCTGATGGAGCGCCCCGATGTGACGGAGCTGGTCAACGCCTGCGACGCGGGGCGCGAGGGCGAGCTGATTTTCCGGCTGGTCTATGAGGCCGCCGGATGTTCCAAGCCCTTCTCTCGTCTCTGGATTTCTTCGATGGAGGACGTGGCGATCCGGGAGGGCTTTGTCGATCTGCGCCCCGGCGCGGACTATGACCCGCTGTATCAATCGGCGCTCTGCCGCCAAAAGGCGGACTGGCTTATTGGTATCAATGCCTCACGGCTCTTTTCGGTGTTGTATCATCGAACGTTAAATATTGGGCGGGTGCAGACGCCCACCCTGGCGATGCTGGCCGACCGGGACGGTAAGATCGTCCTGTTCCGCAAGGAGAAATACCATCATGTGCGACTGGCGTTGGAGGGAGCCGAGGCGGTCAGCGACCGCATTGTTTCCCCGGAGGACGCCCAGGCCATCCGGGACGCCTGTGACGGGCAGCGGGCCGTGTGTGTATCCCTGGTGCGGGAGAAAAAGACGGAGAAGCCGCCCAAACTGTACGACCTGACCACCTTGCAGCGGGAGGCAAACCGGGTATTCGGCTACACGGCCAAGCAAACCCTGGACTACGCCCAATCGCTCTATGAAAAGAAGCTGCTGACCTATCCCCGCACGGACAGCCGGCATCTGACGGGCGACATGGCGGAGACCGCCTCCGTGGTCCTGCATCTGGCGGCACGGGTGCCGCCCTTCGACGCCTGCCCGGAGTTTTTCCCCGATGTCGCGGCGCTGGTAAACGACAAGGAGGTATCCGACCACCACGCCCTGATTCCCACTCTGGAGCTGGAAAAGGCGGATGTTCCTGCGCTGCCTGTGGGCGAGCGCAATATCCTTCTGCTGGTCTGCTGCAAGCTGCTGTGTGCGGCGGCGGAGCCTTTCGTGTATGAGGTGGTCACGGCCGCCTTTGAGTGCGGCGGATATACCTTCACGGCAAAAGGAAAGCAGGTGCTTTCCCAGGGCTGGCGGGCCATCCAGGAGGTGTTCCGTTCTTCCCTGAAGGAGAAGCCGGAGGATGAAGATGCCGGGGGCGTTCTTCCGGCCTTGACCGAGGGACAGGTCTTTGAGCCGGTCACCGCCTCTGTCACCGAGCACTTCACTTCGCCACCGCGCCCCTATACGGAAGATTCCCTCCTGGCAGCAATGGAGAACGCAGGCAAGGAGGACATCCCGGAGGACGCAGAACGGCGCGGCCTGGGCACCCCGGCGACAAGGGCGGCCATCATTGAAAAGCTGGTGTCCGGCGGGTTCGTGGAGCGCAAGGGCAAGAACCTGATCCCTACAAAGGCAGGCGTCAACCTGGTCACGGTGTTGCCGGAGTTGCTGACCTCTCCCAAGCTCACAGCGGATTGGGAGCAGCGGTTGAACGAGGTGGCAAAGGGTCAGGCGTCGCCGGAGGACTTTATGGACGGGATCGAGGCAATGGCGGCGGAGCTGGTGCGGAAATACTCCCACATTTCCGAGGATGGGCAAAAGCTGTTCCAGCCGGAGAAGGAGACGGTGGGCCTCTGCCCCCGCTGCGGCAAGCAGGTCTATGAGGGCAAGAAGAACTTCGCCTGTTCGGACCGGGCCTGTCAGTTTGTCATGTGGAAGAATGACCGTTTCTGGACCAGCCGCCGCAAGGAAATGACCCGGAAAATGGCGGCCGACCTTCTGAAAAAGGGCCGCACTTCCGTCAAGGGGATGTGGTCGGAGAAGAAAGGTTCCACCTATGACGCCGTGGTGATCCTGGACGATACCGGCGGCAAGTATGTCAATTTCAAGCTGGAGTTTCCCAAACGAAAGGATGGTGTGCATGGCAAAAAGTAAAGCCGAGGTCAACTTCATGGAGCATTTGAAGCCGCTGCTCCCCGCAGGCGGTGACGCAAGCGAGCTGGAGGCAGCGGCCCAGGCGCTTGCCGGACTTTCCCCGGAGGACCGTGACCTCCTGGCCGCTGTCCAGGAGTCTCCCTTCCGGTTGACCACCCTGGAGCAGTTCCGGGAGTTTCCCGCCAATACCGAGTATTTTGTCCTGGAGCCCAACATCCGCAAGGTGGAGGATGTGGGCTGGCGCTATCTGGCGCAGCACTTGGACGTCCTTCTGCCCCCGGAACTGCTGGACGCTATTGATCCCGTTCCCTTCGGCAATCATGCCATGCAGGAGGAACAGGGCTGCTTTACGAGCCGAGGCTATCTCACTCTCTCCGGCGACGAGTGGGAACATGAGCGCCCCAGGGAGAGGCAGACGGAGAAAAAGCCCTCCATCAAAGAACGGCTGGAACAGAGCCGGAAGGAATGTGCCAACCAGAGCAAGGCGCAGCCCCATCGGGAAAAGCCTGCGCCGGAGCGATAAGGAGGTGTCGCTATGCCCCATTATGACTATGACAAAGATTATCCCTTTGCCGCTTTCATCACCAACCTGGGCAAATACAACGAGGGCGCCCTTGTGGGCGAATGGGTGAAGTTCCCCACCACGGCGGAGGAACTGAAAAAAGTCTTTGAGCGCATCGGGATTGGGTCGAAGGACGAATTTGGGCAGACCTATGAGGAATGGTTCATCACGGACTACGACTGCTATGTGGACGGCCTCTATGACCTGCTGGGCGAGTATGCCAACCTGGATGAACTGAACTACCTGGCCTCCAAACTGGATGATATGAGCCAGGATGAATATGAGCGGTTCCAGGCTGCTATGGAAATCGGCGACCACACGGGCAGCATCCAGGAACTTATCAACCTGACGGAGAACCTGGACTGCTACGACGTTTACCCCGACATCCACGACCACGACGATCTGGGCCGGTATTACATCGAGGAACTGGACGCCATGCAGGTGCCGGAGCATCTGCGCAATTACATCGACTATGAGGCCTACGGGCGGGACATCGCCCTGGAGGAAAGCGGCCAGTTCACCGACCTGGGCTATGTGCGGGATACCGGGGACAGTTTCCATGAGTATTACGATGGCGAGCGCGGCAGCATCCCGGAGGAATACCGGGTGATGACCTTCCAGGACGACGTCCCTGAAGAAGAAATTTCGGAATGGGCCATGGACCTTGCCTACGATATGGACGAGTTTTTCCGGCAGAACGATCCGCAGTATGCCGCCGAGCACCCGGAGGAACATGCGGCGAAGGAAGAAATCTACGAGAACCTTTCCGATTGCCGCATTGCCTCTCTGGAAGAAAAGCTGAAGGCGTTGGGCCAGACCCCGGAGGACTACCTTCCCTCCGAGTTGGAGAAGTTCAAGGAGGCTGTGGGCTACGAGGCATATTTGGATGTGGACCCGCAGGTGATCCGGGAGGCCATTGAAAACCCGGATCAGTCCCATGTGGACGAGATGCTGGCCTTTGCGGAGCAGGCAAACCGGGAGTATGAGGCGGAGTTGTATGGGCAGCAAGCGGCGCCTACCCCGGATGACCGAGAGACCGGCGAGACGGTGCGGACCCCCAGGGGCACCTTCCATGTGACGGATATGAGCCGGGAACAGATGGAGGCGGCCGGATACGGTTTCCACCACGAGTCCGAGGACGGAAAGTATATCATCATGGCCAACGGCAGCCGCGCCTTTGCCATCCCCAACGGAGACACCCCCGAACATACCGCGCCGGAAAAGCTGACCGTCCTGGTGGTGGAGCCCATGAAGGAGCCCTATGTGAAGGAGATCGACCCCGGCCTCCATGCGCTGCAAGCGGAGGTGGGCGGCGACATTGCCGCCTCCTATCCCTTTGACGATCCGGTGGGGCTGGTGCTGAACGACGAGGGCAAGCTCATCGGTCTGGACCTGAACCGCTCTCTCCGGGACGAGCATGGGGAGATTTACGACATTGTGGCAGGCACCTTCTTGGTGGTGGGCCTGGGGCCGGAGAGTTTTGCGTCCCTGCCCCCGGACATGATTCAGAAATACACCGAGCAATTCAAGCGGCCGGAGCTGTTCGCCAGCATCAACGGGCAGATCGTATCCGTTCCCGTGGAGCCGGAAAACCCGCTGCGCACGGCGGAAATGACCCTGGAGGATGACTACGGCATGATCGACGGGATCATCAACAACGGCCGCCGCGGGGAGGAATTGGAGAAAGCCCAGGCCGAGGCGCGCAGGACCACGCCGGAGAAAAAGCCTTCCATCCGGGAGCGGCTGGAGGACGCGAAACGGGAGTGCGCGGAACAGAAAGGCCCGGACAAGCCCGCCCCGCAGAAGAAGCCCCCGGAGCTGGGCGACTTATGAGCCGGAGCAAGAAATGGCGTCTGGAATGGTCGTTCTTCCTGGGCGAGAACGGCAGGCGCCAGTACAACAAGCTCTGCAAGGGCTGTGTCCATCCCTGTAAACAGAGTTTCCGGGCGGTAGTAGTGTCCTGTCCGCACTATCTTTCTCTCCGTTCCCAAAAGTGCAGGAATTAGGGTTCAAAATGGGCGAAAAAATCGCGTGTGTCAGCTTTTCTGTGTAGAGTCAGTGTGATTTCCCATGTGGGGCGGAAGGGCGTTTCTGCATAGTGAAAACGCCGGATTTTCACTTTTCGGCAAGCAAAATGGGAGCGTCAGCATCGGATGTATTCAACCGATGCTGATGCTCCCGCTTTTTTGTTTGGCGTCAATGATAACTCAGAATAAGTTTGAGGGCGCTCGTTAAGAATGACATCTATGCACACATTTCAGGACAATGTATTATTTCCCGCAGTTCTCATCGTAATTGATATTTGTTCCAAAACATTTATCTGCTGTTGTAAAATATGCCTTCCGAACTTCCTCAACCCAATCATGGATCACCTTAGCATGAGCCAATGCATCCAGACAAGGAAAGACACTCAAAAACATACTGGTTATCCATTGCAAGGAGATAGCTGAATGTTCTGCAGGTGTAGTAATCCCATAATCAGATTGGCCCACTACTATAAGAGATTGCTCGTCCATTAAACTTAATCGTTTGAATGTTCCCTGCGGTGAACCGTGGTTTACAAAACACGCTAACTTATACTGCTTTTTCCAAGCCTCGTCCACATCACAGTTATCTTGGATGCCTTGAAAAGTTGTTATTTTTAATTCGGTACCGTCGTCTTTTTTTGCCCCTTTAGTCCAACTGTATTTATGCTCATCAGTTTGCGATTGTTCAACATATTGTTTTGCAATTATTTCGCCATGCTTCTTTATGAACGCAGCATTACAACACAATTCATACATTGAGCGCCATCTGGCATAAGCACAGTCAGCAAATCCAAGTTTCATTAAATGTAGTATTTCCAAAAACTCTTGGCAACAGCGGCCTTGCATATACTGTAACGCCAAAAAAGTATATTGCTTTTCCTTTTTGAGATCGTCCGAGATGTTTTCGCTTACAAAAGCACTATATCGCTCAGCCGCTTCTAATGCCATAACATACATGGTTTCTGAGACTACAAAACAGCTCCCCCAAATCTCGTTTTGGTGAGCCATAAATTTATCTGCTTCAATTTTTTGGTTGTATGCTATTTCAAAACTTTTTTCAAGAAAATAGTTATGATAATCCTTTGATGCCTGTTCTAATAGCATATCTATGCTACCGTCTGTCTTTTGATTTATTTTATCAATTATTTCTTTATCTGAAATGCCTTGTGCCTGCCACTCACAAATAGTATTTGAATATGCACTTTCAAGCACTTTAGAAAGGTAATCTTCTGTCAATGATAGTTTCACCTCTTTGTATGTGCAGTATGAGATATTTTACAACAAATTATATTCGACTGCATTAAAGTTACTATAATAAAATTACCACATATTCACAAAGTAATCAACTTAAATCCACTACATAGTGTGTTTTCAGTATTTATATCATAGTATGCATTCTGCATTTATCCGGTAGATAGTGAGGAATATATACCATACTGCAACCAACAGCCGCCAAACCAGGACGAAACCGCCAATCACTCCACCAATAATAAAGTTCAGCAGGAACAGCGGAAGGGCGGTTCCCAAAGAGCCGCCCGGTACGATCCAGGCGAACATCCGTGGGATGCCAAAAGGCAGACCGCAAAGTATGAACAGCCATACATAGTCGGTGACACCATCTTTTGTGCAAGCGGATTTGAAAATGCAGTACAGCAAAGCCGCCACCGCCACGGGCAACACACTCTTTTTGAAAAACTCTTTGATTACTTCGGATTTCGTCACAGTCAGCACCTCCATTCCTGGTTCCATTATATCAGCCGGATAACCATGCGCCCAGGGGTTTTGCAAAGACTGTAAAAAGCGCCCAATCCCCGTTACTCCAAGTCGTTGCTCCGCTGCCGCTGCTGTTCCTGTTCCTTCGGCCTTTCCAGCAGGGCGTCCACATTCTGGCGGAGGGTGTCATATTCCTTTTCCTCCCGCTGTATCTTCCGAAGTTCCGCTTGCAGGGCGGCCTTGCGGGCGGAGAGTCCTTCCAGTTCTGCTTTCACCTTATCGGAGGAAGGAAGTCTGGTGAGTCCGGCCTTCTTGATCTCCCTGGCTGCCGCCTCGAATAAGATGATCTCGCTCTCAAAGCCGCGCAGGAATTTTTCCTTGTCCTTTGATGCCTTGTATCGGTCATAGACAGGTTTCAGCTTGCGGTAGGTGTCAATCTGCTTTCCCAGGAGGGCAAGGTCGGCGATCCGCTGTTCCGTATCCCGCAGGCTCTCCCTGGTACGGATGGAGGCGGCGGCAACGGCGTCGCACCGTTCCACCAATTCCTCATAGCTGCCGATGCCGTGTTCGGTGAGAAAGTTCATGGTGGCGGACGCCCGTTTCAGATTCTCAATGGTCGCCCACCGCTGGTATCCGGCGCTCTGCTGGGCCTTGATATTGTTCTGAATGTCAATGAGCAGGCTGACCTTCCCGCTGCGCTGCTGGGGCTGTCTGGAGGGACGGAGGCCTCCGGCAATGCGGGAGACAACGGCTTCTTCCGTGTAATCGGCGCCCAGGGTTTTGAGCCGGGTGAACCTCTCCTGGTCCGGCGCCCTGGCGGAGATATATTTTCCCCGCTTGATTTCGTACCCTTCCCGCTGCAACCGGGCAAGCAAATCTTCCAGGCTGGAGGATACGGGAATCAGCCGGTCGATGGCGGCTTTCAGCTTTGCCTTGTAGCTGGTGCCGTTCTGTGCGGCCTGATGCTCAATGTAGCTCTTGCCCTTATCCCGACCAGGGACGATGACGGACAAGCCGTGTTCTTTGCACAGCCGGTCGCTGGCCCGGCGTATCTCGTGATAGCTGCGCTTGTTGGAATGGTAGTGCTTGTGGTCGGTGAAGCTGACCGCATTGAAAATCAGGTGATTATGGACGTGATCCTTGTCAATGTGAGTGGTGAGGACAAATTCATATTTGTCGCCCAGGACTTCCCGTGCCAGTTCCATGCCGATCCGGTGGGCTTCCTCTGGCGTGACCTCCCCAGGTTCAAAGGCTTGGATCAGGTGGCGGCCCAGGTGCGTACCTTTGTCAATGGCATGGCGGCGTGTCCATTCAAATTCAATGTCGGCGGTCTCGGCGGCGCAGCCGAAGGAGGACACCAACATCTTCCCGTCCGTCTTGTCAGGATTGCAGATATAGTCAATCGCAGCTTTCAGCGTTGACTTAATAGGATGCGTCTTTGTAACTGCCATATCTGATCCAGCCTTTCCCGGATTTCCTCCATGTCGGCCTGATAGGTGGGGCCTCCGGCGTTGACTCGCTTGGCAATCTGATTGATGTTCCGGCCAATGGCGGACAGAAGTTTGTTCATCTCCTTAATGTCCCTGGTGTCCACCTGGATGATATATCCGTCGATCGCCATCTTCCGCAGGTAGGCGCCGATCCGCTTTGTCTGGAGCTGGGCCATCTTCTGTTCCATCAGTTCCTTTTCCTCGGCGGTCACATAGAACTTCACCTGGATATTTCGTTTTCGGTTTGCCATCGTGGTATCTCGCCTCTTTTCGTATCAGGGTTTGGGATGTTCCCAACAAGCATTTTTCGGGTTTAGGGGGAGGGTTCCCTAAAGCCAAAAATCGCAAGCGGGTACTCGCTTGCTGTGCTTGCTATCTACTCCATACCCCTACCGAAAGGCGATATTTGTTGCGTGCTATCTTGATTTTGAACGTAAAAAAAGATTGCAGTCGCCATGCGCTGCAATCCTGCACTTCCCTTATGAGAGAGGTTAGTCCTCCGCCTTTTCTACTTCCGCTATTTCCTTTGCCGTTGCGGTTACAATCCGTATGCCCTTATCGCTCATACCGTCCAGCAGCGCGTCAAGCTGCCGCCGCCCGGTGGATTTCT
>ERZ1106978.1435-NODE-1435-length-13481-cov-3.376285_pt1 | contig 13481 bp, 10 predicted proteins | sample MGYA00403689_ERZ1106978 | MGnify/ENA primary metagenome ERZ1106978 (study PRJEB35170, sample SAMEA104062434) | human gut metagenome | biome: human gut; feature: human-associated habitat; material: faeces | place: Denmark | collected 2012-08-02 ...
TGGGGGTACAGAGCGTAGCTCTGGAAGACCATGGCGATGTCGCGGTCCTTCGGGGCCACGTCGTTCACCAGACGGTCGCCGATGTACAATTCGCCGTCCGTGATCTCTTCCAGACCGGCGATCATGCGGAGCGTCGTGGACTTGCCGCAGCCGGACGGGCCGACGAGAACGATGAACTCACGGTCCGCGATGTCCAGGCTGAATTCCTGAACGGCGACGACGCCTTCGTCCGTGATCTGAAGATTGGCCTTCGGCTCGTCAGAGGTGTGCTCCTTCTTCTTCTTTTTCTTCTTCGTGTCGGCGTTGGGGTAGATCTTTTTGATGTTTTTCAGCGTAACATTTGCCATGCTACCGGCTCTGATCCGGGAGCCTCCGCTTGCCCGGACCTCACATCGGCGCGCGAAGCGCGGATGCATTACGGCAGGTCTCCACACTGCCGCACCGCAAGCCTGCGGTGGGTGATTCCTCCTTATCCGGCGGTCCGCCGCTAACGGGGTGGAGTAGCGGCGCCTACCTTAATACCATAAATTGTAGCATATCCTGCCGCGCTCCGCAATGCATTGAACCGCCAAAAAGTGGACCCATAATTTGTGCACCATGACGAAAACGTTTAACATCCTGCAAAAAGTGCGGAAAATATGGGAAACGGAGAAAATCGTGCGGGGAGGGAGATCGATGTTACATGTTTTTACGCAGACAGGCGGCCAATATTGGCTCCAGCACCGAAGCGTCATATACAGAGGCCTCCGTGGCCGCAAGAAACTCCTGTGGTGCAACAGCGCCCCAATCTGTGGAATATCCGTTTTTCAGGAAGAACAGCCTCATGAATTCACGGATCGCGCGTCCATTTCCTTCCCGGAAAGGGTGGATGTAGTTCAATTCCGCAAAGTAGTAGGCGCTTTTTGCAAAAAAGTCCTGCTCTGGGAAATCATCCCACGGTTCGCGCTGCAGCTTCTGCAAAATTGCTTGCAGATGATCGCTGATTTGCTGATGCGTCAAAAATAGAGTGGAACCCTTTCGGATATCCTCTCGTCGGAAGTGACCGGCAAAATAATAGATATCCCCCAGAAGATAGCGATGAATCCTGCAGAGATGGTTTGCGGTAAATCGACCGTTGATCGGATGCAGCACGAGATCAGCCTGCCGTATTGCGGACAGATCGGCTTCCAATTTTTTCAACTTTCCCGCATCCTGCAGATGAAAGCGATTTTTGAGCACGGAAGTGTCCCGATAACAATACAGGGAGCCGCAAACGGAGTAAACGTCATATTTTCCGAATCCGTGTTCCATAAAATCACTTCTGCGTCAATCCGTAGCTGCGCAGCAATGCTGCGACTGCGGTGTTTGCACTGATGCGGTTTTCTGCCATTTGGCGGCAGAGCATACGAGCCTGTTCGCTTGGCGTCAGACTTTCAATTTTTAATGTAGCGAACGGATCGGGTTTGGTGTGTCGTTTTTGTTCTGCCATATGGTTTGCCGCCTCTCCTGTTTTTTCACAGTATACCGCATTCCTGGGAAAAATGCAACCTGAGAAACACAGGACACACCTTCCGGCATGCCCCGCCCCTGCAATAATGCGGTGCTTAATAGCGCCTATGCAAAAAAGCAGGACACACCTTTCGGCATGTCCTGCTTGCTATATGCTTACTGCAGCGCGTACTTCTTTGTATAGGCGTGGTAGAGGTCGGTATAGTCCTTGCTGCCGCCCTCCTTGACCTCGGAGAGATACTCGTGCGTGTCGAAGCTGCCTGCACTCGTCTCGATGAGAGAGACGGCGATGTTCGAGCAGTGGTCGGACACGCGCTCGTAGTTCGTCAGCAGGTCGTTGAGCACGAAGCCGTTCTGGATCGTGCACTTGCCGCTCTGCAGGCGCTCGACGTGCGTCGACTTGGCGGCGGAGATCAGGCAGTCGATGACCTGCTCCAGCGGCTCGACGTGGCGCGCCATTTCGAGGTTGTGCTCACGGAAGGCGTCGATGGTCAGCTCCAGAATTTCGGTCAGGGCGTTCGTCAGGTTCTGCAGCTCCTTCACGGCATCCTCGGAGAAAACGATGTGCTTGTCGTGGATCTCCTCAGCCGTCTTGCGCAGGTTGACGGCATGGTCGCCCAGACGCTCGAAATCGCCGATGGTGTGCAGCATGTTCGAGACCTTCCGCGAGTCCGCGATAGACAGCGAGCGGCTCGAGAGCTTGACGAGGAAGGTGCCGAGCTTGTCCTCGTAGAGGTCCAGCTCGTCCTCGTGCTTCAGAATTTCGTCTGCCACCTTGACGTCGTAGCTCTGGCAGATATTGATGGCCGAGAGAATCGTCATGCGGGCGAGAGTCGCCATTTTGACCGTCATGTCGCTGGCCTCGCCGACGGCGATAGACGGCGTGCCGAGCAGGCGCTCGTCGAGGAAGGCGTAGGTCTCCTTCTTCTTGGAGGGGCGGATGACAAAATTGGCGAAGCGCTCGAGCTGCTTCGTGAACGGGCACAGCAGCGCCGTGGTGAAGAGGTTGAAGATCGTGTGCACGGCCGAGATGCCGACGGCGTTGATCGGCGTGGCCACAAAGGCGAAATGGAAGATGGCGTGCAGCCCGTAGAACAGGCACAGGCACACCACCGTGCCGATGAGGTTGAACGTGATGTGCACGACGGCGACCTTGCGGGCGTTCTTGTTGACGCCGATGGACGAGATGAGCGCCGTGACGCAGGTACCGATGTTCTGGCCCATGATGATCGGGATGGCGACGCCATAGGAGATCTGGCCCGTGGCGGCCAGCGTCTGCAGGATGCCGACGGAGGCGGCGGAGGACTGGATCACGCCCGTGACGACCGCACCGACGAGCACGCCGAGCAGCGGGTTCTCAAACGCCGTCAGGATGCTCGTAAAGGCGGCGGAATCCTCCAGGCCGGAAACGGAGCTTCCCATGAGCGTCATGCCGTACATCAGAACGGCGAAGCCGACCAAGATCTTGCCGATGTCGCGCTTGCGGGGCTTTTTGCACATCATGATGAGCACAACGCCGATGAACGCGATGACCGGGGAGAAATTCTCCGGCTTGAGCAGCTGGATCCAGCCCGTGCCGTTCACGCCGGACAACGACAGGATCCACGGCGTGAGCGTCGTGCCGATGTTCGAGCCCATGATGACGCCGATTGTCTGCCCGAGCTGCATGATACCCGAGTTGACCAGGCCGACGAGCATGACCGTCATGGCGGACGAGGATTGGATGGCGATGGTGATGACCGCACCGAGCGCCATGCCCGCGAAGCGGTTCTTCGTCATCGTCTTGAGGGAGCGCTCCAGCGAGCCGCCTGCCAGCTTTCCCAGTCCGCCGGACATCACGTTCATGCCATAGAGGAAGAACGCAAGCCCGCCGAGCAGAGTGAAGACCTTCAGAAGCACTGTCATAGGGAAACTCTCTACTTTCTATCTGTATTCGGAAAGGTACGGCCCTACCGCACCAACTACACTATATCGCAGAAAACGGAGCGCGTCAAGGCCCATTTTCCGGAATTCCGGCTTAGGGAGGCTCTTGATCAATCATCTGCGGCGGCTGCCGTAAATTTTTCGCCAATCCATCGGTTTGAAAAGCTTGAATTCCCGCATTTTTCAAACCTTGTCTCGACAAAAACTCTCTCGTCATCCACTCCTGCTGACTGAATCAGAGCTTCCTCAGAGCACGAAGCCGCCGTTCACGGGCAGGTTCTGGCCCGTGACGAACCCGGCCCCGGCGAGGTAGACCATAGCCTGCGCCACGTCCTCCGGCGTGCCGTTTTTGCCGAGCGGGGCCTCCTGTGCCAGCTCCGCGAGCACCTCCGGTGCGACGTTTGCGACCATGTCCGTCAGGATGACGCCGGGTGAGACGCAGTTGACGCGGATGCCGGACGGCCCCAGCTCCTGCGCCAGCGCCTTCGTCAGGGCGAGCACCGCGCCCTTCGTGGCGGAGTAGCACGCCTCGCACGACGCGCCGACCTGCCCCCACATGGAAGAGACGTTGATGATGCAGCCGCTCTGCCTGCGCAGCATGGCGGGAAGGACGGCGTTCACGCAGTGGTAGATGCCGCCGACGTTCACGGCGAACAGCCGGTCCCACTGTGCCTGCGTGATCTGCGAGATAAGGCCGTAGTGGCAGATGCCCGCGTTGTTCACGAGGACGTCGAGCCGCCCGAAAGCGGTGTGCGCAGATTCCACGAGCGTCTGCGCTTCTTCCGCCGAAGCGACGTTCGCCACAAGGGCGAGCGACTTCACGCCATAGGTTGCCGAAATCTGCGCGGCCTCTGCGCCTGTCTCGGCCGAGACAGCGGCTGCCGCCGCGTCGTTTTTTTCATAGAGAAAGCTCACGGCGTATCCAGCGGCCGTAAAGGCGCGCACGGCAGCCGCGCCGATGCCCCGGCTGCCGCCGGTGATCAGGGCGTGACGCATGCACTCGCCTCCTCTCCGTCCGGGATGCGGAACAGCCGCCGCGCGTTGGCGGCGGTCAGCGCGCCCGCCTCCTCCGGGGTCAGGCCGCGCAGGGCCGCGATCTTCGCCGCAACGAGCGGCACATAGCGGCTGTCGTTACGGCGGCCGCGATACGGCTCCGGAGCCATATACGGGCAGTCCGTCTCGATCAGGATGCGGTCAAGCGGCAGGGCCTGCACGGCCTCGACGGCGCGGCGGGCGTTTTTAAACGTCACAACGCCGGTAAAGCCGATGTACCACCCGCGCTCGACGAGCCACAGCGCCATTTCCGGCGAGCCGGAGAAGCAGTGGAAGACGCCCGTCGCCCGCGGATGGGCGCGCAGGATGTCCATGGCGTCGCCGTGAGCCTCACGCTCGTGCACGATGACGGGGAGGCCGAGCTCCTCGGCCAGCGAAAGCTGCTTTTCAAAGGCCACGCGCTGCTGCGCGCGGGGCACGTCCTCATAATGATAGTCCAGCCCAATCTCGCCGATGGCCCGCACGCGCGGCGAGGCGCACAGAGCGCGGTAGCGGGCAAGCAGGGCGCCGTCCACATGATCGGCGTCATCCGGGTGGCTGCCGACGGCGGCATAGAGGAACGGATACTGCTCCGCCAGCCGCACAGACCGCTCCGAGGACGGCAGGTCGCAGCCGACGTTCATCACCATGGTCACGCCGTGGTTTTTGAGATCGTCCAAAATGGCCGCGCGGTCACCGTCAAAATGCGCGTCGTCCAGATGGGCGTGCGAATCAAAATACATGGGTCATTCCTCCTCCTGCGTCAGCGGGCGGCAGGTGAACAGCAGGATCTGCCGCGGCTCCTCCCGCAGCACGCGCAGGGCGGCGCGGGTGCGCACGGGGTCAAAGTTCACGAGCGCGTCGTCGAGCACCATCGGTGCATCCGGCGGCAGCAGACGGCGGCACATGGCCAGCCGCAGCGCAAGATACATCTGATCCGCCGTGCCGCAGCTCATGGCGGCGGCGGGACGCATGACCTGCCCGTCCGCCTCGCGCACGGACAGATGCATGTCCGGCTCCAGCAGCACGCGGGGATACTTATTTTCTGTCAGCTCGGCGAGAATATGCCCCGCCTCGGCCGTGATCTGCGGCGAAAAGCGCGCGCGGAGCGTCTCATCGGCGCGGCGCAGGGCCTCGGACGCCAGCTCCACGGCGGCGTTTGCCTCCTCGGCGTCGGCGATCCGGCGGCCGAGCTGCTCCAGCTCCGCCTCGATGCGCACGGCGTCTCCCTGCGCGGAGATCTGCCCGCGCTTGTGCGCCAGCCGGGCGCGGAGCGAGGCAAGCGCCTCGTCGGCCTGCTCGAGGCGGCGGCTGATCTCGGCGGGATCATAGCGCAGCGCCTCCTCGTCCGGCGCAGCATCGGCGGGCGCGCTGCCGACGATGTCGGCCATGGCCTCGATTTGCCGGTGCAGGGCCTCGCGCTCGCGATTTGCGGCCGCAGCGGCCTCCTGCGTCTGCCGGGCCTCCTGCAGTGCGCTGCGGGCCGCGGAGAGTCCCTGTGTGCCGGGCGCAAAGCGGGCGACCGCGCCGATACGGTCGTTCAGCTCCTGCTGCCGGGCCGTCACGGCCTTCTCCAGCAGCAGCTGCTGCCGCTCTGCGGCCTGCCGGGCCTGCTGCCACTGCGTGCGGGCCTCCGCCTGCCGGGCGGCAAGCCCGGAGAGCGCGGCGGGGTCGTCCGTCCCGAACGGCCGGAGCAGGTCCTCGGCCTGTTCGGCGGCCCGCTCGGCCTGCACGGTCTTCCTCCGCAGCAGGACCAGCGAGAGGACGAAGGCGGCAAGGCCCGCTCCGGCGACGCCAAGGCCGATGGGCAGCGAAACAAAGCACAGCCCCGCGCCCGCCAGCACTGCGGCGGCGCACGGCAGCAGGATCGGGAGTTTTTTCGGCACGCGGACGGCGTGGAGCACGTTCCACTGCACCTGTACCTCCCGCGCGCGCCGCTCGGCCTCGTCCGGGCCGCAGCCAGCAAAGCCGGGCAGGTCCTCAGGCTTTTCCGGCAGCTTCACGCCGATGGCGGCGTCGAGCTGGGCCGTCTGCAGGCGCTCGGCGGCGTCCTCCAGACCGCGGACCATGAGCTGCAGCATCTGCTCATCCGGAAGCCCCGCAGTCTGCTCCGCCAGCGCAGCGCAGCGGGCGGCAAGTGCCGTTTCGCGCTCCTGCAGCTCCGTCAGACCGGCGCGGCGGCGGGCAGCCTGCGCCCGCTCGATACGGGCGCGAAGGTCCTGCAGGCGGCTGCGCGCGGCCTCGGCCCCGGCGCAGGCGGCGCTCAGGTCCATGGCCTCTGCCTGTGCGGCGCGCAGGGCGGAAAGCTGTGCCTGCAGCTCGTCCCGCCGGGCCTGCAGCCGGGGCAGCAGACCGGTTCGGTAGGTATATTTGTTCTTCAGGTCGCGCAGCTTCTTCTCCAGTGCGGAGGCCGACGGGCCTTCCTCGCCGGTGGTGACAAGGGCGCTCAGCCGCTGCTCGAGCTGGGCGTCGCTCGAAACGGCCATGCCGAGCTGCCGCACGAAGGCCGTTCGCTCAAACACGCTCCGCTCCGCACCGCACAGCGTGCGGCCGCAGTTCTCGGCCGTCAGCTCCGGCACGGGTGTGCCGCTCTCCGTCTCATAGGCGCGGAACGCGCCCATGGGCGTCCGGCCCTGCGAGCGCCGCTCGATCGTGACGGCGCGGCCGTTCCAGATCAGGTCGATCGCGCCCTCCATGGAGCTGCCGTCCCACGGACGGTAGCGCTCCTTGGCGGGCAGATTCTGGTTTTCCCGCGTGGCGCGCTCACGCGTGTCGATGCCATAGAGCATCGCCAGCAGGAAGGCGCTCCACGTCGATTTCCCGGCTTCGTTCGGCAGGCACAGCTCGTTGAGCCCCTCATGCAGGGTCAGCGTGCCGTGCAGCTTGCCGAAGTTTGCCCGTAATTGCAGCAGGATCACAGCGGCACCTCCCGTCCGTCCATCAGGGCAAGGCCGAGCCGCGCAGCGCGCGCGACGACCTGCCTCCTTTCGTCTGTTTCTGCGGCCTCAAACTGCGCGTGCAGTCCGTCGAGGAAGTGACCGCGCAGTGTGTCCTCGCCGCAGGCCTCCCAAAGGTCCTGCTTCGGCCGCGTGCGGTCGCGCAGGTCCAGACTGAAAAACTGCGGCTCCAGCGCCGCCTGCAGGGCGGCAAGATCGACGGGGGCTGCCTCACCCGTCAGCTCGATGCGGCAGCAGCTGCCCTCGAGCTCCGGCGTCAGGGCCGCGCGGACGGCGGCAAGCGCATCCTCTCCGGCCGGGACGGAAAGGCGCTCATAGCGCCGCGCCCCGCAGGGCACGAATTCCGTGCGGCAGGCGCCCTTTTCGGCCGAAACGAGCAGGGCTCCCTTCTCGCCGCATTCGTCGAACCCCCGGCCCATCAGGCAGCCGGGCCACGCGCACAGCGTGCCGCCGTCGCGCCGCTCGCCGCGGCGGTGGATGTGGCCAAGGGCGGCATAGTCCAGCCCGGAGGCCGCCAGCGCGGCGGGGGAAACGGGGTCATAGGGCGAGGCCGGGTTCTCGGCGTCGCCGTGCAGGACGAGAATATTCAGACGCGAAGGGTCCGCGGCGCGGAAGCCGTCCAGCATGGCGGGCATCTCCGCGCGCAGGAAGCCCGCGCCGTAGATGTCGAGCTCCGGCAGGCTGATGCGCTCCGGCTCCGCCGTGCGGAAGATATGGACGTTTTCTGGCCAACCGTTTTCCAGGTACGGCGAGCCGGGCAGCAGAGCATCGTGGTTGCCGGGCGCGATAAAAACGGGGCAGCGGCAGGCCGCCAGCGCGGCCCGGAGCGCCTCGAGCGTGTCACGGTAGACACGGGCGCTGTCAAACAGGTCGCCCGCCAGCAGCACGGCCGCGCAGCCCTCGGACAGCGCGGTCAGCCGCTCGAGCACGAGCCGCTGCTCGGCGCGGCGCTGGGCGGCCTTCTCCGGCGGCAGGGCCGAAAAGGCGGAATCAAGATGCAGATCCGCCGCATGCAGCAGCTTAACCATGGATATCCACCCTCCTGACGGCCGTGCAGCGGCCGGTAGCGTCGTCGATCGTAAACAGGCAGGCCTCGAGCTTGCACGGGCCGGGCGCGGGCTCATAGCGGCTGGGAAGATCGCCCCGGAAGCGCCGGATGGACAGCTCCGGCCGGATGCCGAGCACGGAATCGCGCGGGCCGGTCATGCCGAGGTCCGTCACATAGCCCGTGCCCTGCGGCAGGATCATCGTGTCCGCCGTCGGTACATGGGTGTGCGTGCCCCAGACGGCGCTGACCTGCCCGTCGAGCATCCGGCCCATGGCCAGCTTTTCCGACGTGGCCTCGGCGTGCAGCTCCACAAGGATGAGCTTTGTCTGAATTTTGCGCAGGATGCGCTCGACGAGCTGGAAGGGGTTGTCCGGCGTGTAGTCCATGCCGCACCGGCCGATGAGGTCGATGACGGCCACGTCGCCGAACGGCGTTTCAAACACGCCCCAGCCGCGGCCGGGCTGCTGCTGCGGCAGATTCGCCGGGCGCAGCACCTCGCGCGACCGCTCAAGATAGGGCACGAGCTCACGCCTGCCCCAGGTGTGGTTCCCCATGGTGATGACGTCGGCCCCGGCGCTCAGCAGCTCCTCCGCCTGCGCGGGCAGCATGCCCAGCACGGCGGCGTTTTCGCCGTTCACAACGCAGAAATCGACCGACAGCTCCCGGCGCAGCCGCGGGAGCGCCGCCTTGCAATATTTGACACCGGCAGGCGCGACCACGTCGCCGACCGCCAGAATGTTTCGTTCCATCGCAGGATCTCCTTTCCGGACATTGTCCTCAGCTTGTCAAAAAAGTCCTTTCGGACTTTTCGCCAAGCTGAGGCCTTTCCGAATTGCAAAATCAAATTTTGCAGCATGATTTTGCAATTCTGCTGCTGCGGCGGGGGATCAAACGCGAAAGGACACCCTGACGGTTTCCTTTCCCGCGTTCCTTCCCTCCGTAACTTTCAGCTGAGCGTTATTTTGACAATCTGTGTTCCTCCTTTTCTATTATATCGAAAAACGCCGCAAAGCACAACCGGAAAACGGAAAGTCGTGCCGGACGCACGCATCTTGTAGGGGAGGGGACAGCCGGGCCCGGCGCTGCACCTGCGTAAGAAACAGGCTGTCAGTAAAACAGTGAATGCCGAAGGTTTGTCATTGCGAGGAGGCCGCAGGCCGACGCGGCAATCTCCTGCAATAGCCTGCGTATTCGCCGAGACCGCCCTGTTATCCAGCCGGGTACTGCGAGATTGCCACGTCGCTTCGCTCCTCGCAATGACAAGCCTGATCGCCTCGTGCCGCAGGCAAATGCCCAAACCGGGCGTCCGGAGCGGGAGAATTTTGAAATTTGTCACAAATTTTTCATTTTTTCCTCTTGACTTTCTTCCGGAAATGGGTATTATATAGAGTGTTAGCACTCAGATGAATTGAGTGCTAAATCCCAAACCCGTAATCAAAGATGGGAGACCATCAGACATCATATTGGAGGTTAGCATCATGAAACTGGTACCCCTTGCAGATCGTGTTCTGCTCAAGCCTGTGGAAGCCATGGAGACCACCGCTTCCGGCATTATCCTCTCCACCGCTACGAAGGAAAAGCCCGTTGTTTCCGAAGTCGTGGCAGTCGGCCCCGGCGGCGTCGTGGACGGAAACGAGGTCAAGATGGTCGTGAAGCCCGGCGACAAGGTCGTCGTCGCGAAGTATGCTGGCACCGAGGTCAAGGTCGAGGATGTGGAGTATTCCATCGTCCGCCAGTCCGAGATCCTCGCGATCGTAGAATAATTCAGGAGGCTTAAAATATCATGGCAAAAATGATTGAATTCGGCGAAGACGCCCGCAAGAAGCTGCAGTCCGGCATTGACCAGCTCGCAGATACCGTCAAGGTCACCCTCGGTCCGAAGGGCCGCAACGTTGTCCTGGCGAAGAAATATGGTTCCCCGCTCATCACGAACGACGGCGTGACGATCGCCAAGGAAGTCGAGCTCGAGGATCCGTTTGAGAATATGGGTGCTCAGCTCGTCCGTGAAGTCGCTACGAAGACGAACGACGTCGCAGGCGACGGCACCACCACCGCCACCCTGCTGGCACAGGCCATCATCCGCGAGGGCCTGAAGAACGTCAGCGCCGGTGCGAACCCCATGGTCATGCGCAAGGGCATGCAGAAGGCCGTTGACGCCGCCATCGAGGCCATCAAGGCCAACTCGCAGGCCGTGAATGGCAGCGCAGACATCGCCCGTGTCGGCACCGTCTCCTCCGGCGACGAGGAGATCGGCAAGCTGATCGCCGAGGCCATGGAGAAGGTCACGGCCGCCGGTGTCATTACCATTGAAGAGTCCAAGACCGCCGAGACCGGCCTCGACGTTGTCGAAGGCATGCAGTTCGACCGCGGCTATATCTCCCCGTATATGGTCACCGACACCGACAAGATGGAAGCTGTTGTCGATGATCCGTACCTGCTCATCACCGATAAGAAGATCTCCTCCATTCAGGACATCCTGCCCGTTCTGGAGCAGATCGTCAAGGCCGGCCAGAAGCTCGTCATCATCGCCGAGGACGTCGAGGGCGATGCGCTGTCCACCCTGCTCGTCAACCGTCTGCGCGGCAGCTTCAACTGCGTCTGCGTCAAGGCGCCCGGCTTCGGCGATCGCCGCAAGGAAATGCTCCGCGATATCGCCATCCTGACCGGCGGCACCTACTTCGCAAACGAGCTGAACATGAACCTGCAGGAGGCTCAGCTCTCCGATCTCGGCCGTGCCCGCCAGATCAAGGTCAACAAGGACACCACCGTTATCGTCGACGGCTGCGGCAACTCCGAGGACATCCAGAACCGCATCCACGAGATCAAGGCCGCCATCGGCGTGACCACGTCCGAGTACGACCGTGAGAAGCTGCAGGAGCGTCTTGCTAAGCTGTCCGGCGGCGTCGCCGTCATCCGTGTCGGCGCACAGACCGAGACTGCCATGAAGGAGCAGAAGCTCCGCGTCGAGGATGCCCTGAACGCCACGCGTGCTGCCGTGGAGGAAGGCATCGTTGCCGGCGGCGGCACCGCGTTTGTCAACGCCATCCCCGCTGTCGAGAAGCTCGTTGCCAAGCTGTCCGGCGATGAGAAGACCGGCGCGTCCATCATCGTCAAGGCGCTGCAGGCTCCTGTCCGCCAGATCGCCGAGAACGCCGGTGTCGACGGCTCCGTCGTCTTCGAGAAGATCAAGAACAGCCGCAAGGTCGGCTTCGGCTACAATGCCTACAGCGCCACCTACTGCGACATGATCCCCGCCGGTATCGTCGATCCGACGAAGGTCACCCGCACCGCACTCGAGAACGCAGCGTCCATCGGCGCCTGCGTCCTGACGACTGAGTCCATCGTGGCCGACAAGCCCGATCCCGCAGCCGACGCCGCAGCAGCTGCCGCAGCCAATGCAGGCGGCATGGGCGGCATGTATTGATCCGCACCAACAGAACAACGATATCCCGGACGGTTCGCCGTCCGGGATTTTTATGTCCCGTCGCCTCTTTTTCTGTGGCGAGGAGGCGCAGCCAACGCGGCAATTTTGCAGGACGGGGCGGGATAAGCGGAGAGCTGCGGGCGCGGTTGAAAAACTTTTTTTCGGATAGCCCGACTGCTTCCTTGCATAGTGGTGATACTCTGTGCTATACTGTAAAAAAGCTGGATTTTTCTTGTGACAAGGAGGCGGACGTATGCTTTGCAAGCTGACACTTGAACAAATCTGCACCGTGACGGAATCTCCGCTGTTTGACCGCAAGAGCGCCCGCATCGACGCAAAGACGCTTGCGATTCATCTGATCGCCTTTGCCAACGCAGACGGCGGCGTGATCGCGGTCGGCGTGGAGGACGACGGGACGATCACCGGCATCGACGGCTATCAGGAGCATATCAACGAGCTGCTGCGCGTGCCGTTTGATTACTGTAAGCCGTCCGTTCAAATCGAAACCGAACTGCTTGCCTGCACCAACAGGGACGGTGAGCCGGATTATATTCTGCTGATTGAGGTTTTGCAAAGCAACGAGCTTCACGCCAATCAGGCGGACGAGGTTTTCTTCCGCGTCGGGGATAAGTCCAAGAAGCTCAATTTTGAGGAACGCTTGCAGCTCATGTACGCAAAGGGGACGCGCTATTTTGAGGATACGCCTGTCCCGGACGCGGCGATGGAGGACATTGACCTCGACTTCGTTCGGGAGTATACGCAGAAACTCGGCTACCGGAAAAGCCCGGAGGAATACCTGCGGGAGAACAAAGAATTTATCTCCACCAAAGGTGGCAAGGAAGAAGTCAGCACTGCCGCCATGCTGCTGTTCGGCAAGAATCCGAAACACTATTTTCCCCGCGCACGCATCCGCTTTGTCCGGTACGAGGGTACGGAAGCCAAGGTCGGTGCGGAGATGAACGTCATCAAGGACGTGGTGTTTGAAGGCCGCGTCCTGCAGGTCATTGAGAAGGCGCTGGAGTTCGTGCGCAGCCAGATCAAGGAGCGCACCTACCTCGGTGCGGATACCCGCTTTGTCACCGAGCCGGAATACCCGGAGTTTGCCTGGAAAGAGCTGATCGTCAACGCCGTCGCGCACCGCGATTACAGCATCAAGGGAACGGACATTCAAATCAAGATGTTCGACGACCGGCTGACAGTAGAAAGCCCCGGTACGCTGCCCGGCATCGTGCGGCTGAACAATATGCGGCACGTCCACTTCTCCCGCAATCCGAAAATTGCGCAGTTCCTGCATGAGTACGAATATGTGCAGGAGTTTGGCGAGGGCGTAGACCGGCTCTATGAGGTCATGGAAACAGCAGGCCTGCCGCAGCCGGAGTACCGCGTGGAAGCGTTTATGCTCTATGCAACGATTCGGAATACGAAAACCGATGCGAACTTAGGGGATACCCCCCAAGTCACCCCCCAAGTTAAAATCATTGCATTCTGCTCGGAACCCCGCAGCAAAGCAGAAATCGCCAACCATTGTGGCTTCAAAGATATCAAGCATTTCACCGCACGCTATCTGAAGCCCCTGCTGGAAAGTGGTCAGCTGCGGATGAGATCGGAA
>ERZ1106978.1437-NODE-1437-length-13472-cov-9.499143_pt1 | contig 13472 bp, 10 predicted proteins | sample MGYA00403689_ERZ1106978 | MGnify/ENA primary metagenome ERZ1106978 (study PRJEB35170, sample SAMEA104062434) | human gut metagenome | biome: human gut; feature: human-associated habitat; material: faeces | place: Denmark | collected 2012-08-02 ...
TAATTTGTGTATGAATTAGTTGGCTGATTTTGTAATATTTAATGAATGTCCCTAAGAAGCTCCTTTGTTCCTCATATACAGATATCCGGTGACATAAGTATCTCCACATCCGGTGGCATCCACTATATTTTTAGGCGGATAAGCCGGAATCCGATAGAAACATCCTTCGGCAAAAATAACCGAGCCAAGACTTCCAAGGGTAATCAAAACTTCTTTTACTCCCCATTCGGCAAGTTGAAACGCAGCCTGCTTCACTTCCTTATGTCCGGTCAGCACTTCCATTTCATGTTCGTTCACTTTCAGAATATCAATATATTTCAGTGCCTCTGTTTTCTCTGTCCAGTCCACCGGATACACTTTTTTACCTCTTACCTCACGAAGGTAACCCTGAGCATCGACAGCCAGTGTGCCTTTTCCTGACAGGTATTTAACTACATCAAGAGAGAAGTCATCGGAGAGCAAGCTTCCCAAATGAAAAATATTTGCTTCTACATCCTTCAATTGCTCTACGGTGAAAGGGTCGGCTTTGGCCAAAACACGCTGGGTGCGGTTGTCTTGATTCTCTCCGTATATATTCTCGAAATATACAGTGTGACGGCTAGGAATAACTTTTACTTCAATTCCCTTGGCACGAATATCCTCCACAGCTTTAAACTCGGTAGGGGCGAGTGCCGTAACCAGTTTATAGTGCTTGGTGTCTTTTAGGTGGCTGATTCCATGAGAAAAGTAGTAAGAAGTACCTCCCGGCATATAAGCCGTTTGCTTGGGCGTTACAATTTTATCCAGTGTTATATGTCCTATACAGCAAATATCATTCATACCTAAATTAAATGTTTAACGGCTGCAAAGGTATAAAAAAACTAAGAAAAGCATGGTAGTTTTCAAAAGAAGGTGTAACTTTGTCACAATTATCTTAATCTCTACTATGAGATGCAATTTAACAAGGAAATTAGAATGGAAAAAATGAATGTAAAACCGGCTACCGGTAAATTGGGTGTCCTTTGTGTTGGATTGGGCGCTGTTACTTCAACTTTTATGACGGGAGTGCTGATGGCTCGTAAGGGCTTGGCAAAACCTGTCGGCTCTATGACTCAATATGATAAGATGCGTGTTGGCCGTGGAGAAAATAAAAAGTATTTGCATTATGGCGAAATCGTTCCATTGGCAAGTCTGAATGATATCGTATTCGGTGCATGGGATGTTTATCCGGCTAATGCCTATGAGTCAGCTGTTAATGCAGAAGTTTTGCAAGAGAAAGATATCAATCCTGTAAAGGACGAGTTGGAGAAAATAGTTCCGATGAAAGCTGCTTTCGACCATAACTATGCCAGCCGTTTGGATGGAAATAATGTGAAAGATTGCAAGAACCGTTGGGATATGGTGGAACAACTTCGTGAAGATATCCGTAATTTTAAAGCTGCAAATAATTGCGAGCGTATCGTTGTTCTTTGGGCGGCTTCTACAGAAATCTATGTTCCTGTTGATGAAAAAATACATGGAACATTAGCTGCTTTGGAAGAAGCAATGAAGGCTGACGATAAAGAACATATCGCTCCGTCTATGTGCTATGCATATGCAGCTCTGTCGGAAGGTGCTCCTTTCATTATGGGTGCTCCTAATACTACAGTCGATATCCCGGCTATGTGGGAATTGGCAGAAAAGACTAAAATGCCTATTGCCGGTAAAGACTTCAAAACCGGTCAGACATTGGTTAAATCAGGTTTTGCTCCGATTATCGGAACTCGTTGCTTAGGTTTGTCCGGCTGGTTCTCTACTAATATATTGGGTAACCGTGACGGTTTGGTTTTGGATGAACCGGCTAATTTCCGTACAAAAGAAGTCAGCAAGTTGTCTACATTGGAATCAATTCTGGTACCTGAAGAACAGCCTGATCTGTATACAGATTATTATCATAAAGTACGTATCAATTACTATCCTCCCCGCAACGACAGTAAGGAAGGTTGGGACAATATTGACATTTTCGGATGGATGGGTTATCCTATGCAGATTAAGATTAACTTCCTTTGCCGTGATTCAATCCTTGCTGCACCTTTGTGTCTGGACTTGGTATTGTTGAGCGACTTGGCTGCACGTGCAGGACGTTTCGGCATCCAGCGTTTCTTGAGCTTCTTCTTGAAGAGCCCGATGCACGACTACACAGAAAACGAAATTCCTGTCAATCATCTCTTCCAGCAGTACGCTATTTTGAAGAATGCTATTCGTGAAATGGGTGGTTATGAGGCTGATCAGGAAATAGATTAATAAGTATCCTTCATTATTAATATTAAGCAGACGTGGTTTACACGGATATACGGTTTCTCTTTATTAAAGACCGTATTAATCCGTGAAATCCGCGTTTGTTTTTTATTTTTTCTGCCAAAATTACTTGCTGTCTGCCGGGGAATTTGTAATTTTGTCATATTAACAAGGAGAAATATGGTCAGGTCAGAAATACAAAACGTGAAGCTCAGGTTCGGCATTATCGGAAATTCGGAAGGGCTGAATCGTGCTATAGATATTGCTATTCAGGTGGCGCCTACCGACTTATCTGTATTGATAACCGGTGAAAGTGGTGTCGGAAAAGAAAACTTTCCGCAGATAATCCACCAATTCAGTCGTCGTAAACACGGACAGTATATAGCTGTAAACTGTGGAGCGATTCCTGAAGGAACCATAGATTCAGAACTTTTCGGTCATGAGAAGGGTGCTTTTACCGGTGCTATCAGTGACCGCAAGGGATATTTTGCAGAGGCAGATGGGGGAACAATCTTTTTGGATGAAGTGGGTGAGTTGCCTTTATCTACTCAGGCTCGTTTGTTGCGTGTGCTCGAAAGCGGAGAATATATTAAAGTCGGTTCGTCGAAAGTACAGAAAACGGATGTGCGCATTGTGGCTGCTACAAATGTTAATTTGACAGAGGCCATTTCCGAAGGACGTTTCCGTGAAGACTTGTATTATCGTCTGAATACTGTCCCTATCAAGATACCGCCTTTGAGAGAGCGTGCAGAAGATATCGCTTTGCTTTTCCGTAAATTTGCTTCAGATTTTGCCGAGAAATATCGTATGCCCGCCATTCAGTTGACAGAAGATGCGAAAGCAATGCTGTTGGCTTATCCTTGGCCGGGCAATGTCCGTCAGTTGAAGAATATCACGGAGCAAATATCCATTATTGAAACAAATCGTGACATTACTCCCGTTATTTTGCAGAACTATCTTCCTGCACAGCAACAGGATTCGCGTTTGCCTATGTTGTTTGGCATAAAGCCGGGTGATAAAACATTCGGCAGTGAGCGCGAGATTTTATATCAAGTCTTGTTTGATATGCGTCGTGACGTGACCGAACTCAAAAAGTTAGTCAATACTCTGATGGCCGAGCGTGGAACAACTGCAACCGTAGCACCGGCAACAACAACAGCGGTATCTTATTATCAGGAACCTTCTCGTAATCTGGTTCCGGCAACCCCGGCTCCCGTTCCTGTGCCTACCATCAACATCTCTGCAACCAAGCAGATGCCGATGGATGATGACATTCAGGATACGGAAGAATATGTGGAAGAGACACTGTCACTGGATGAAGTAGAAAAAGAAATGATACGTAAAGCGCTTGACCGTCATCATGGGAAACGCAAGAATGCGGCAAAAGACTTGAATATTTCAGAACGCACACTATATAGAAAAATAAAAGAATATGGCTTGGATTAAAAACATGAAATGGATAGGCAGCTTGATTGTACTGATCGGTATATTGACGGCTTGCTCGGTTTCTTATAAATTTAATGGGGCTTCCATTGATTATGCGAAGACTAAAACAATTTCTTTCGAGAATTTTCCTAACCGTTCTGTCGGCTTTGTTTGGGGACCGATGGAGAATATGTTCAACACTGCATTGCAAGATGTTTATTTGCAGCAAACGCGTCTGACACAGGTAAGACGCGGAGGAGATTTGCAACTTTCGGGAGAAATCACAAATTATGATGCTGCAAATAAAGGTATCGGTTCCGACGGTTATTCAAACATGGTGGAACTCCGTATGACGGTCAGAGTGAACTTTGTCGATAAGGCTAATCCGAAGAATAATTTTAATAATCAGCAATTCTCGGCCAGTCGTGAATATAAATCCAGTCAGCAACTCTCGTCTGTACAGGATGAATTGGTGAATCAGATGATTAAAGATATTGTAGACCAGATATTTAATATGACGGTAGCCAATTGGTAATAACTATCTTTGACATGACACAACAGCACTTATATGAATGGATTGCACATCCCGAGCTTTTGAATCGGGATACTCTTTACGAGCTTCGAACTTTGCTTGCCCGTTATCCTTATTTTCAGACAGTGAGATTACTTTATCTGAAAAATCTGTTTCTGCTTCATGACATTACTTTTGGAGAAGAACTGAGGAGAGCGGCTTTATATATAGCCGACCGTAAAGTGCTGTTTTATTTGATAGAAGGTGAGCGGTTTACCATCACTCCATCGGAAGGAAAAGAAAAGTCGTCCGATTTATTGGGGCTTGATCGTACGCTTTCACTGATAGATGCATTTCTGGCCGGACAGCCGGAAGAAGAACAGAAAGATATTACACAATTGTCAATGGATATAACGACGGATTACACCTCTTATTTATTGACCGAAACAGAAGAAGCAGTCCCGGTTGAAGAAATTCCGTCATTGAAAGGACAGGATTTGATAGATACTTTTCTGGAAAACAATTCAGATGAGCCTCTTCTTTCTTCACAAGAGAGGGCCGATGAACCGGAGCCGGAAGAAAAAGAGCCGGAACCGGAAGACGAGAGTTATTTTACCGAGACATTGGCAAAAATATACGTTAAACAACAAAGATATTCAAAGGCTCTTGAAATTATTAAAAAATTAAATTTGAAATATCCAAAAAAAAACGCTTACTTTGCAGACCAAATAAGATTTTTGGAGAAATTGATTATTAACACTAAATCAAAATAAAGAAAATGTATTTATTACTTATTGGATTAATTGTGCTTGCAGCTCTTTTGATGTGTTTCGTTGTATTGATTCAGAATTCAAAAGGAGGTGGCTTGGCTTCTAGTTTTGCTTCTTCTAATCAGATTATGGGTGTTCGCAAGACTACGGATTTTATTGAAAAATTGACATGGGGATTGGCTGCTTTTATGGTTGCATGCAGTGTGCTTACTGCTTATTTTGTTCCTACAGCTCATACAGAATCTTCTGTAATTATGGAACAAGCTGTAAAAGAAGGAGCTACTAACCCATTGAATGCACCTTCCGGTTTTGCAGCTCCTCAGACAGATGGCGCCGCAACAGAAACTGCTCCTGCTGATTCTGCACAGTAATTTTTAGAAAGTATTTTCCTTAATCATAAGGATAAAAACGGTTTGCTTCTTTCGGGGAGCAAACCGTTTTTTTTAAAACTCTTTCACCTTCATGGAATGATATTGAAAAGATTATTGTATTTTTGTGAAAATGAATATACTTATACGTGGTACTAGGTGTTTCTAAAAAATATCATATATGAAAAAAATCTATTTCCTTTCTCTTTTTTTATGCGTTTTATGCATAATGAGCGGATGCTCTAAAGATGATGATAATGGCGGTGGTCAAGGTAGTGGCGATGGCAGAGTGACAACCGATGAGATTTATTATGCCAACCAGTTTGCTTATGATGTGTTGGATACCTATTATTTGTGGAAAGATGAAATAGCCGCAGAGATGCAGAAGCTTGACCCGAATGTAAATGAGGATCCGATTGGTACCGTAAAAGACATACGATTTAAGGAAAATAATAAGGAGGTAGACAAGTGGACCATGATGACGGATGATATGGAAAGTCTCATTAATAACATGGATGGGGTTGCCACTACTTACGGTTATAATCTGATGCTTGGCAAGTTTTCCAACTCCGAAAATTATTTCTTTATCGTGGCGTTTGTTTATGAAGGAAGTCCGGCTTACAAAGTGGGAATAAAACGCGGAGATATCATCATGCAGCTGAATGGGAAAGAGATAACGAAGGACAATTATCAGGAAGCTCTTTATAGTTCGAATATTACTTTGGGCATGGGTGAGCAGAAAGACGGGTACATTGGGTTAAGCGGACAGACCCTAACGCTTGATGCCGTTACAATGTACGAAAATCCAATTCTTGTACATAAAACATTTGATGTCGGAGGCAAGAAGGTCGGCTATCTGGCATATAGCAGTTTCGATTTGGATTCGGCTGAAAAACTGGTAGATATTTGTTGTCAGTTTAAACAAGAGGGCATTAGTGAACTTATTCTGGATTTGCGTTATAATGGCGGAGGCTATGTTTTTACGGAGAATGTATTGGCTTTTATGCTTGCACCGGAAAATGTGGTGAAGAGCAAGGCTGTTTATGAAACAGAAATATGGAATAAGGATTTAATGGAGTATTACAAGAAAAAAGGAGAAGACCTGAATACTTATTTCAGCACTGTTGTCACCAATGGTTCTAAAACTATTGATGTGGGAAGGGCCAATGTAGGCATCACTAAGATTTACGGGCTTATCGGTTCGGGTACGGCATCGGCTTCCGAATCTGTACTTATCGGATTAATGCCTTATATGGCAGTGGAACTTATCGGAGGTCAGTCTCATGGTAAATATTGTACGGGAGCGTTGCTCGGTCCTGAAAACATTTATTCAAAGTTCCCAAGCGTTATCAAGAACTGGGGGTTGTATGTAATGATTAACCGTTATGCCGATAAGGATGGCAATAATCCTTGTATGCCCGATGGTTTAAAGCCGGATTATCCGGCTGAGGATAATCCGCTTGACGGTTATCAGTTGGGTGACGAGAATGAATCTTTGTTGAGACTGGCGCTTGATAGGGCAGCAGGTAAAACAGACCGTTCCGGGGCTCGCACTGTTTCTTTGCTTCCGTATGAATTAACTCCAATGACTGTTAATCCATTGTTTGGCAAGCGTATAGATAATACTTTAATAGATAAAATAGAAAGAAAGCAGATAGAAGAATGTAATTAAACATTTGAAATTACTTGTAATTTCGAATCTATGGGAATGGGCTTTGGGAGTGTGTCAAAACTAACCCGGCCTATCCGATTATCAGTTGTAGGGGCAGGGTTTGCCTGCCCGAAGAACTGTTTTCGGGCGAGCGAACCTCGCCCTTATGAGCTAGACGACAGTATTATCCACGTTTTGATACACCCTGTTTCCTTTGTAGGAATCGAGCCTCTCTGATTTTTATTTTAGCGTTTCCTCTCTTTTTCTTTATAATAAAACTTCATCTACGGAAAGAAAGTACGGGTCGGTCCGAAACTCCTGTGGATGATAAGAGGCAGTCGTTATCTCCTCCGGTTTCCAATCCCCTGCATGCGTTTTTGAGCTTCCTAAGTCGTTTCATTAGCCGGACCAGGCGTTTCCGTCCTTTCGGTTATGCCTGTCTGTCCGTCGGATTGCTACAGTCTTCGGCAGCAGACTGTATAGTCCGTTGCAGTGGACCGTACAGTCTGCTACAGTGGACTGTACAGTCCATTGCCGCAGACTGTAATAATCTTCCGTTTAAAAGACCTTGGCCGAACTTGGAAAACGGCTTATTCTTCCCTTTGTTTGTGATATGATATTTAAATCCCCAAGAATAATAAGTGGCCCCAATTATGCAAATGCATAGCAATATATTGATAGCAAATGCTTGGCTTATGATTTCAAGTTAATGCTGAGGCCTAAGGAAGTGAAGGCATGGCTCAAATCGGTATTCATATTGACCAAAACTATGGCGAAAATAAGCATCCATAAGCAATCACAGCTTTTTACAAAGTCTGATTTTTATTTATAAACAGCGGAATGTAAACGTATAAAAATCAAAAGAAAATGGCATTTTTAATAGATTATTTGGTTTTATCTTTATCTTTGTAAATGATGTTGAGGTAATATACCTGAACAATAATGAAACTATGTAGAGGCACAACAAATTCAAGTTATAAAACTATTTATTATATTGAGATATGTCAATATGGAGCAAACTTTTAGGGTTTAAGAAAACTGAGGATAAAAAAAATATCATTGGCAGTAAAACCACCTCTGTACCATGTAGTGCTTGCGATTATGCAGTGGTAGATGTTGAAGTCGGCTTGAAAGACCATAAAATTCATGATATAGGAGCACTCAAACATGATGACACGACATTTCATAAAACCTCGAAAGAAGAACTATTTGTTTTTTTAAATGACATAAATTATATCTGTGGCCACAATATCATTCATCATGATGCCAAGTATTTGTTCGCAAATGATACATGCCACTGGATTTTAGTCGATACACTTTACATCTCGCCTTTACTATTTCCGGAACGTCCTTACCATAGGCTTGTGAAAGATGACAAACTGATTTGCGAACAGATGAACAATCCGGTAAATGATTGTAAAAAAGCAAAGGACCTGTTATTGGATGAAATAGCATGTTGGAATTTATTGTCGAAAAAGAAACGTGTTCTATTCGCATCATTGCTGAAGGATAAGAAGGAGTTTGAGGGATTTCTTAGCATGGTAAGTGCGGAGTATATTCATGAAGGAATACCTAAACTTATTAAAGAACTTTATGCCGGAAAGATTTGTCAACATGCCGATCTTGACATGCTCATCGAACAATATCCATGCGGATTGGCATACGCATTAGCTTTGATTGATACCACTGATTATCGTTCCATTACTCCCGGGTGGGTACTTTACAATTATCCGGAAGTGGAATTTATTGTAAAACTCTTGCGTCATACTACCTGCCACGAAGGTTGCGACTATTGCCATACGCAATTGGATATACTCTATAATCTAAAAATATTTTTCGGATATGAATGTTTCCGAACATACGAGGGTGAGCCACTGCAAGAACGAGCGACCCAAGCTGCGGTGGAAGGCAAATCGCTGCTGGCAATATTTCCTACCGGTGGCGGTAAATCACTTACTTTTCAATTGCCTGCACTTATGGCGGGACGTTCCGTGCACGGACTTACGGTTGTCATTTCTCCTTTGCAGTCTCTGATGAAAGATCAGGTAGACAATCTTGCTGACAGAGGTATCACGGATGCTGTAACTATAAATGGAATGTTAGATCCTATCACAAGGTCACTGTCAATACAAAGAGTGCAAGATGGAGAAGCTTCACTGTTGTATATATCTCCTGAAATGCTTCGTTCCAAAACGATTGAGAGAATATTGATAGCTCGCCATGTCGTAAGATTTGTAATAGACGAAGCGCATTGTTTTTCTTCATGGGGGCATGATTTCAGGGTTGACTATCTCTATATTGGTAAATTCATCCGAAAATACCAGCAAAAGAAAAAATGTAAGAATCCGATACCGGTATCCTGCTTTACAGCCACGGCAAAGCAAAAAGTGATACAAGATATTTGCGACTATTTCAGACAAACCTTGGACTTGAATTTAGACTTGTTCGCATCAACAGCCTCAAGAACAAACCTGCACTATTCCGTCATACATGTAGAGAGTGACAATGACAAGTATTTAAAGCTGAGAGAACTTGTTGCAGAATCCGATTGTCCGACAATTGTTTACGTATCACGAACCAAGCGAACCAAAGAACTGGCTGGAAAATTGACCCGCGACGGTTATAAGGCACTCCCTTTCGATGGCAAGATGGAAGCAGATGAAAAAAACGCCAACCAGGATGCCTTTATGAATGATCAGGTACATATCATTGTGGCTACATCTGCATTTGGTATGGGAGTCGATAAGAAAGACGTAGGTCTCGTGATACATTATGATATTTCCGATTCTCTGGAAAACTACGTTCAAGAAGCAGGCAGGGCCGGTCGTGACCCAAGTCTCAGCGCACGTTGTTATGTGCTTTATAGTGACAATGACTTGGATAAACATTTTATATTACTAAACCAAACGAAACTCAGTATTAGTGAAATACAACAGGTATGGAAAGCTGTTAAATATCTTACCAAACATCGTATGAAAGTCAATTGTTCTGCATTGGAAATTGCTCGACAAGCAGGATGGGACGATTCAGTCTCTGACATAGAAACCCGTGTACGAACCGCATTAGCGACTTTGGAACAAAGTGGATACTTGATAAGAGGAAACAATGTGCCTCATGTATATGCCACAGGAATTACGGTAAAAAACATGGATGAAGCTAGAAAACGCATATCAGCATCAGTGCTCTTTGGTAGCGATGAAATAGAAAAGTCAGTCCGCATCATTAAGTCATTGATATCCCAAAAGCACATTGCTAAGGCTCAGGATTCGGAAGCAGAATCCAGGATTGACTATCTGGCAGATATTTTGGGGCTGAGCAAAAGAGAAGTTATATCCGTAGTGGAACGTATGCGGCAGGAAGGCATATTGGCAGACAGTAAAGATATATCTGCTTATTTGCAGGATGCAGGTGATTCGGAACGAAAGTCACAAATTCTCCTCGAACGCTTTGCAAAACTTGAACAATACATCCTTAATCATATTCCCGATGGAACTTTACGAATATCATACAAGCAACTGAATGAAAATGCTGTGAACGATGGAATCAATACATCCAAAGAAAAAGATATTCGGACACTACTCTATTTCCTCACCATCAAAGGATATACGCGTAAGAAAGAGGATGCGATTCATAATATAGAAATAAGTCGTCAGACGGACTTGGACTCTACTATAAGACGCTTTGAGAAGAGATTGGAAATAAGTCGCTTTACCGTGGAATGGCTGTATCAATTAGCTTCTGATGCGGAAAAGGAAAACGTGTCCGGCAAAGCCATCCAGTTTTCTGTGGTAGAACTTTTGAACCAAATAAAATCAAGTTCTCAATCTCTTTTCGGAGGACTTGACGACATTCAGTTAGAAGACGTGGAAGAAGCGCTTTTGTATTTGTCAAAAATCGGTTCACTAAAACTTGAAGGCGGATTTTTGGTACTTTATAATGCCATGAATATCCAAAGAATAAAGGATAATAAGTCGAGATACAAACAAGATGACTACCGGATGCTGAATGAATTTTATAAACTGAAAATTCAACAAGTGCATATTGTGGGCGAATATGCCAATCTGATGGTGAAAGATTATCATGCAGCATTGCAATATGTTCAAGACTATTTCCAAATGGACTATAGGAAGTTTGTCACAAAATATTTTAAAGGCGACAGAGTAAGCGAGATACAACGTAACTTGACGCCACAAAAATATAAGCAATTGTTCGGACAATTGTCCAAACGGCAAATGGAAATCATTTCTGACAAGTTTTCACGTTGTATTGTAGTTGCAGCTGGTCCGGGTAGTGGAAAAACACGTGTACTGGTTCACAAACTGGCCTCACTTCTGCTACTTGAAGATGTGAAACATGAACAACTCCTGATGCTGACATTCTCAAGGGCAGCCGCTACGGAATTTAAACAAAGACTTATGAAGTTGATAGGTAATGCAGCACATTTTGTCGAAATAAAAACATTCCACTCTTATTGTTTCGACCTTTTGGGACGGATAGGAAATCTTGAGGATTCAAGAAATGTTGTTTCAAAGGCAGCCGAGATGATATGTCAAGGAGAAGTGGAACCCAATAAGATTGGCAAGACGGTGTTAGTCATAGATGAGGCTCAGGATATGGGAGCTGAAGAGTATGCACTTGTAAAGGCTTTAATGACTAATAATGAGGAGATGCGTGTGATAGCAGTGGGAGACGATGACCAGAACATTTATGAATTCCGCGGTTCCGATTCCGGTTATATGTACCGACTGGCACAAGAAAGCGGAAGCACGTTTGTCGAAATGACCGAAAATTACCGCAGTGCACGCCAACCGGTGGATTTTGCCAACGGATTTTTGAAAAATATACATAAAAGGATAAAAAGTACACCAATTATCTCCATGAGAAAAGAAAAGGGTTGGGTTGAAGTGATACGCTATCAATCGGAATATATGTATCAGCCGCTCGTCGAAAATTTGCTTCAACATAGGGATAAAGGAACTTCTTGTGTACTGACCCAAACAAATGAAGAGGCCGTTATCCTGATGGCTCTTTTGCGGAAACATGGCATAAACAGTAAACAGATACAATCAATGGACGGCCTACGTTTTTGGAACATGGCCGAAATGAGATATTTCCTGAGATATATAAACAAGCGGATAAAAACACCGCGAATCACGGAAGAGCTGTGGGAAGAAGCCAAGCATACCACCTTTTCTACTTATGACAGGAGTCTAAGCTTGATGTATGTAAAGCGTTGTGTAGACCTATTTGAACAAACCAACAAAACTAAATATTTCAGTGACTTCAAAGAATTTGTATTTGAGTCGTCGGTGGAGGACTTCTGTGATGTATCAGGAGCCGACGTTGTGGTATCAACTATTCACAAGGCCAAAGGCAGAGAGTTTGACGATGTGTATATGCTCATATCCGATAATTATGTCAAGGATGCCCATCTGATGCGTCGGTATTACGTAGGAATAACCCGTGCGAAAAACAGGCTGTTCATACATACAAACGGTGATTGTTTCAATCATTTGAGTGTAGACCGATATCTTATGGACCAGCGGCAATATGACATGCCTGAAGAAATTGTACTGCAACTCTCTCACAAAGATGTCAATTTGGGATTCTTCAAAGAAAAGAAACAAGAGGTCTTAGCATTGCGAGGAGGAGATTCTTTGACTTATGATGATTTCTTTTTGTATAGTTCATTGACCGATAAACCTGTGGCAAAATTGTCTTCAAAAATGCAGGGCATATTATCCGAATGGGAACAAAGAGGTTACAAGGTGAAATCCGCATCTGTACGGTTCGTTGTGGCATGGAAACCTAAAGATGCACCAAAAGATGAAGCAGAAACGGCTGTTCTTTTAGCTGACTTGATACTTTCTTTGTAAGTTAGAGCATTTGAAGTTATTATTTATCACTATCTTTGTGATAAGAGTTAATATATTATATAAATAATAAGGGAATAATGCAAATACATAACAATACATTGATGGCGGAATGTTCAACTTATGATTTCAAGTCAATGCTGAGGCGTAAGAAAGTAAAGTCATGGCTTAAATCCATATCGGCTTTTGCCAATACGGATGGTGGCAGTTTATTTTATGGAGTGAACGACGACGGAGTGATTGTAGGTTTAAATAATCCATAAGCCGATGCCGACTTTATCAGCGAAACCATCAAGGCAAGACTTGACCCTGTGCCGGAAATACAACTTATTCCGATTGAACACGAAGGACATACCCTGCTTGAAGTAAAAGTAAAGGCAGGAACGCTGACACCTTATTATTACTATCAAGACGGGACACGTACCGCATATGTACGAGTGGGCAATGAAAGCGTGGAGTGTAATTCACAACAACTTCTTTCGTTGGTATTGAAAGGCACGCACATGACGTGGGATTCACTGCCTACCCAAGTGGATGCCAGCAAACATTCTTTCATTATCCTTGCCAATACTTTCCGTGAGCAAACCCATCAGGAATGGAATGACAAGTATCTGGAAT
>ERZ1106978.1444-NODE-1444-length-13455-cov-3.804403_pt1 | contig 13455 bp, 8 predicted proteins | sample MGYA00403689_ERZ1106978 | MGnify/ENA primary metagenome ERZ1106978 (study PRJEB35170, sample SAMEA104062434) | human gut metagenome | biome: human gut; feature: human-associated habitat; material: faeces | place: Denmark | collected 2012-08-02 ...
GCTTTCTTGTTTTTTTGAATATTGTAGGGGACGGCGTCTCCGACGTCCCACCCCTTACAAAAAAACTTAACTATGTGATATCTGAATACACCACATAGTTAAGTATGTACGTTCATATTGATTATGCCATTGGTATTACGCCCTTCTGAAAATTCTAGTCGTAAACTCATGATAAATTGTACTTTGGACTCACGCCTTTCAGTAAAATTCTGTCCGCATAATATAAGCTATTCCATTGGATCTATTTCCTTTCGGTAAAAATAATCTCTAAGTGCAAATTACCTTTCCATTGGATTTATTTCCTTTCAAAATATTAAGTTATGCCTCAGTGGATAAAACTTAACGTGCCATCGGACTTAACACCTTTCGTGAAAATTTATTGGAAACTTATTACATTTCCATTGGAATTATCGCCTTTCGCATAATTTCAAGATCTTATGCTCATCATATCAGATAAGCCTTGCTGAAGTAACTGGCGGATTCACCTCCAAATATCAGATGTTCAAAAGCCTTGAGTGCATTTTCATAACGCACCACTCCTTCAGTATTTTATATGATCTTTAGAAAAATCTTAGTCAGTAAATCAAATCGGTAAGAGCATTAAGCTCGTAAATTTCTTGGCGGACTCACTCCATTCTATTTCATGTTCAAGTTCCTTTTGTGCATTTTCATATGCACCACTCCTCGAAATTTATTTGATTTTTATAGCTCTGTGAGCTTTTTATGTTCAGAAGCTAAATTTTACATTGGAATCACTCTTTCAGTTTATTTCTTTACCTCTGAAAAGCTGAAATTGTGCATTGGAAACACTCCTGTCTAAATTTTATTTGCAAACCTTCTGTAACCGATCATGTCGATCACTCCTTATATAAAAGTTGCAAAATATTCAATTGTAAATTTGAGAGTATCCTTAAATTGCAGTAACTCTGTGCTGTGATTAATCCATGAGGCTCTGCAATTTCTTCCTGTGTAAATCATATATGTCTGGATTCCTGTCAGCTCATTCGTCTGCGTCTTGATCCTTTTTTACTTTAAGAAATTGCCGAGCCTATGGATACTCTCCTGGATCTCTGATGCGTCCATTGGACTCGCTCCTTTCATATCTTATTAGGTATTCGATGAGCCTGCCCGCCTGCTGAACTGTAGTGTACCTAGTGTCGGGTATATGCTGTGTCCACCGATCTGCCTGTGATATATAAGGAAAACCTCTTGCCTTACTTCGCTTTGCCGTGCCCTCTGAAATCGTTACTGTATCGTCAGACCGTTGACCGTTTCAGCGAACCCTGTTGTCTGCTTTTGTTTGGCTTTTTGTTTTTCCTTGACTATACTATACCACATCTTTTGTTACTTGTCAATAGTTTTTCTCAACTTTTTTGTGATTTTTATATTTAATATTACTTTTACAAAATGCGCTTGACTTTGATTTTGCAGTGTAGTATAATTAAAGTGTTGCGGTGGTCAGAAACAGTCTTTCTGTTCTGATTTTTTCGATATATCCCACTCAGAAAGTGCCGATATACCGCACAAGATCATGTTAGGAGGATAATTATGGATAACGAGTTTCTGCCGGACCTCTACGAGCTGGAGGACGAAAATGGTAATAAGCAGACTTTTGAGCTGTTGGACGCAATGGAATATGGTGACGAGAAGTATTATGCTCTCACTCCTTATTATGAGAACGGTGACGAAGCCCTTGAAGATTCAGGCGACGTTGTGATACTCAAGGCTGAGTATGACGAGAACAATGACGAGATACTTGCTTCTATCGAAGATGATGACGAGTATGAAAAGATCGGTCAGATGTTCATGGAGCGTATCGATGAAATGTTCGAGTTTGACGATGAGGACGAAGACGATGATTGCGGCTGTGGCTGCGGTTGTCACGATCACGACCACCTGTCATAAGAAAAATATCTCAGCATATAGGCTTGTCAATATGTAAAATGTACAATTTTATGTACTTTGATTTGCTGAAATTACCTATTGATATTATGGATATGTTGTGATATACTAAATAACAGAAAAAGTTTCCTGCCTTGTGCGAACAAGCACAGTTATTATAAATCCAACACTTCTAAAAAGGGATTCAGACTCTGGAAAGGGATTGCAGACCTCCCGAACGAAACCGCATTTGCCGTTTCGTAAACGGACGAAGGGAGCGTGAAGCTTTCAGGCTGTTTTACCCACCCTGCTTTTATAGCGGGTTTATCGGCTGTGCGACGGCAAGGCGGCTTTTACTTAAACACTGAGCGTACCGATTTTTCGGTACGCTTTTTTGTGTCATAAAAACCATGTCGGCATAAAATGAGATAACGGAGCGTCTGCAGTGATCGTATGGCAGTGGGTGACGCAGCCGAAGATCTGCGTCCGCAGGGCAGCCCGTTGTCATTTACTGCAGGACGTTTCGTTTATATAGAAAAAAGCCGCTGTGCCTGTGGGCATAACGGCTTTCTTCTTGTCAGATAAATAAATTACTTTCGCTAGTATGTTCAGCGGTGGCTGATAATGCCTTTTCCGCTGGATATTTGCTGTTTATGTATTCGGCGGCAACGAAAATAAATTCGCTGTTGGTGGGGTAGTGGTCAGGCCTTATGGCAAAATTACCGAATATCTCGGCTTTGTCTTTGTCGTGAGCCTTTTCCCAACCGATCCTTATGGCGGTGCGCATGTTTCTTTCAACGCTTACTGTGGTTACTCCATGTGCCGCCGCTATCTCTGGATAAATGACCTTTGTGACACGTCTGTTGGCTTTGTCTGTCGTAAGAGCCATTTTTATTGCCTCTTTGATGTAGCCATAGCCGTTATAATTCGGAGTTATGCACAACCGCTTCATCACGGTGGATATAGCAGATTGTATGTCGCCATTGGTGTACCCCTCGTCAGAGCTTCGTGTTATTGTGATGTTCAGATCTGCAGAATCGTCAGGACACTGAAGCGCTCTGAGTGCGTTTTTGATATCCGCACAGCTTAGAGGACTTTTTATTATCATGTCTGCGTATTTTGCAAGTCCATTGTTTCCATTGTTGGTTTTTCTGTTGGAAAGCATGATTATTTTCAGCTTAGGACAAGCCCCTTTGAGATTTTTGCACAGCTCGTATGGAAATTCAGTTATTTCTGAAATTATCAGAAAATCAGGTTTGCTTTTAAGCACCTCAAGCTGTATCTCCAGTGGATTGTAGTCTGACTGTGCAACATTGTACCCCTGTTTTTTCAGATAGTCTGCCACCTTCATGCCGGCCTGATTGAGGCTTCCGACAAGGATTTTGATCACGTCTTTTTTACACATTTTAAATCTTCCTCCGGTTTTTTTATTTTTTTAACTTTATACTACACTTGCAGTATAACATTTTTACGATATAATTTCAAGTTTTTTACTTAATTTTCTTGCTTTTTGTACTATGTTTTAAGAAACACGCAACAATTTATACATAGCAAATAAACAAATGTCGGTTATGACCAAATTTTAAATGAGATAATTGTGCAAATATTGTAATTTACACAGAGAAAATATGCTTTTGTGTCGTTTAAATCAATATATTATATGAATAAATTGACGATTTGCTATATTTTACATCAACTTTACATTGTTATGAAAGCTCATTTTATGTAGAAAAAAGTCGAAAACGCCAGCAAAGATTGCTATATGATTAATAAAATGTTAATATAAATGTGTGATTTTACATTTATTAATATTTGCGAAATGATATAGAAATATATAAATGAGCGGTATTTTTACATAGCTTTTACAAAAGATAATTTCTTGACAAAAGCTTTATTGCGTGGTAAAATATACGGGAGGATCGTTGCAAAAACATGGTCAGCAACTTTTTTGTGCCACCAGTTTGCAATGATGTCTTTGTAAAAAATTATAGATAATGTTGAGGGAGGCGACGTCGTTTTATGAAAAAAGACGTTATCAATTACATTTGGACAGATAAGAAAAGAACGATTTTTGGTCTGCCTATATCATTTACAAGATATTTTCTCACAGAAGATAAGTTTATAACACGCAAGGGTTTTCTCAGCATAGAGGAAGACGAGCTTGACCTTTATAGGGTCATCGACAAAAAGCTTGTCCTGCCGTTCGGACAAAGAATGTTCGGCTGTGGCACAATAGTAATGAATGTCAAAGACGTTGATACGCCTATTAAGGAAGTCAAGTCCATAAAAGCACCAAGAGATGTGCTTGCACAGCTTGATAAGTATATCAATATAAATCGTGATAGATACCGTGTAAGGGGCAGAGATATGGTCGGCGGTGACGGCGGTCATTGCCATGATCATGATGATTTTGATATCAATGACGATATCATATAAAGTTCTATAAGAATAAGGGGCTTTCGCAGATCTTTCTGTGAGAGCCTTTTTTGGAGAGGAAAGTGTGAATGTTTTCAAAAGAATATTTTCAGTCCCTTGAAAGCTCGTGGGACAGGCTCAAGACCTGCGAAAAGCCGATATTCATATACGGCATGGGCGATGGAGCGGAAAAGCTTCTTGATGAATTTGATAGACTTGGCATAAAATGCACAGGTGTTTTTGCAAGCGATGATTTTGTCCGTGGACAAAGCTTCAGAGGGTTTAAGGTGCAGACTTTCTCTCAGGTGCAAGCGCAGTTTGGGAATATCACAGTTGTGCTTGGCTTTGGCACGAGCCTGCCTGAGATAATGGAGCGTATCGACAATATTGAAAAAAGCTGCGAGGTCATAGTGCCGGAAATGTGCGTTGCAGGCGATGAAAATTTCAGCAAGGAAAAGCTTCTCTCAATGTATTCTCAGGCTGAAAAAGCTTACCGCCTTTTTGATGACGATATTTCAAAGCTTACCTTTGAAAAGCTGACAGCGTTCAAGATAACAGGCAAGCTTTCTTATCTTCGTGAGATATTTACGGATAAGGACAAGATAACCGAGATACTTCCCCTTGGAGAAAACGAGATATACTGCGACTTGGGAGCATACACAGGCGACACTGCCGAAGAGCTTATCTCACGCACAGGGGGAAAGTATGAGAGAATATATGCCCTCGAACCTGAGAGAAAAAACTTTCAGAAATGCCTGAAAAATCTAAAAGCCAATGACAATATAAGTCTTTACAATGCCGCCGCATGGAGCATTGATACCGAGCTTTATTTCGCTGGTGGCGCAGGCAGACAGGGCAGAGTAGATGCCGCAGGAAAAAAAGTTCGTGCAAGAAGTCTGGACAGCGTTCTTGCAGGCAAAAAATGCACCTATATAAAATATGACGTTGAGGGAGCAGACCTAGAAGCTATCAAAGGCAGTGAATATACCATTTCACGCTATGCCCCCAAAATATGCAGTGCATTGTATCACAGACCATATGATTACATCACCCTGCCTCTGTATATAAACAGTCTTTGCAAGGGATACAAATTCTATATCCGTCAGGAAAGATATTACCCCGCATGGGAAACAAACCTTTTCTGCGTTCATGATAAATAAGGAGAAAAATAATGAGTACAACAGTAAGCCTTAACGATAACTGGAAAATGAAAAAAGCAGGCTCGCAGGAGAGCTTTGATTGCAAAGTTCCATGCTCTGTATATAAGACCCTGCTTGACTATAAAAAGATACCAGACCCATATTATCGTGAGAACGAGTATATCTCAACACAGATATGTGATGATGATTACGATTTTGAAACTACATTCACCGCAGACAAGACCGCAGTGGAGTGCGAGCATACTGTCCTGCACTTTGACGGCATTGATACCATAGCAAATGTCTGTCTCAACGGCATTCACCTCGGCAGAGTGAATAATATGCACAGAGTGTGGGAGTTTCCTGTCCATGGTATTATCAAAGAGGGGGACAACACTCTCACAGTGAAAATAACCTCGCCAAACAGATACATAAAAGAAATGGACGAAAAACGTCACCTTTGGGGCGTTGACTCCACCATGACAGGCTATACACATATAAGAAAAGCCCATTGTATGTTCGGCTGGGATTGGGGTCCAATGCTCCCTGACATGGGAATATGGCGCAGTGTATCCCTTATCGTTCCAGTTGCAGGACGTATACTTGACGTTTACTACAGCCAAAAGCACACCGATAACAAAGTGACTTTGAAAGCCCTTTTGCATATAGAAAACCACGGCTGTAAAAAAGCTATGGTGGAAATATCCGACCCGCAGGGCAATATCGCCGCAAAAGCCGACATAAGCCTGGAGGAAAGTGCAGAATATTATGAAACAGAGCTTGTGATAAACGACCCTCAGCTTTGGTGGGTGAACGGCTATGGCGAACAGCCACTTTATAGCTGTGCAGTGACTTTGTATGATGAAAATGACGCTTGCACAGATAAAAATACACAGCGCATAGGTCTTAGAACTTTAACTGTCAGCCGTGAAAAAGATCAGTGGGGCGAGGAGTTCTGCTTTATAAACAATGGCGTGAAGATATTTGCCATGGGCGCAAACTATATCCCCGAAGACCAGATAGTCACACGCTGTAACGAAGTGAAAACAAGAAAGCTCCTTGCAGATTGCAAGGCCGCAAACTATAACTTTATAAGAGTGTGGGGAGGCGGTTATTATCCTGACGAGTATTTCTATGACTACTGCGACGAGAATGGTATCATAGTATGGCAGGACTTTATGTTCGCCTGCTCTGCATATCTGCTCACAGAGGAGTTTGAAGAAACTGTCCGAGGGGAAGTTCGTGACAACGTTATCCGCCTGAGAAACCACCCGTCCCTTGGTCTGTGGTGCGGCAACAACGAGATAGAATCCGCATGGGAATATTGGGGTCTCCCCGAGGACGAGGAAGCAAAGCGTGACTATCTTATCATTTTTGAGGATATTATCCCACAGGTGCTTAAAGCCTATGACCCCTGCGAAAACACCTTCTATTGGCCGTCATCACCTTCATCAGGGGGAGGCTTCAAGGACGCTTCCTCAAACCATGCAGGGGATATGCACTATTGGGACGTTTGGCACAACTTCAAGCCTATCGAAGCGTTCAGAGAATTTTATTACCGCTTCTGCTCAGAATACGGCTTTGAAAGCCTGCCTGATATAAAGACCTGCCGTGCCTTTGCTGATGAAACAAAGGGCGACTTTGACCTTTGCTCACCGGTTATGGCGGCACATCAGAAGTGCGTTCAGGGCAACGAGAAGATAATGTACTATCTCGCTCAAATGGTAAGATATCCATATGATTTCAAACAGCTCATCTATTCCTCACAGCTTGTTCAGGCAGACTGCATACGCTCAAATGTTGAGCATATGCGGCGTGCAAGGGGCAGATGTATGGGCTCTGCCTATTGGCAGGTGAACGATTCAAACCCTGTTATCTCATGGTCAAGTATCGACTATTTCGGCAGGTGGAAAGGTCTGCATTATTATGCAAAGCGTTTTTACGCTCCATGTCTTATCTCCTGCGACGATACCCATAGAAAAAAGCCTGTCCTTAACATATCCAACGAGCGAATGACAGCCTTTGAGGGCGTGGTAAAATGGACACTTAGAAACAATAAAGCTGAAATTCTGCAAAGCGGTGAAAAATCCGTGAGCGTTCCGGCTCTTACCGCACAAAACGTCCTTACTATCGATCTTTCAGACGAGCTTAAAAACCGTACCGACCCTCGTGAAAAATATCTTGAATATTCCATTATGGAAAACGGCAAGGTGCTGAGCTTTGGCACAACTCTCTTTGTGCGCCCGAAAGAATTTACATTCCTTGAGCCAAAGATAACCTATGGCATTTCCGAAAGCGAGGATAAATTCGCCCTGACATTCTGTGCTGAGAATTACGCCAAAAGCGTCTGCCTCAGCCTGAAAACTGCCGATTGCGTGTTCTCTGACAACTGGTTCGATATCCACGGAAAAGAGCCTGTTACCATAATGATAGACAAAGCCTCCCTCAGCAGAAAAATGACAGCGCAGGAACTTTCTGAGGAACTTGAGATAATGCACAATTAGGGCTGTGATTTCAAAGGCTCTGCCTTGTCACCAGCAGTGAAAAGTCGATGCGATCATTAGCAAAACAAAAGCAATGCGTGCGAACGCTGTTCGCCACTACATAAAAAAGTTATATCACACATTTTGTAGTGGCTGGCGTTCTTGACAGCCCACTGCTCTGCATTTGCTATCTTCCGTCAATGTTCCCCTGCGTATAAGTAGCCTGAAATAAAATTTTAGGAGGAACTGCTTTGAAAGTAAAACTAAGCAAATACTTGAAGCCCTATGCACTGTTTGCGGTGCTGACACCTCTATCCATGGTGGGAGAAGTGCTGGGCGACCTGCTCCAGCCAAAGCTTATGTCAAAAATAGTTGACGATGGCGTGCTGGGTCAGGATATGGATCTTATCATAAGAACGGGACTTCTCATGCTCCTTGTTCTTATAGGCGGCGGAGCTTGCGGAATTGCGGCTTCTGCGTTCGGCGGAATAGCTTCCCAAAGCTTTTCAAGAGATCTGCGTGTGGACGTTTTCAAGCGTGTCATGGGGCTTTCATTTGAACAGACCGACAAGTTCACCACAGGCTCATTGGTAACACGTCTTACAGCGGATATAACCGCTATCCAGCAAATGGTAGACTTCATGCTGAGAATGTTGGTGCGTGACAGCCTGCTGTTCTTCGGCGGAATAATCATGATGCTCACTCTGAACGTTAGGTTCGGTATCATAATTCTCTGTGCCTTGCCTGTCGAGATAGTCATGATGATAGTAATTCTCAAAAAGGCAAACCCATACTATTCTATCGTTGCAAAACGTCTTGACAGCGTAAACTCTGTGGTTCAGGAGAACGTCACAGGCGCAAGAGTAGTAAAAGCCTATGTGAGAGAGGATACAGAAGAAAAGCGTTTTGACGATGCAAATATAAGCCTTATGGAATCAAACCTCCGTGTTCAGACCCTTATGGCTATCCTTCAGCCGCTTCTTATGATAATACTCAATCTGTCTGTTATTGCCGTTATAGTTATAGGCGGCTGGCAGGTGCAGGCGCAGGCAATGAAGGTCGGCGAGGTCATGGCGGCTATCACATATCTTACTCAGGTCTTGCATGGAGTAATGATGATGTCTATGATGTTCCAGACTCTCGCAAAGGCTTCCGCATCTGCAAACAGACTGAGAGAAGTCCTCGAAACTGACCCTGTCATAAAAAGCGGCAGCGTTTCCCTTTCAGATAAAACAGGCGGCACAGTCAGCTTTAAAAACGTTTCATTCTCCTATCCTGAAACCAAGGGCAGACCTGTTATCTCAGACCTTACCCTTGATATAAAGTCAGGCGAGAGCGTCGCCATACTAGGTGCAACTGGTTCGGGAAAATCTTCACTTGTAAATCTTATTCCAAGATTTTATGACTGCACAGTAGGGGAAGTCCTTGTTGACGGCGTAAACGTCAAGGATTGCAAGCTTGACGAGCTTAGAAAGAAAGTTGGAATAGTCCTGCAAAAAAGCGAGCTTTTCTCAGGCACAGTTGAGGATAACATAAAGTGGGGCGACAAAAACGCTACCCATGAGGAGGTCATCTCCGCCGCACAGGCAGCTCAGGCTGACGAGTTCATTCAGAAGATACCTGCAGGCTATGAGGGTATTATAGCCGAAAAGGGTGCTTCACTGTCAGGCGGTCAGAAGCAAAGACTTTCTATTTCAAGAGCGGTACTTAAAAAACCTGAGATCCTCATTCTTGATGATTCCACCTCCGCTCTCGACCTTGGCACAGAAGCTAAGCTCCGTGCGGAGATAGACCGCAAAATGAACGGCACTACCCTTATCATAATTGCACAGCGTATCCAGAGCGTAAAATCATGCGACAGGATAGCCGTCCTTGACCACGGCAAGCTTTGTGCCTGCGATACTCATGAAAATCTGCTAAAGACCTGCGAGGTATATCAGGATATCTACGCTTCACAGGTAAAAACGTCAGGAGGTGAAGTGTAATGCCTCCAATGCCTCCAATGGGACCCGGTGGAAGAAAACCGGGCGGACCTCACGGTGCAAGGCTTACAATGGAAAAGCCTAAGGACGCCAAGAACACCCTTAAAAAGCTTATCGGCTACATAGGCAGAAACAGATATCTGTTTTTCGCTCTTATCGGTGTAATGCTCATTATAACTCTGCTCAATCTTGCCGCACCGTCAATACAGCAGATAGCCATAGACTGCATCACTCTCACCAAAAAGAAAACAAGCGTTGACTTCGGTGCACTTGGCAAAACGCTCATAGGTCTTGGGGCAGTTTATATGCTTTCCTCTGTTTTCACCTATATGCAGGGAATATTCTCCGCAAAGCTTTCACAGTACACAGTAAAGACCATGCGTAAAGACTTGTTCTCAAGCCTTGTAAGACTTCCTATAAAATATCTCGATACCCACAGCCATGGCGATATAATGAGCCGTATGACAAACGACGTCGAGAATATCTCCACAACTATCTCTCAGTCTATAGGCTCGCTCATCTCAGGCGTGCTGACCATAGTGGGAACAGTTGTCATAATGCTTCTGTATTCACCGCTTCTTACCCTTATCTCACTGTCTACAGTGTTCCTTACCATATTCGTTTCAGGCGTACTCACAAAGTATATGAAGAAATACTTCATCAAACAGCAGGTGCTTCTTGGCGAGATAAACGGTGAAGTGGAAGAAATGGTCGTTGGCTATAGAACGGTCGTTTCCTATGGCAAAGAGCAGGACGCTGTTGACAAGTTCGAGAAAATGAGCAACAATCTGAAAAAATGTGGCATAAAAGCTCAGATATTCGGTGGTGTAATGGGCCCTTGCATGAACTTAATATCTAATTTCGGCTTTATCCTTATCGCTGCATTTGGCGGCTGGTTCGCAATAAAAGGCTTTATAACAGTGGGAACTATTCAGGCTTTTATACTCTATTCAAAACAGTTCTCACGTCCTATCAATGAGATTGCAAACCAGTTTGCAAATATCCAGACAGCCATAGCTGGCGCAGAGCGTATCTTTGAGGTCATGGACGCTGATAAGGAAACTGACGAGGGCAAGGCTGACTTTGAAGTGGAAAACGTCAAAGGCGATATCAACTTCAAGCATATCGACTTCTCGTATGTTCCTGAAAAGCAGGTGCTAAAAGACCTCGATCTTGAAGTAAAAGCAGGTCAGAAAATAGCCATAGTTGGTGCAACAGGCTCTGGCAAGACCACTATAGTAAATCTTCTCACAAGATTTTATCCCGTTGACAGCGGTGAGATAACCATAGACGGTCAGAGCATTTACGATATCCCGAAAGACAAGCTCAGACGTTCCATAGCCATAGTTTTGCAGGATACAGTGCTTTTTAAGGACACCATAGAGGAAAATATCCGCTACGGCAGAGAAAACGCCACCCTTGATGAAATAAAGGCGGCGGCAAAGTTTGCGAACGCAGACGAGTTTATAGAAAGACTTTCCGAGGGTTACGACACAGTGCTTGCCGAGGGCGGCTCAAACCTTTCACAAGGTCAGCGTCAGCTTCTCTCCATAGCAAGAGCAGTGCTTGCAGACCCGAAGATACTTATTCTTGACGAAGCCACTTCCTCGGTTGATACCAGAACTGAGATGCACATTCAGTCCGCAATGGTGGCTCTTATGAAAAACAGAACCTCCCTTATCATCGCTCACCGACTTTCCACTATCCGTGACGCAGATAAGATAGTCGTTATCGACAGCGGACGAGTAGCAGAGCAGGGCAGTCATGAGGAGCTTATCGCCGCCAAGGGCTGTTACTACAGGCTTTATCAGACGCAGTTCTCAGGCGTTAAGACCTGATACAATGGTGTTTGGAAAACGTATATAGTCAATATCGTACATTCAAACAAATACGACGTCCCACTTCTCGATATTTCGTCAACCCACAAAACTTCGTGATAATTCAAACTTTTACACTCTCAAAATCGGGCTGTCGAGGGCGCCAGCCCCTACATGAAAATTGGCGGTCTTATCAAACAAATCAAGGCACAGGAAAACCTCTCCTGCGCCTTTTTTATGCGCCAAAAAAGGACGGCTCTCATAAGAAAGCCGTCCTTAATGTTATCTGAAATATTACTTAGAAATAAGTGCCAGAGTATCTCTTGCAATGAGAAGCTCTTCGTTTGTTGGGATAACGTAAACCTTTGTCTTAGAATCGTCTGTGGAGATCTCCTTGAGTATTCCACGGCAGAGATTTTTCTCAGCGTCAATGTGGATACCGAGGATATCGAGATTTGAGCAAGCAGCCGCTCTTACCTCAGGTGCGTTCTCACCGATACCGCCTGTGAAGATAACAGCGTCAAGACCGTTCATTGCAGCAGCGTATGAACCTATGAACTTCTTGATCTGATAAGCAAATATCTCGCTTACGATAAGCGCTCTCTCGTTGCCCTCGCTTGCAGCAGCCTGAATATCTCTGTTGTCAGAGCCGATACCAGAAAGACCAAGGAAGCCTGACTTCTTGTTCATGTATTCTGTCATCTGGTCAGGTGTAAAGCCCATTTTCTTCTCAACATAGTCAACAGCAGAAGGGTCAACAGAACCGCAGCGTGTGCCCATTACAAGACCGTCAAGAGGAGTGAAGCCCATTGATGTGTCAACAGACTTGCCGCCGTTGATAGCTGTGATAGATGAGCCGTTGCCAAGGTGGCATGAAACTATCTTAAGCTCCTCGATAGGCTTGCCCATTACTCTTGCAAGCTCGCCTGAAACAAATCTGTGTGATGTTCCGTGGAAGCCGTATTTTCTTACATGAAGATCAGTGTAGCACTCGTATGGCAGACCGTAGAGATAAGCCTTTCTTGGCATTGTTGAGTGGAAAGCAGTGTCGAATACGACTACCTGTGGTGTGCCTGCTGGGATAACTGCCTTGCAAGCTCTCAGTGCAAGAGCGTGTGGGTGGTTATGTACAGGTGCAAGCTCAGCCAGTGCGTCGATCTGGTCGATAACTTCGTCTGTTACAAGGCAGGTCTCCTTGAATACCTCAGCACCCTGAACTATTCTGTGACCAACGGCTGATATCTCAGACATAGAGTCGATGACCTTTGTTTCGCCTGATGTGAGTACCTCAACGAGCTTTTCAAAAGCCTCAGTGTGAGTAGGAAAATTGCAATCCTCCTCGATGTGTCTGCCGTCGCCTGTCTTTGCGCTCACATGGCCGTCGATACCGATACGGTCGCAGTTGCCCTTTGCGATAACAGACTCGTCCTTCATATCCAGAAGCTGATATTTAAGTGATGATGAACCTGCGTTTACAACTAAGATTTTCATTGGAAAAAATCTCCTCCCGATTATAATATGTCAGATAACGGGCTTGACTTTAAGCCCATAATATCATATACTTATAGTATATCAATATTAATGATAAATTTCAAGAGCTTTTTTCATAAATATACATATTGCACAATTTTTTTACTAGGGCTTAACATATTAGTATCATAATTCGCAGTAAGCTTTTGAAAGACGGAATAAAATATGCATAGGGTAGAAAGAGGAGTAAAAAATGAAAATTGCGGGA
>ERZ1106978.1445-NODE-1445-length-13450-cov-3.184173_pt1 | contig 13450 bp, 10 predicted proteins | sample MGYA00403689_ERZ1106978 | MGnify/ENA primary metagenome ERZ1106978 (study PRJEB35170, sample SAMEA104062434) | human gut metagenome | biome: human gut; feature: human-associated habitat; material: faeces | place: Denmark | collected 2012-08-02 ...
CAAGATAGGAGCGTGCATATTTTCGTTTCAGCTCTCTTGAGGTGAGCTGCTGAATCACAAAAAAATATTGGCCGCGATCATATGTTTTTTGAAGGCGCCGGCCTTTTTTCCTCGTTTCCTTCATTACTATCCTCCCCTTTCTCTTCGAAATTTTATCTGTTTTTTCCAATACCGGAAAAGCTGAAATTTTTTGCCCATTTTGGTGGTGCCAGGGTATATCGGGTAGAAGAAGATGGAAGCCTGACGAAGATGGAACCCAAAATTGAGGGAGATTGTTTTGTATTTGATACAGAACATTTTAGTGTATACACACTAGTTGGAAGTGAAAAACTACAGACGTATGTACTGATTGGCTGCGCTGTATTTTTAGGTTTGTGCGTGTTGATTCTTTTCAGAAAGATAATCCGAACATTGCGGAAAAAAGTGAAAGAACATTAATTCATCGCTTATCCCTGCTCTTTGCAGCAGATGCTTAAGATACCGCAGAAGGTATGAATCCAATTACCTTCTGCGGTATTGTTTTATTTATTTCAGTCTTATTTTGTGCTAAAATGGGTATAACTAGGACATCCATTACAAAATAAGGGGTTTTTTATGCTTGAAAATAAATTGGGAATCATGGATTCTGCGGAACTTGCCCGGGAGGAGGAGCGGCTGAGTAAAAAGCGTGCGAAGGAGCTGTTTGAAAAGGATCTGCTTGCCGGGGAGCCGGCTGGGAAGTTTTCCACGCTGCAGAAAATTCACAAAATTCTTTTTGCTGATATTTATCCGTTCGCGGGCCAGCTGCGGACCGTGAATCTGGCCAAGGGGAATTTCCGCTTTGCGCCGCTTATGTATCTGGATGCGGCGCTTGCGAACATTGACCAGATGCCGCAGTCGGATTTCGATGAGATCATTGAAAAATATGTGGAGATGAACATTGCCCATCCATTTCGGGAAGGAAATGGGCGTAGCACCCGCATCTGGCTGGATCATATTCTGAAACATGAGATTGGAAAAGTTGTGGACTGGAGTCTGGTGGATAAAGAGGATTATCTCCTTGCAATGGAGCGCAGCCCCATCAAGGATGTGGAGATCAAGGTGCTGCTGAAGGCGGCGCTGTCCGACGAGATAAACAGCTGGGAAGTCTATTTAAGTGGCATCGACCAAAGCTATTATTACGAGGGGTACACGACCTTCGAGGCGGAAGATTTGAGCAAGGAATGAGGTGCAAATATGCCGAATCAGAATTGGCAATTTGAACTGGAAGAATATATTAAGCAAGGCGAACCGGACCGGGCAGAAAAAAGTGAAGCGTGGCAGACCGCCATTGGCTTGCAGGCGGTTGACGGGCTGAATACCTCTGCCTATCTGCTGGATACCGCCAAGGAGCACATTGAGGGCAAAATTACCATCGATGAAGCCCAGCAGCGCATTCATAGCTATTATGAGCAGCGTACCACCCGCACCGAAATAGAGAACGAAACCAAAGAAGCGGACATCGTTTCCGCCAGAATCGCAAAGTTGCTGGGTGAAAAAGCCTTCCAATTCTCCCCCGCCGAGTGGCTCTCCATCCACCGCAGACTGTTTGAAGGCGTGTTCAGTCACGCCGGGCAGATTCGTCAGTACAACATCACCAAGAAAGAGTGGGTGTTGAACGGCGACACCGTAATCTATGCGGACTGGAATAGTATCAAGGATACGCTGGATTACGATTTTGCCACTGAAAAACAGTTCTCCTATGAGGGCCTGTCCGTAGATGCGGCGGTGAAGCACCTGGCGAAATTCGCCTCCGACATTTGGCAGATCCATCCCTTCGGCGAGGGAAACACCCGTGCCACCGCCGTCTTTATGATCAAATATATGAAAACCTTCGGCTTTCGTGTAAACAACGACGCCTTTGAAAAGAATTCGTGGTACTTCCGCAACGCCTTGGTCCGAGCGAACTATACGAATCTGCAAAAGGGCGTTCACGCCACCACAAAGTTCTTGGAGATGTTTTTCAGCAATCTTCTTTTAGGCACGGATTACGAGCTGAAAAACCGCTATATGCACATTGATTATGTGGACGGCGATAAGTCCCAAAGTATCAATCCCAAAGTTCCAAAGTATCAAATTGATACTTTGGACTGCTCACTGGAAGAAATGGCAGTCTTGGAACTGGTCGCACAAAACCCGGCCATCAAGCAGCAAGAGCTTGTGACCGCAACGGGAAGGTCTATCGCAACCGTGAAGCGAATTATGAAGTCGCTGCAAGATAAAAACTATATCCGCAGAGAAAGCGGCAAGAGATACGGCAAATGGGAAGTGTTAGTTTAACCGGAAACGACCCTTGGTAAGCCTACATTAAAAACCCAGTTACAACTACAATAACAACGGGACATACAACATTTAAAAGGAGGCATTTGCAAAATGAGCGAAAGCACGGAATTGTACGAAAAAATGAATGATGAAATCAGAGCCAAGAAACCTAAAATGGCTATTTGCTATGATTTCGACAAGACCTTATCACCCGATGATATGCAAACATTTACGCTCATTCCATCTTTTGGAATAGATAAAAGCGAGTTTTGGCAGTCCTCCAATAAACTTGCAAAAGATAATCTAATGGACACGAATTTGGCGTGGATGCACGAATTGATAAGATATTCTGAGTTCAAACGGAAGTCTCTTAAGCGTGAGTACTTCAGAAAAATTGGTGCGGATGTAGAGCTTTATAAAGGCGTCAAAACTTGGTTCAAGCGAATGAATGAATATGCCGAAAAGAAAGGAATTGAACTGGAACATTATATTATTTCTTCAGGGCTTAAAGAAATAATCGAGGGAAGCGAAATCGCACAGTACTTTAAACGAATATATGCCTCCACATATCTTTATTCCGCAGATGGCGTCGCAAAATGGCCAGCGCAAGCGATCAATTACACGAATAAGACTCAATTTATATTCCGTATTGCGAAAGGCTTTCTTGAAGAATACGATGAAAGAGTTAATGACAGCATGCCTGATGAATTGTTGAGAATTCCCTATGAAAATATAGTTTACATAGGCGATAGCGCAACCGATATTCCTTGCATGCGATTAGTAAAAAGCAAGGGCGGCTATTCTATCGGTGTTTTTGATCCCCAAAAAGATAACAGAGGAAAAGTTTACCAGTTGTTTAGTGATGGGCGTATAAACTTTTATGCGCCTGCTGATTATTCTGCAAACAGCGAAATTTCCAAATTTATGAAACAAATAATCAATGAAATATCCGCAAAAGAATCAATAAAAACAGAGCTCAGAATTCTAAAGCAACCCGCAGAAGCTTTCAAAATAAAGAAAAGCATTGAAGATATTGCAAGAGCGTATCCTGTCAAAATGTCTGCGAAAGAAAAGCGTGAATTTGAACAAATGACAAGCACTTTAGAATCATTGATTCCAGGAAATATTGATTAGCATTTTTAATGGTGCATGGCTGGAAGGTTATAAGCAAAGATTTAATTTCCCCCACATAGAATTCATCGGAATGATAAGCTGATATAGCAAGAAGAAAGGGACATATTTATATGGCTAACGGAAACAACGCCACAATCGGCTTTGAAAAACAAATCTGGGACGCTGCCTGTGTCCTTTGGGGACATATCCCCGCAGCAGAATACCGAAAAGTGATCGTAGGACTTATTTTCCTGCGCTACATATCCAATGCGTTTGAAAAGCGTTATCAGGAGCTTGTCGCTGAGGGCTACGGCTTCGAAGATGACCGTGACGCCTACGCCGAAGATAACATTTTCTTCGTACCGGAGGATGCACGGTGGAGCAAGATTGCTTCTGCTGCTCACACCCCTGAAATTGGCACACTCATCGACAATGCAATGCGGGCTATTGAAGCAGAGAACAAAAGCCTGAAAAATGTGCTGCCTAAAAACTATGCAAGCCCAGATTTGGACAAGCGTGTTTTGGGCGATGTGGTTGACCTGTTCACCAATATGGATATGAGCGATACCAAAGAAAACAAGGATCTGCTTGGAAAAACATATCAGTATTGCATTCAGCAGTTTGCTGCATACGAAGGTGTTAAGGGCGGCGAGTTCTACACGCCGGAAAGTATCGTTAAAACGATTGTTGCAATTCTAAAGCCTTACGAAAATTGCCGTGTGTACGATCCCTGCTGTGGTTCTGGCGGTATGTTCGTTCAGTCAGCCGATTTCATAGAAGCACATCGAGGAAACCGGGGGAAGATCTCAGTCTATGGGCAAGAGTCAAACGCCGATACTTGGAAAATGGCGAAGATGAATATGGCGATCCGTGGTATCGACGCCAACTTCGGACCGTATCAGGCAGACACTTTCTTTAATGACCTCCACCCCACGCTGAAAGCAGATTTCATTATGGCAAATCCGCCGTTCAATCTCTCCAACTGGGGACAGGAAAAGCTGAAGGACGATGTGCGTTGGCAGTTTGGTACGCCCCCCGCCGGTAACGCTAACTACGCGTGGATTCAACATATGATCCACCACCTCTCCCCCAACGGCAAGATAGGTCTTGTTCTTGCAAATGGTGCGCTGTCCACTCAAACCAGCGGTGAGGGGGAAATCAGAAAACGCATCATTCAGGCTGACCTTGTGGAGGGAATTGTAGCTCTGCCGACACAGCTTTTTTATAGCGTGACCATTCCCGTCACCCTCTGGTTTATCAGCAAGAATAAAAAGCAAAAGGGCAAGACGCTTTTTATCGACGCCCGAAAGATGGGACATATGGTCGATAAGAAACACAGAGATTTTACCGATGAGGACATTCAAAAATTAGCAGATACCTTTGAGGCTTTTCAGGAGGGGACCTTGGAAGATGTAAAGGGCTTCTGTGCTGTGGCAGACCTTCAGGCGATTGAAAAGCAGGACTTTATCCTGACTCCGGGCCGATATGTGGGTATCGAAGAAGTTGAGGACGACGGCGAGCCTTTTGAGGAAAAAATGACCCGTTTGACTTCTGAACTTTCGGATATGTTCAAAAAGTCCCACGAGCTGGAGGATGAAATCCGCAAAAAACTGGGGGCGATTGGGTATGAAGTTTGATGTTGTTCAGTTGGAGAGCACTGGCATAGATGTGATTGATGGCGATAGGGGCAAGAATTATCCTCATCAAAACGAACTACTTAGCACCGGATTTTGCTTATTCCTTTCTGCAAAAAATGTTACAAAATCGGGATTCAGTTTTTCTGAAACACAGTTTATTAGTCAAAGAAAGGATGCCCTGTTGAACAATGGCAGGTTGTGTCGAGGTGATATTGTAATTACTACCCGCGGGACAGTTGGTAATGTTGCGCTGTATTCTCCACAAGTCCCTTATGAGAATATTAGGATTAATTCTGGAATGTTGATAATACGATGCGCCAACAATATTAGCAATCAGTACTTATATCAGGTTTTGAGAAGTGAGTGGTTTCAAAAGCAAATAATGGCTGTGCAAAGTGGTAGTGCACAACCGCAGTTGCCAAAATCGCACTTCTTGAAAATGAACATTCCGCTTCCACCACTGCCGATTCAGGAGAAAATCGCAAGTATTTTGCAGCTCATCGATGATAAAATTACAACAAATAATTCGATAAATGATAATTTACAGCAGCAAGCAAAAGCGCTCTATAAAGACTGGTTCTTGGATTTTTCTCCATTTTCAAGCGATGGCACACTGCCTGAAGGATGGAGAATCGGAACTGTTGGTGATATTATCCAACTCCACGACTCCAAACGAGTCCCGCTTTCAGGCACCGAAAGGAGCAAAATGGCGAAATTATACCCATACTATGGGGCAACTTCGCTTATGGACTATGTCGACAACTACTTGTTTGACGGGATTTATCTACTGCTTGGTGAGGATGGGACTGTTGTTGATAATCTGGGCTTCCCAATTCTGCAATATGTTTATGGTCGGTTTTGGGTAAACAATCACGCACACATAATCACCGGCAAAGAAGGCTTTTCTGTCGAAGAACTCTACCTGTTTTTCGGCTTGACCAATATAAAGTCCATAGTAACAGGCGCTGTTCAGCAGAAGGTCAGTCAGCAAAACTTAAAGAAAGTGCCGGCAATTATTCCCTCAAGCGCTGTGCTTTCTTCTTTTGACGAACTTATTCAGCCAATTTTTTCTCAGATACGAAATTTACGAGATGAAAATGCTCGATTAACTTCACTGAGAGATGCGCTATTGCCAAAACTAATGTCCGGCGAGTTGGATGTCTCTGCCATCGAGCTTTAAGCCGCTAAATTATCATTTATTTTATATATCAAAACGACTCATTTATTGAGAATACAATGGCACACACTATAGTTGCCGTGCTAAAGAGGAGGTACCACATTGGCTTATAAAGAACTAGAAGTTGACGAGCTGACCGAGATTGACTCTGTCAGTTCGTTCATCAGTGCCGTGAAGGAATTGAAAGAGTCTGATGACGGAACCTCCACTGAGTTGTATTTTCGTGGTCAGGATGCAGAGTTCTGGGATATTGAGCCGAGCATATTCAGAAACAATATGCTTAGTATAGAACACCGGCTTATGCAGATTCCTTTGCAAAAAATCCCGGCGGAATTCAAAGAATTTCAGACGACTTTTGACATTATGACAAAGTATCAGCACTATGGTATGTGTACAAGATTGCTGGATCTGACCACAAATCCATTGGTAGCGCTCTACTTTGCTTGTAAACGTCACGGTGATGAGCCATATATTAGCGATGCCGGCAAAGAAAAGCACGAGCCATACGGGGTAATTTACTACACCCGAAACTACTATCCCTCTTTGCCAACGGACCTTGAGGTTCAGATCGTCTCCGCATTGGCAAATTACGATCTTTCAAAAGAAAATACGGTTGGAAATGTCCTTGCCAGATTAAAGCGGGATCATATAATCGACGAAGAAACAAGGAAAAAGTGGTCAACGCAAAACGGATTTCAAGAGTTTGCAAAAATTATTCAGGAAAACTATATGGTCACTCCTACATATACAAATGAGCGATTAAGAAAGCAAAGCGGTGTATTCCTCTTAGCCAGTCTCTTTTCTGTTTCAGGCGTCACTGATATAGAAAAATCAGCTATATCCAAATCGAGGGGCGATCTGCGGAATGCATTTGAAAAAGAATTTTTCTTCATTCGTGGTGAAAATAAGGAAGAAATTCTGAAAGAGCTTGACCTGTACAACATTAACGAAGCAACCCTGTTTCCTGAATTGGAGCACCAGCTCAGCTATATCAAATATATAAATAGCGGAAATGTGCAAGCAGTTTCCGATTTTGAGAAGTATGACACACATACAAAAGCAGATAGTACGCCTCAAAATCTTGACGATGAATCCTTGAACACCTATATTCTCTCTAATCTGTCTAATCTTTTGAGTGGTATAGCCAAACCAGAAGAAATTGAAGATCTAAAAGGAATCATTCAAAGCAGTTTCGCTGTTGATTGGTATAACCGAGATGCAATCATAAGCAAGCTTCGAATGTCTATCTCAGGTTATTATTTTGTAAAACTCAAGGATAAAAAAGAAGCAAAAGAAAAAGCTGTGCAGATTACCGCGCGCCTGAGACAGGCAGTAAATGATTATATGGTAACTAATATAAAAGGTGGGGAGTAAATATGCCGGGATATAACACAGAAGCGGATTATGAAAACGCTATAATCGAGCTTTTCAGAAATGATTTGGGCTATGAGTATGTCTACGGCCCGGATGTGGAACGAGACTTTAAGAGCCCGCTCTATGATTCGGTATTGGAGGAGTCCTTGTATCGCCTGAACAAGGGCTTACCTGCTGATGCCATTAACGATGCACTATTCAAACTGCGCAATTTTGAAAACGGCGAACTTGTACAGAAAAACGCCGAGTTTATGGAGTACCTGCAAAGCGGCATTCCGGTCCGTTACTTGGAAAAAGGCGAGGAGCGTTCTGGCATTGTGTATCTCGCTGACTATTCCCATCCCGAAAACAACTCCTTTATTGTTGCCAATCAATGGACCTTCATTGAGAACAGTAACAAGCGTCCGGATGTTATTCTCTTTCTCAACGGCTTGCCCATTGTTCTTGTGGAGCTGAAATCTCCCTCCCGTGAGGAAACGGACGCTTCCGAGGCCTATCGGCAGCTCCGGAATTATATGCAGGAAATTCCGTCGATGTTCATTTACAACGCCATCTGCGTGATGAGCGATCAATCTACTTCTAAGGCAGGAACGATCACCTCAGGTGAAGATCGTTTTATGGAGTGGAAAACGAAAGACGGCAGTTATGAAAATACCCAGTATGCACAGTTTGACACCTTCTTTGAAGGGTTGTTCCAAAAAGACCGCTTGTTGGATATTATCAAGAACTTTATCTGCTTTTCAAACGAGGGTATCAAGAGCTACAAAATTCTTGCCGGATACCATCAATATTTTGCAGTAAGAAAGGCCATCGAATCTACCAAGCACGCAACTGTGACGGATGGCAAGGGCGGTGTTTTCTGGCACACGCAAGGCAGCGGAAAATCGTTGTCTATGGTCTTTTATGCTCATCTGCTGCAAGATGCCTTGGACAGCCCCACGATCGTCGTGCTTACTGACCGCAACGATCTTGATGATCAGCTTTACAGCCAGTTTGCCAAGTGTAAGAAGTTTTTGCGGCAAGAGCCTATCCACGCTGAAAGCAGAGAGCATTTGAAGTCGCTGCTTGCAGGCAGACAGGCAAACGGTATTATCTTTACCACAATGCAGAAGTTTGAGGAATCCTACGAGCCACTTTCTGAGCGCCGCAATATCGTCGTGATGGCAGATGAGGCCCACCGTGGGCAGTACGGGCTTGCGGAGAGAATCAAAATCACAACTAACGAGGATGGCGAAGAAGTCGCCAAACGTGTTGTTGGCACGGCTCGCATTATCCGCAACAGCTTGCCCAATGCTACATACATCGGCTTTACCGGTACGCCGATTTCTTCCAAAGATCGCAGCACCCGTGAGGTGTTCGGCGATTACATTGACATCTACGATATGACGCAGGCTGTCGAGGATGGTGCAACACGCCCGGTCTACTACGAAAGTCGTGTTATCAAACTACATTTGGATAAAGCCACCTTGCGCCTCATTGATGCTGAATATGATATTATGGCCAATAACGCCGATCCACAGGTTGTCGAGCAAAGTAAAAAACAGCTCGGCCAGATGGAGGCGGTTTTGGGCAACGAGCAGACCATCAATTCGTTAGTCTGCGACATTCTTGACCACTACGAAAATAACCGTGCAAACCTGCTTACAGGAAAAGCGATGATCGTTGCATATTCTCGTGCCATCGCTATGAAGATATACAACCGCATTCTCGAACTGCGTCCGGCGTGGACGGAAAAAGTCGCCGTTGTAATGACCGAGAGCAACAAAGACCCGGAAGAATGGCGCAAAATCATCGGAAACAAACACCACAAAGACGAACTGGCACAGAAATTCAAGGATAATGACAGCCCCCTGAAAATTGCTATTGTCGTAGATATGTGGCTGACGGGCTTTGATGTGCCATCCCTTGCAACAATGTATGTCTACAAACCGATGCAAGGCTACAACCTGATGCAGGCCATTGCCCGTGTCAATCGAGTCTTCCGTGATAAGGAAGGCGGTCTTGTCGTCGACTATGTAGGTATCGCTTCCGCCTTGAAGCAGGCAATGAACGACTATACGGTACGGGATAAAAAGAACTATGGCGATACCGATGTCGCAAAGGTTGCATATCCCAAGTTCCTCGAAAAGCTCTCTATATGCCAAGATTTGTTCCATCACTACGACTACTCAAAGTTTATGTCCGGCACGGATCTTGAGCGGGCAAAAACAATCAGCGGTGCTGTAAACTTCATAATGGGACGGGAATTGGAGGAAGAACGGGATACTTTCCTCAAAGAGGCACTGATGCTTCACCAAGCGCTGTCTCTCTGTTCTTCCTTGGTAGATGAGCCGATGCGGTTTGAAGCAGCCTTCTTTGAGTCTGTCCGTGTCCTTGTCATTCGGCTGACTAATCAGGGCGGTGGGCAAAAGATTTCTCTCCCGGAGATGAATGCCCGGATCAATGAGCTTTTGAAGCAGAGCATCAAGAGTGACGGCGTCATCAATCTGTTTTCTGATGTTAACTCCGAATTTTCTCTGTTTGATCCGAAGTTCCTTGAAGAAATCTCCAAGATGAAGGAAAAGAATCTCGCCGTAGAATTGCTGAAAAAATTGATCGCCGAGCAGGTTCAGATTTACCGCAGGACAAATGTGGTCAAATCCGAAAAATTCAGTGAGATTATGCAGCGGGCGATGAACGCCTATCTGAACGGTATGCTGACAAATGAGCAGGTCATTGATGAGATGATGAAGCTTGCCAAGCAGATCGCCGATGCGCACAACGAAGGTAAAGAACTTGGCCTCACGGCGGATGAGTTAGCATTCTATGATGCGCTGACAAAGCCACAGGCAATCAAAGATTTTTATGAAAATGATGAATTGATCGCCATTACCAAGGAACTTGCTGAAACCCTTCGCAAGAACCGCACGATTGACTGGAACAGGCGTGAACAGGCAAGGGCAAGAATGCGCATGCTGATTAAACGCCTTTTGAAAAAACATAAGTATCCGCCCGAAGGGATGGACGATGCGGTTCAAACTGTTATGACGCAGTGCGAGCTTTGGACGGATAATATGGAGGAGTGAGTATGGACACACAGAAGCTTTCTATAGCAATTCAGGCGTTTATAAAAAAGCAATCCGCCAATGCCGCATATTACGAAGAAAACTGGAATGAACGGAAAGAGCGAAAAGCATACTACCAATCCTTCACCAAAGATAAGCTCTTGGCAATGACCGAAGAAGATTTCCTTGAGTATATCAGCAGGCTTTGGGCAGTTCTGATGTGGGGAAACAAAAAATATGTTGTCGATAAGCTGATTGAAGATAATGGCTTTTCTACGCTTAAAAAGCAGTTAGCCGACCTGTTGTACGGATCTGCCTCTGTAGAGAAGCGGTGGGATATTTTTCTGAAATCTGTAAAAGGTATGGGACCTGCTACAATCAGTGAACTGCTTTCCTATATGAATCCGCAGGAGTACATCGTATTCAACAAGACAACCATTCTTTGTTACGGTTACTTGGGGATTCCGAATATGCCCAAGTACAACTACCAATACACCGGAAAGAAATATACTGAAGTGTGTGCGGTTGCAAAGGAAATTGCATCCAGTCTGAAAAAAGCAGGCGCTGCTGATTCGGACTTGCTGGCTGTTGACTATTTCCTGTGGGATGAAATTCTCCCTCTCGCAGAAAAGGATGTCCCCACCACAGATGCAATTTCTATTTCTCAGGAGCCCGTTTCTGCCAGAGATTCAAGATCGCTTCACGATGAAATCAAAGACAAGCTGGTGGACATAGGAAAGCTGCTTGGCTTTGACAGCCGCTCTGAAGTAAAGATTGCAACAGGCGCAGTTGTGGATGCTGTCTGGGAAGCTAAAATCGGCAATATGGGGAAAGCAATTTATGTTTTTGAGGTACAGTCTAAAGGTTCCATCGATAGCCTTATTCTAAATCTGAAAAAGGCACAGAGCAATGCAGCGGTTCAAGCTGTTGTCGCCGTTGCAGATGAAGAACAGCTTGCGAAGATCATTCAGGAAAGTGCCGGTGTGATTGATGAAAAATCTCTGCGAACTTGGGACTCCGAAGATGTTTTGGCAGTTTATGATGCGCTAGTGCGGGCACACGAATCAATCAACAAACTGGCGCTTGTACCGGAAAGCTTCTGACCTCTTGCTCTGATAAAGTTCGGAACAATATCAAATTTAGTTTGACATAGTTCCGATAAAGAATGACATTGTTCCAGAAATTTTTGATATTGTTCCGAACATTGTTCTTTTTCGTTCGGTCAGAGCTGTATATAAAACAAGCGGAGGCCATCGCCCCCCGCTTGCTCGTTACCCATATACAATTTCCTGCATCACGATCTCGTTCGCTCGGTTTCGGATGCCGTTCATCTTCCGCACCCACGCCATCGGGTCATCGGCTTTCAAGGCATCCGTCACACCCTCGGCATCTGCGTATTGTTCTACCAGCCGAAGAAAGAGTTCCTGCGCCTGCTCCTCGATGTCTGCGAGGTGCCCATCCAGCACCCCTGCGGTCAGCAGGTTATAATACAGCACCCGGTGGTGCTTCTTCAGATAAACTCGCCGCCGCTGCCCGTAAACGCCGATGGGGCGTTCTTCTTCGGGTGGTAAGCAAACATCCGGCAGGCAGTAGTCGCCCTGCCTTGTGTAAGTGCCGCCCAGCTGCTCAAATAGCGATTTCATATGTGATCCTCCCATTCAAAATTTTCCCGGCAGGTCTGCAATGCAAAATGCACCCGCCTTTCGGTTACAGTCTACCAAAACCGAAAGGCAGGTGCGAGTGTGCAAATTTCAGAATCGCACATTATTTCTTCATCTTCCTGCTGAACTCGTTCAGCGTCTGGATATGCCAAAGGCTTTTGCGGGTGATGGATCGGAAGGTCAGGGAGCAGAAGAAATCCACAAGAAAGATTTTCGGGATACAGAACTTCAGCCCCTTCTGGAAGGCTTTCAGTGACCCCCGGCTGCACCAGTTGTGGACGGTGGTCAGGGTGTAGCCGGTCAGGGCCACCACATCCTTTACCGTGACCACATCCGGGTATTTGCGCAGCAGCTTTTCATAGTAGCCGTGCATCTGCCGCAGCGTGTCCTCCGGCAGTTCCTTAGAGAGCCTCGCCACATAGTGGGTGCCGTACCATCCCTTCGGCGCAGAGTAGAGTTCAGGGAAAATCGCCCGCTCCTCCAAGTATGCTTTCACATCCTCTTTTCGGATTTTATAGCACCGGGTTTTCTTACCCGACCACTCGCAGGGCACCTTGCCGCTTTTGAGCAGGTGCAGCGCCGTGGACTTGCTGATGTGGCAGATGCGGAAAAATTGCTCCTTGTTCATCACCTCGGGAACGCTGTCCCAGTTGACGGGAAATACATCCATTTGTAACACCTCAAAAATAGATTTTCGTCGGTTGGAAGCTCTATCCTGCGGTGTATGGCCGTCTCCCGATTTTTCTCTCCTATCTTCCCGCATTTCTCTCCAAAATCGGAAAAAATGCCGATTTGAACCCACTTTCAAAAAAGCCTGTCCCGCAAGGCTTTCCGAGCGAAAAAGCCTGATTTCAAGCGGCTTTCGGCGGGTACGGGGCTTACAGAAACGACCCCAAAACGGGCACCCCCGTCACAGTTGCATAAAAGACTCGAAATCCTCCGCGGCTTAGGCTTTTTCGTCCGCCCGTTTCCCTTTGTTTTCAAGGGTTTTCGCGGGTTCTAAAAACTAAATATTTCGCTGTTCTAACACGCCGTTCTAACATTTTGGTTTTCCCTCTTTTTTGAGGTTCAAGGTGTTCTGACCGTGTTTGACATACACGGAGAGGTATCGAAGTGGTCATAACGGGGCTGACTCGAAATCGTGGTCGCTACTCGGTAGCTCCC
>ERZ1106978.1446-NODE-1446-length-13445-cov-6.000523_pt1 | contig 13445 bp, 13 predicted proteins | sample MGYA00403689_ERZ1106978 | MGnify/ENA primary metagenome ERZ1106978 (study PRJEB35170, sample SAMEA104062434) | human gut metagenome | biome: human gut; feature: human-associated habitat; material: faeces | place: Denmark | collected 2012-08-02 ...
TTGTTGCTCAGGTACTTAAAAAGTTATATTTGTAATAGTGTTGCGGAATTAAGGAAAAGAATCAAACGCTTATAAGCCGGGAAATCAAAGATTTTCAATGTGCCACAGCAGAGCGCATTCTACATATCTATAAAAACTTAGGGCACCGTCGGGTATTGCTTGCCGATGAGGTAGGATTGGGTAAGACGTATGTGGCCAAACAAGTTATTAATTTGATTCGAGAATGGCATAAGCAGGAACAAGATGATTTCTTTAAGGTTGTCTATATCTGTTCTAATGCTAATATAGCCGACCAGAACATTGAGAAATTGGGAGTTGACAATCGGATGAGTATCAGTGAGAGCCGTCTGTCAATGCAGCATCTTTATATTAAACTGGCAGAAAAAAGGATTGCGAAACAACGCGAGAAAGGGGAAATGCCAGAATCGATCATTCCACTGACACCATCAACCTCCTTCCGTTTTTACAGTGCACAAGGAACAGCCAATGAACGGGCCTTGATGTATGATATATTATGCGAGCTCCCTCAATTTAAAGATCATAAAAAAGTCATCAGCAATCTTCTTAGTTGCAATGTAAAAAACTGGCATGAACTTACTATCATCTATAACGGTAAAATCAAAGAATGTGGCAAAGACTATCTTTGCGAGATGTATGGCAAGTTGCAGACAAGCCTGTCAGATACGATTATCAATCAACTGATTGAATATGCTCAGAATGGTTGCGACAATCGGCAACGAGCAGATCTGATTAACAAACTGCGTCGTATTTTTGCCGGGATCAGTATAGACATGCTCGATCCGGATCTGGTTATCATGGATGAGTTCCAACGCTTCAACTCTCTGCTCGAACAAAGTGATGATGAGCAATCCATGCTGGCCAACAAATTTTTCGATAACAAGCGATCCAATACCAAGATTCTGTTGCTTTCCGCTACGCCCTACAAGCCATATTCTACCCTTGAAGAGTTGAATACGGATGGAAATGACGAGCACTATCAGGACTTTATGAAAGTAATGGACTTTCTATATGCCACAAAAGATAAAACCGACCGATTTAAGTTGATATGGCATACATATTCTGCCGCACTGAAGCGTACTGATGTAGTTGATCTGACACCTCTCGTCTCCGCCAAAAACGAGGCGGAAGAAGCTCTATATGGAGTGATGTGCCGCACGGAACGATTTAATAGTGGCATTATAGACGATTCTCAAGTATGCGATGTACAGGTCTTGCCGGAAGATATTCTTTCGTTTGCAGAATGCCAGCATCTTATGGATTGTCTAAGCCATGAAAATAAAAAAATACACTTGGGTAATCTTCCCATGGAGTATGTCAAATCTTCGCCTTATTTACTGTCCTTTATGGACAAGTATGAACTGAAGAAGCAAATAGTTTCAGCATTGCATCATTTAGAGGTAAAGAAACCCGGTAAAATGAAAGCATTACTCCTCTCAAGAGATGCAATCAACAAATATCGTTCAATTCCTTTTGCCAGTGGCAAATTAAAGTATCTTCACGACTTGGTATTTGGAGTTCGCCATGAAAAGAAAACACATCTGCTGCTTTGGGTTCCTGCATCCAATCCTTACTATACGGCCGAGAGTGTATTCGAGTGCAACGAGGCCCGCAGTTTCTCTAAGGTTATCCTGTTCTCGTCATGGGAAATGGTACCGAGAATGATCTCCATAATGATGTCATATTATTCTGATTTATATACTTTTGGAGAGTTAACCGAGCCGAAGATAGGCTATGCTTCAAAAAAGAAGAATCGTTACGGTGAAGGCCGTTTAAGAACAGGCGGGCTATTGGAGTATCCTTGCCGAACTTTAGCGGGTCTTTTCTCTCCTGCGGAATTCTATGGAGAAAAACTTTCTTCAATCCGGAGAATCATAAAACAGCGAATTCAAGAAAAATTTGCCCAGAATACGCTCATACATACCCTTCCACAACAAGGACGAAACAACGCCCAACTTATTCTTTCCCTCATGAGAATACTGGATGACGAACCAGTAGAAGACTTGATTGGCTTGTATGTACCTTCGAATGCATTGGATGTGATGACAGATATCGCTATAGCCTCACCTGCAGTATGTGCCTATCGACAATCAGGCAATGAAGAAGATGCCAAGATGGTAGCCAAAGCAATCGTCTCAGTGTTCAACAAGCCCGAAAGTGCAGTTGTGATAGATCTGATGTACAACAAGAAAAATGATGATGATTATTACGAATCTGTACTTGATTACTGTGTGATAGGCAACCTGCAGGCTGTTCTCGATGAATATGCACACATGGCACAAAAAAAGGAACTCGGACATGTTATCTCGGATGCCATTATCGGTACGAGCAATCTTAGTATAGACACAACCGATTCTTTGGGTACGGATAAGAAAAAGCAACTTATGCGTTGCCATTTTGCAATTCCGTTCATTGATAAAACAGTCACAGACAAATCAGTCGCACGTACCAGCAATATCCGTAAGGCATTCAACTCTCCCTTCCGGCCATTCTTGCTTTCTACCACTTCGATTGGACAGGAAGGTCTTGATTTTCATTGGTATGCCAGAAAGATTGTTCACTGGAATTTACCTTCGAATCCGGTTGATTTGGAGCAACGCGAAGGCCGTATTAACCGCTATAAATGCCTGGCTATACGCAGAAATGTAGTAAAATTATATGGCAATGCAGTGTATCATACTTGGGATGATTTATTCTCTATGGCTTACAAAGATTTGAAAGGTACGCATTCGGATATCGTTCCTTATTGGTGCCTTCCTGTCGCAGAACTAACAGAAGAACAACGGGCTAAATTGGAATACATTGAACGTATTGTTCCGCTTTACCCTCTCAGCCGTGATCGATATAAATACGATCGCCTGATCAAAGTACTTGCATTGTATCGTATGACATTGGGACAGCCACGTCAGGAAGAATTGTTGAACCTTTTGAAAGATATGCACCTTTCGGATGAACAGCTCAAAGAGTTGACTATTGATTTGTGTCCATATCATAAAGAGCGTGAATCATGAAATAAGACTTTCAAAACCAATAAATTTCATTTAGCCCAATAAAATCTAAACTATTTTGGAGGAAAAGACCATTAATTGTCCACCACATTATAACCGCATTTCAAGAAAAAGTCGTTCTGCTATATAATTATATACTCTAATAGCATTCTCCCAACCGCCACAGCAATCAGGACTGAGAGCAATAGTAAGTACAGCTATTTTAGCTTTCTCTTTAACAATCTGGGTACATATAGATTCTATATACGTCTCTGTAAATAATTGAACATTATTATTAAAAAAATAATCAACATCCAGATTTACAATCCATAATCTTCCTTTATTATTACTAATCTGCTCTTCCAGTAGTCGACTTAAATCATAACAATTGATATTGATTGGATTAACTGGATATTCTTGCCATCCGTTATTAAGATCATAATAGCGATCGTATGGCTGAGTTTTTGTTACACTGCAGTTTTCGCCTGATACAAAATCATGACATACATAAACTTCTTTCATAAACCAATGAGGAAACACTGATTTCATGTGAAGTATATAATTATCCCAACGTATAGCTTTCACTGGAGGCATCACAACTTTAGGCGGTTGTTCATAATGTAAGGAAATATATCTTTCAAGCGAAATTGGAGTTTCTTCAAATAAGTCCTTCACAATATCATGCTTATCATTAGCGAGATCATCATGCTGATCAATATGACAAAAGTTATATTCTTTACGACGATCTAAGGTATTATACCAACACCACCCTGCCGCAAGATGATTGTCCATTACATAAGTACATCCTTCCTGATAAAGAATATTTAACGCACTTGAGCCGGACTTCAATCTCTTGAACTCTTCACGTTGTATATGCCACATAGCTTTCATTGTGCATAAAAATAAAATAAGAATCGCACATATCTTAAGAATCTAACAATCTTGAGTTTCTTTCGACTCACTAACACAGTTTAGATTCTTATTATTTAGTAGGAAGTATTTCTCGCAGTCTGTTAAACTCATAGACCGTCTCTTGCTCATTCAACCCGGCCTTTGCTGCCACTGCCAAAAGATCCTCTTTCCTCGGTTCGATACTATCGTTGATGGAAGTCGTGCGAAAACCGTTAATGCCATCGCTGGGCAACAGGTCATAGGCCGGAGCAAAATGCCAATCGCCATCCCGATGAATAAAGGCGAAGTTCTTAGCGTGGTCATCCTTGTTACCGATGAGATAATTGAACACCATCAGTCGATAAACTTTCCACAACTCGGCTACACTATGCGTCAGCACGGCGCACACTTGAAAAATATGCTTGTAGTCGATACTGGGCAACCGATAATCGGCACCGATAAGACCAGCCACGCTAACAACATGCAACTTACCTTGAAGCGTTCGGTCGAAACGCTCCACGCCGAAGTACTTGCCTTCGAAAAGCCGTGTATCAGGCATTTCGATTCCGCACTCTTTAGCAAGCAGCGAATAGCGGTATTCATCCACACCGATACTCTGCGGATCTCTCTTGGCTCGAAACTTGACCAGCCACTCTTTGCCTTCATAACGGGCGAAGATCTTGGGACGTGCGCCACCCGGAGAGCCACCACGATCTTGAAATTCCTCGATGCCTTTCCCCCTATATTCGTCGCTGCCCAATATCCGCTCTGCTTCCAATGCCAACTTTTCGAAATCGGCATAATCCTGTCGAGTCACGACACTATGATCCGGACGAAACTCCAGGGCCCCACGTCCCGACGACCCGACCAATGCAAGGCGATCCAGCAAAGTAAGCGCGCGAGGATTGATCCCCTTTTGTTGCAGGTATCGATCCACAATAAGAAGGCCCCATCCATCGGGCAGGCAATCATCGAAGACACCGAATCCCCCCTCAAACGGACGCGGTTTGGCAATAAAGACGCCGCTTCGCAAAGGCAGCTCAAAGGGAGAAATGGAGAAACCCGAACCGAGCCAATCGGGAGCATATTCAAATGCACACAACCCCTCCTTGGTCAGAGCCAGACGTCCCACCAACCGATCCGCAAGAAGAACTTCGATTTGTTTGATGCTATTCATTTTTCCGCCCCCGTTTACGCGTGACACTTTGCTCATTCAAGACATCATCGAGCGATTGATATTGCCTCTGCGCAAAAAGAGCATCGAACTCCGAAAGAGCATTCAAGGCAAAGCCTATCTGAAGCAGCCCCTTCAACGAGATCTCCCCCGTCTGCTCAAATCTGCGATAGGTTGCGAACTTGATTCCTGCTCTCACAGCCAAACCCTCCTGCGTCAAATCCAACTCCAATCTCCGAGCTTTGACTCTCGCTGCAATCCGCATGGCCACCTCACCTGGATTTAAGACATCAAACGCTATCATGTTATTCATAAATGCCATTTATACCACAAAACAAATAAAATAATATTCCTTACAAATATAATCAATATCTTCCATTTAAGCAACATTCACCATGAAACACAGACTGCGAAGAGAAATTTCCTTGCAACCGGCCGGAAATTCCCAACAGAATAAAAAAGTCGGGCTCCGAAATTCGGAACCCGACTACCCTATCCTCAGTGTGTGACGGCTACTTCTTCTTGCGATACCCGCACTTCGGACATATACCCTCCTCGTTGAGTGCAACGCCGCACAGCGGGCAGCGGTCGATGTCGTTCTTGGTCACGAACTCCGCCGAGGCTGCATTCACACCGCTCGTGAAGGTAATCTTGGCGATGTTGAGCTTATCCTTCAGCAGGTCGTAGACAATCTTGATCATCCCCTCAACCGTCAACGTCTCCTTCGTGACTACCAGACGGCAATCGGGATAGGCCGTGGCCAGTTCCGTCTTGAAGGCCGGGCCCTTCATCTTGTTCTGCGGGTGTCCGTTGCGGATGCCCTGCTTCTCGTAGACGTCCAGAACGGCCGGCAGCAGCGGATCATCCTCGCGCAGAACCAGCGTATGGTCGAAATTCCGGAGCACGTCCCACGCTACCTTCTGAATCTCGTTGCAGGGGTAAACCATGTTCACGCCCGCCTCGATGCTATCCTCCACCTCGATGGTCAACTTTCCCGTGTGGCCGTGGAGATACTGAGCCTCTCCTTGAAAACCGTAGAAACGGTGTGCATACTGCAGATCGAATGTTGTGATACTTCTCATAACAAATTGCGGTTTTAAGTTAGACATTCTTTTTCAGAGTTACCTGTACCTGTACTTTTCCGATCTCCTCCGTCGGGGTGATAGATGAACGACAAACAATTTGCCAATCAGAAAAATTGGCATCAATTTTCATAAACAAAGCGAGAATTCGAAATATTTTCCTAACTTTGGATTCAAGAGCAAATAGGCTTCACGATGGCTTTCAAGGTTTTCACGCTGCTGATAAACGGACTGGTTCCTGTTATTCCGGCTTGGTTCATCATGAACTCGCACCCGGAAACAGCGGTTATCAAGCCGTGGCCAATCGTTTGGACATTGCTCGGGGTCAACGTGCTTTTCATTCTGATCGCCTGGAAACACCTCGGATATACACGCCGGCAACGAGAAACGGAAGCCTTGATGTTAATCATCAATGCATTCGTCCCTTTGGCAACGTACAACTGGCTGTTTCCTGCCGAAACGCAGTTTTCGTTTCCCGTGCAAATTCTGCTGTACTGTTTCATGCAGGTTGTATGGATTGTCTCGATTGAAATTGCACCGGATTGGGTCGGACGCATCCGACAACGCAAAGCCGAGGAGCGAGCCTTGTCGGGCAAACAGCACTTTGAATCCAGAGAGGAGGTTCTGAAAAAGCACCAAAACAAGGCTTAAAAAAAGATCTCGTTCTTCCCGGATGAATCCCCGGTTCGGAGCGGGAAATGAACCTCCAAAATTCGGACTCCGAACCCGGGTTTTACATTTTTCCGAGAATATCGGACCTCTGAAATGAAGCGTCAAACAAGGTTTTGCCGCCTCTTTACAGCGTGCCTTTTTGCGGCATCTGTTAACATCGTAACTAACAGAAAATTAACGAGTTACAACGCTTTTCTGCATCGGAAGAAGCTCTTGCTTGTAGACGATGAGCCAGATTTGCTGAAAATGGTATCCGATATTTTAAGCGATGCTGGTTTTGAAACGGTACTTACTGCCGCAACGGTAAAAGAGGCTATAATAACGGCAGAAAAAGAAAAACCCGACTTGATGGTTTTGGATGTCATGCTGCCAGATGGGGACGGCTTTTCCCTGATGAAGCAGCTCCGCACTTTTACAAATGTGCCAATCATCTTTCTGACCGCAAAAGACGAAGCAGCAGACAAGTTGGCCGGTCTTGGCCTTGGAGCAGACGATTATATTTCAAAGCCGTTTATGCCGCAGGAGCTATTACTGCGTGTCTATGCGGTTTTGCGCCGAACTTATAAAGAGGACAGCCCGCGGGTTTTCCTGGATGGATGTACGATTGATTTTAGCCGGGCAGAGGTCAACAAGGGCGGCGAGATTATCCCCCTGACCGCAAAAGAGCATACCCTGCTGGAAACGCTGGCCCGCAACGAGGGAAAGATCGTTACGGTTGACGCTCTTTGTGAAGCATTATGGGGCGACAATCCTTTCGGCTATGAAAATAGCCTGAATGCCCATGTACGGCGGATTCGGGAAAAAATTGAAGCCGATCCCTCAAAGCCCGTTTCCCTGATTACGATCAAGGGGCTGGGTTATAAACTGATTACAAGGAAGTGACGCCATGAAATCTTTTGGAACCTATATTTCAAAGCACTTGGCGTCTTTCGCTGCGTTTCTTTTGATCCTGGTAATTGTCAATGTCGTTCTGTATGGCGTGACTTTCTATCACACAGTTTCAGAGGATTACGGAGAAGCGTCCCCGCGCGCCATGCTTGAGCTGACCTCTACTGCGGCTACCACAGAAGGTTTGCCCGATTACGCAGAGCAGAAATTGCGCCAGTACAATATCTGGGCCATGTATCTAACGTCAACGGGCGAATGCTTCTGGCGGCTCGATGTGCCACAAGAAGTGCCGCAACATTACAGCATTCAAGAGGTAGCTTTATTTTCCAAAGGCTATCTGGAGGATTATCCTGTTTTTGTCTGGAGTACAGAGGATGGATTGTTAGTTCTAGGGTATCCAAAGAATAGCTATATGAAGCTCACCAGCAACTACTATTCCATGGAGACTATTCAGAAAATTCCCCTCTATGTGATAGGAATGTTGGGCATGGATGTGCTGTGCCTGTTTTTGGCCTACTATTTTTCAAAACGCAGGATCATCCAGAACACGGAACCGATTGTAGATGCCATTGAAACATTGGCCGATGGCAAACCCGTTTCTCTCCATATTGATAGAGAGTTATCCGAAATTGCGAACAGCGTAAATAAAGCCTCTCTGATATTAAGCAGGCAAAACGAAGCCAGAGCCAACTGGATCAGCGGGGTCTCTCATGACATCCGAACTCCGCTTTCTATGATTATGGGCTATGCAGACCGGATCGCCGCAGACAAAACAGCCAGTGAGGGGGTAAAAGAGCAGGCTGTGATCGTGCAAAAGCAAAGCGCCAAAATCAAAGAACTCGTGCAGGATTTGAATTTAGTATCGCAGTTGGAATATGAGATGCAGCCGCTTCATAAAGAGATGGTTCGCTTATCCAAACTACTGCGATCCTATGTAGCAGACCTGTTGAATACAGGAATTTCCGATAGCTACAACATCGGAATTAAGATCACTCCTGACGCCGAAAATGCTGTGTTGGAATGTGATGCCAGATTGATTTCGCGAGCTGTAAACAACCTTGTCCAGAACAGCATGAAACACAACCCACAGGGCTGTGAAGTCTGCCTTTCGCTTACAGCATCGCAAAACCATCTTATCTTGGCGGTTACGGATAACGGAATGGGTCTGCCTGCTGAAAAGCTGCAAGAGCTGGAAGAAAAACCGCATTATATGGAAAGCACAGATGAACGGCTTGATTTAAGACATGGGCTTGGATTGCTGATTGTCCAACAAGTCGCCATAGCTCATAACGGCAATTTCAAACTTACTAATGTTTTCCCGAAAGGGTGTGAAGCCACTTTAATATTCCCGTATATCGGATAAACAGGCAAGTACAAATCTATAAGAAAACGCCAGATTTCCGTGAGGGAAAACTGGCGCGCCAAGAACAGCCATTATTATACTGAATTACATGGAACGATAATGCCGATGCAATGTTATACTTGCCCGGAGGAGGAGCAATGCTTTTTTTAACTGATGTAGATCATGTGAGCTTTGAAAAAGCAAACGAGACACGGCAAAATAACCTCCAATCGGCTACCGTGTCCCTGCAAGTCGTCATAGGTTTGTGTAAATCGAGTAGGAGGCTAACCATTAGTTGATTAGCCGACCTCTCACACCACCGTGCGTACCGTTCGGTACACGGCGGTTCTTTAGTTTTCGTAGACTACTAGATAATAGTCAAGCATGGATGTATATCCTAACTTGGCTATTATTTTATTCGAAAAGATTTGGTTCAAGACTTTCGCCATTCTCCAATAGCCTTTTCTACTGTTGGCTAATTCCTTGGCTTTCCAATCCTCTAATCCTAGTGCTTTCAGCATTCGGCACTTTGTTTTGATTTTCTTCCACTGTTTCCAATAGACCGCTCTGATTCTGCGTCTTGCCCATTCGTCCGTTTTCTGGAGAAGTTTCTTCATGTCTGCAAGTCTAAAATATTCTACCCATCCTCGCACATACTCTTGATACTTCTTTTCTCGCACTTCATTGCTTATCCCTTTGTTCCTGTCAGTAAGTTCTCTGATTCTATTCTTCATCTTTGCTACTGACTTCGGGTGTACTCTAAATCTGCATTTACCTTTATGTCTATAAAAGCTATATCCGAGGTATTTGACTGTGCTGATATGAGCCACCTCTGTTTTCTTCCGATTTACTTTAAGAAATAGTTTCTTTTCAATAAATGGAATGATGTTCTTCAAGGTTCTTTCTGCGCTTTTTCTGCTCTTGCAGAAAATCATACAATCGTCTGCGTATCGGACAAATCTATGTCCTCTATTCTCCAGTTCCTTATCCAACTCATTTAGCATTACATTACTAAGCAATGGGCTAAGCGGACCGCCTTGTGGCATTCCAACCTCTGTACGTTCAAACATTCCTTTTGCGATTACTCCCGCATTCAGATATTTGTGTATTAAGGATATAACTCTGCCATCTTTGATGGTTCTTGACAATACTTCTATCAGCTTATTCTGGCATACTGTGTCGAAGAACTTTTCCAAGTCCATATCTACCACATATACATAGCCATCATTTACGTTCTTTTGGCATTGTCTAAGAGCATCGTGTGCTCCTCGCTTTGGTCTGAAACCGAAACTATTTTCTGAGAATTGCTCCTCATAAATTAGCGATAATTCCTGTGCTATTGCCTGTTGAATAACTCTATCAACAACAGTAGGAACTCCTAACTTTCGAAATTCGCCTTTTGTTTCCTTGGGTATTTCTACCCTTCGAACTGGGTTAGGCTTATACTTTCCTTCCCTTATCTCTTGGATTAAGGAATCTTGGTTTTCTCTAAGGAAGGGCAGAAGTTCATCCACCTGCATACCATCGATTCCACCTTTTCCTTTGTTTTTCTTGACTTGTTTATAGGCATTGTTTAGATTGCCTTTTCGCAAAATCAAATCCAAAAGATTGTTCGTCCAATAGTCTGTGATGACACCGCTCTTTTCAGCAATCTTAGAGTAGTCGAACACTTCTGCATACTCTTTCTGTTCCGCAGATACCATTTGCAGATAGCCTTCCATATGAAGTTGTCTGTTCTTAAATCTACTTTCAGTTACATTCATTGCTTGTGTCTCCTAAAGTTCAGCCCTTCGCCAGTGTTTGCAACCACTGGTTTACTATGGCTTCTGCTGACTTCTCGCCATTCGTTGTTACTGACGGATTTCATACTCTGTTTTCATCCGCTGACGAGACCTCCCTTGGTACCACACGTTTCTTTCTCTCCATATATCTGCCACATTTACTACTGTTAATTCCGAGTAGTTATTGGACTTTAGTTTGTCGTGCAACCTTATCCTTAACTGTAGCCTGATGTGATTTCTGTTCGTCAGACCAGAGATTTGCCTCCACCTTCCTTCAGATTCCCCTCACGTTAATCATAGCAACTCTATGAATAGGACACCCTTGGTCTTGGCTATATCCTTCCCACTACTAGGGTGGATTAGGGACTTTCACCCATTAGAAACGTGCGCCGCAAGGCGCACACGCAAAGAAACGGCGGCTCTGAAAATCAAAGCCGCCGTTTCAAATGGGCGTGTCAAATTGTCTGCTCTACGACGGCTTTTTTTCTTTTGCCGTCGTCCGGCAGAGTATTATTCAATATTTAATTCAATGTTTCCAGTGAAATTCTCACATTCAATGCCAATATAATTTCCACCATCAGGAAGTGTAATTGTGTCACTATAAGTTCCGGTTGCTTCAATCAACGTGACTGCTTCATCAGATCCAGAAATCCAAAATACTTTTGCAATACCTTCCGTAATCTCCAAGGTGCAATCAATGGACAGCTCCTTACCGGCTTCTCTCTTTATGGAAGTTCCTCCGAACAAATACTCTGTACCTGAAAAGTTCGCATAATCAGCCGTATAAGTCCCTGTATAATCATCAATTCCTTTTTCTTTTTCCCCTTGCAGTGACGATTTCCCTGTCAGTTCTATGGAGCCCGCAGATTGAACCATGTTATTGTAATGATTGAGAATTTCATCTTTTGAACAGCCAGCAAGCATAAAACTTCCCACAAGGACGAATGTTAATGCTAAAACTATTTTCTTCATAAAATCATCACCAGCCTTTCTTTGGAGCTACCTTTTTGGCCTTTTTCTTTGTTTGGGTTGCTTCTCGTTCTTTCATGCACAAAATCAAGATGGCAGAAATAACGACAGCAAGCGCAAGACTGCAAGAACAGGTTCCGATATTCCAGTTGACTGCGGTATCATAGCTACGGTAGCCTACCATTCCAAGACTTGCGGTAATCGGATAAAGGTTTGCTAATGTCATATTTCCTGCGGCAAACATCCCTCCATATCCATAGACAAAAGCAATGATTACACCGACTAAAAAGCTACCTGCCCTCCGACAAGTAAGAGCGATAATCGGCAGAACCGCAAGATATAAAAAGAAATTAACCGCAGTAATCTGCAAGGCTGCTTTTAGAGCTAAGGAAATCTCAAAGCCGGGAAATCCCACAATCATTTCTGCTATGATTGTAAACAGACTGCATATCAACCCGAAAATAATAGACAATACGCCGCACACAATCAATTTTCCGGTCAGCAGTTTCTTAAAAGAGATCGGCACAGTCAGAATATTTTTCAATGTATCATCCGTCTGCTCGCGAGAAATCATATATCCAGCAATTAGGCTGATACACATCGGAAAAATCATGGACATATTGTTTTTGATGACCTGTTCTGTAAGATAGGCGAAATCCCAAACGGAACCATCATTCGCCATAGAGGTAAACAAGGTCAGCAGGACGGATAGGAGCATGAGTGCAACGCCCGCCCAAAGGATATGATACCTTTTCAATTTATAAAATTCTGTTTTTACAATGCGAACCATGTTTATTCCCCCCTCTGCTTATATAATCTGTCAATTAGTAAGAACGAAACCAATGCCATGATCCCAAGAATGAATACAACTTGAAATGTTGAAGGAATTAGCCCTGTCATTTGCTCCAAGTCCATTTTTATTCCATGAGCCGCCATATCTCCTGCACTCCAAAATGTAGTCAGTGGCGTGGGCAGAAGCCATAACATGGTTTTAGGCAGCGTGTCAAACAATGCCGTAGCACTCATGTTCAGAACGCTGTAAAAGACGCACAGCAAAATGGAAAAAACATAGGTCTTACTGAAAAAGACAACAAGAACAATCAACGGGAGTGTTCCTGCCGTAATGAAAATTCCTGTTTCAACCGCTAAAAACAATTTATAGCCTATTCCATAAACTTCTAATGTTCCAAATCCGCAAAGAATTGTTGCAATGGTAGAAGCCACACAAAAAACAATTCCAAAAAGAAAGAGGACAATAATCTTTGCAAGCACCATTTGCGTGCTGGTTACGGGAATTGTACGCAGATTTTTGAATGTATCGTTGTCGCGTTCCATAAAGAACAGGATAGCGGCAATCACTCCAATAATGCAGGGCAGTAAAAACTGGATACCATATCCCAACACCATGTTAAATAGTCCGTCAAAAGCATCTGCCCGATCTGTATATCGCTCCATCATAGAGGGCGTTGTCATCAGATAAGTCAGCGGGATTGGAAACAGGAAAGCAGCCAGAATAATAAGCGGAATAAATTTTTTCCGTTTCAATTTCAAAAATTCGCATTTGATTAGTTTAAGCAATTCCTTCTCCCCCTGTCACACGCTTGAAGTAATCTTCAAGACTTTCTTCACAAGTATGCGCCT
>ERZ1106978.1457-NODE-1457-length-13386-cov-3.504613_pt1 | contig 13386 bp, 14 predicted proteins | sample MGYA00403689_ERZ1106978 | MGnify/ENA primary metagenome ERZ1106978 (study PRJEB35170, sample SAMEA104062434) | human gut metagenome | biome: human gut; feature: human-associated habitat; material: faeces | place: Denmark | collected 2012-08-02 ...
CTTGGCACGTGAATTAAAGCGATAGCTCCACCAGCTGTAGACGCCCTCGACGTCTGGATTAGCCGTGCGCCAGGTATCGGTAAAGCCGGCGTTGAGCAGCTCGGTAAACTTGCCGCGTTCCTCGTCCGAAAAGCCTGCGTTGCCGCGGTTGGACTTGGGGTTCTTAAGGTCGATCTCCTCGTGCGCCACGTTAAAGTCGCCGCAGGTCACGACGGGTTTGCCGGTCTCGCACTCGAGCGCGTTCAAAAAGCCGCGGTAGGCATCGTCCCAGGCCATGCGCACGTCGATGCGGGCGAGTTCGTTTTGCGCGTTGGGAGTGTAGACATCCACAAACCAGAACTTGTCGAACTCCAGCGCACAGACGCGGCCCTCGGTTGCGGCTTGGGCGACGAGCTCGGCCATCTCGCCCTCGCCGGCGTAGGGTAACAGCGCGTCGGCGTGCAGCACGCGCAGCGGTTCCTGGCGGCTAAAGACCGCAGTGCCCGAATAGCCTTTACGCTCGGCGTAGCTCCAGGTTTGGCGATAGCCGGGCAGGTCAATATTAACCTGGCCTTCTTGCAGCTTGGTCTCTTGCAACGCCAGGATATCGACGTCGAGTTCTTGCGCGATCTGGATAAAGCTCGGGTCCTTTTTGAGCACGGCGCGCAGGCCGTTAACGTTCCACGAGGCAAAGGTGTAAGTCTGAGGCATGGTGTCCTTTCGACGGGGTTGGCAGGCTTAAGATTAGCGCAACAGGGGCGGGGTGGGATCCGCGCATGCTGACTTAAAGGCCGCATGCTGGGACGTCGCCCAACGCTGCCCGACCAACAAGGACGGAGAACTCATATGATGCAGGCAATAACGGATCCCAAGCAGGCCTCCGCCGCGCTGGCGGAGCTGTTCGGCACCCACAAGCGCGTGGTCTTCTTTGGCGGCGCTGGTGTTTCCACGGCGAGCGGCATTCCCGATTTCCGCAGCGTGGACGGCCTGTATCACCAGCAGTTTGCCTATCCGCCCGAGACCATGCTGTCGCATAGCTTTTACGAGGCGCATCCGGCCGAGTTCTTCGACTTCTACCGCACCAAGATGATCGCGCTTGGCGCCAAGCCCAACCGCTGCCACACCAAGCTGGCCGAGCTGGAGCGCGCCGGCAAGCTAAATGCCGTGGTGACGCAAAATATCGACGGCCTGCATCAGATGGCCGGCTCACAGCGCGTGTTCGAGCTGCACGGATCGGTCCATCGCAACATTTGCCAGTCGTGCGGCGCGGTCTATAGCGCCGAGTGGATTTGCTCGCGCGAGCACGAGGATGCCGCGGGCGTGCCTGCGTGCCCCGCGTGCGGCGGCCGCATCAAGCCCGATGTAGTGCTCTACGAGGAGCCGCTCGATGAGCATGTGCTGACCGGCGCCGTTGCCGCCATCGCCGCGGCCGATGCCCTCATTGTGGGCGGGACCTCGCTCGTGGTGTATCCGGCGGCAGGCCTTACGCGATACTTTACCGGCGATACGCTGGCCATATGCAACCTTGCTCCCACCGATCAGGATGCAAATGCCGACCTGCTGATTTCTTGCGACATCGCGGCCGCGTTTGCGTTCTAGCCCGCGCGCGCGGATACAATAGAAAGACTGAGTGCAAAGCGACCCCGCCGCCAGCTCCCCAAGCTCGGTGGCGTGGGCATTTTAGGAGGATGTTCATGGCGAACGACAGCAAGACATGGCGGTGCGGAAAGTACGAGCTCAGCTTTGACCGTCCGCGCATCATGGGCGTCCTCAACGTGACGCCCGATTCGTTTAGCGATGGCGGGGAGCACTTCGACCCGGATGCCGCCATCGAGTACGGCCTGGCGATGCTCGACGCCGGTGCCGACATCATCGATGTGGGCGGCGAGTCCACGCGCCCTGGCTTTACCCCGGTCAACCCCGACGAGGAGGCTCGCCGCGTGCTGCCCGTGGTGCGCGCGCTGGCCAAAGAGGGCGCCATCGTCTCGATCGACACGCGTCATGTGGCGGTTGCCAAGGCGGCCGTGCGCTGCGGCGCCTCGATCGTCAACGACGTGACCGGCTTCACCGATCCCAAGATGGTCGAGTTTGTTAAGACGAGCACCTGCGGCGTCATCGTGATGCATGCCGGCGAGGTCGCCGCGCCCGCACGCACGCACGCAACGGTGCAGCTCGATACCTCGGCAGCGGCGTTTGTTGCCGAGAAGGCGCGCGAGGCGGCTGCCGAGGCCGCGCGTGAGGCTGAGAAGCCGGCTCGCCGCCGTCGCGGCAAGTTGCTGGGTGAGCCCAAGGTTGAGGCCAAGCTTCCGGGCGGTGTGGTACAGCCCTCACTGCCGTTTGGCGAGCCGGAGCCCACGTCCGAGCCTGCAACCGAGCTGGGGCAGGAGACGCCGGCCGCCGAGCAGGCCGCTGCCGCCGAGACCGTTGCGCCCGCGCCCGAGGCTGCGCCCGAGGCCACCGAGGCCGCATCGGAGTCCAATGACCGCCTGGCCGCCATGATGCGCCGCAGCGCCCGCCGCGAGGAGGCCTACGTGCCCACCTCTCAGCTCCGCCGCTTTACCCTGCCCGATTCGGCGCCCATCATGCGCCGCGTCATGGGCTTTCTGTCCGACCAGGCCCGCACGCTCATCCATGCCGGCGTGTCGCGCGACCGCATCTGCATCGATCCTGGCCCGGGCTTTGGTAAGTCGGCTAACGAGGACATCGTCATCCAGCGCGAGACTGCCAAGATGGCGTCACTGGGCTATCCGCTCATGTGCGCCGTGTCGCGCAAGCGCTTTGTGGGCGCCGTCTCGGGCGTGACCGAGGCCGCCGAGCGCGATGCCGCCACGTTTGGCGTGTGCCTGGGCGCCATCCAGGCCGGTGCCAACATCGTGCGCGTGCACGACGCCGCGGGTTTTGCGCAGTTCCTGAACGGCTACTGGGCGGTTGCCAAGCCACAGCCGCGCCGCGCGTTTGTGGCCGTGGGCTCCAACCTGGGGCATCGCTGCGACAACATCCGCGCCGCACGCGAGATGATCGCCGAGATTCCGCTCACCTGCGTGTCCAACTCCTCCAAGATCTACGAGAGCGAGCCGGCCTACGAGACGCGCCAGGACGCGTTTGCCAACGCCGTCATCGAGATCAAGACCGAGCTTGCGCCGCTGGTGCTGCTCGACGAGCTCATGAAGATTGAGGCCGAGCTGGGGCGCGACCGCTCCAAGAAGGCCAAGGCTAACGGCCCGCGCACCATCGACCTGGACCTGCTGTGGATGGATGGCGAGACCCACGGCGGCAAAAAACTGCGCCTGCCGCATCCGCTCATTGGCGAACGCGACTTTGTGCTGGTGCCGCTCGAGGACCTGATGCACGACCCGGCGCGGTTCTTCCGCTACAACGGCGTCGAGGTCAAGGAGCCCGAGGACCGCGTGGGCCATATCGTGGGCGAATTGGGGCGTATGTAGATGATCGAGATGAATGCTGTTGCCGCTGGCACCGAGCTCGACGCGGCGCGCGACGCGGGCCGCGAGGGCATGTCCGCGGGCTGGTGCGCGTGGAGCGCGGGCGATGCATCGCTGATGTTTTCGCTGGTCGTGCGCCCCGATGTGAACATGCACGCCTTCCACGGCCTGCCGTTTGTGGCCGCAATGGGTATGATGGACGCGCTCGCGGGCACGGCCGCAACGCCGGGCCTGGGGCTTGCCGGCAAAGTGGGCATCCAGTGGCCGAGTGACATCGTGTGCGGCGCGCCCGCGTTTGAGACGTCGCTCGCACACGTCGCCGTCAACGGCGGTGCCGGTGCCGCGGGCATGTTCGGTGCCGTGACGGTGGATATTGAGCGTTCGGCACTGAGCGAGCTTGGCGTGGATATGGCTGACGAAGCGCTGGTCGAGGCGCTGGCCGCCGCCGTGTTGACCCGCGTGGATGCCTGGGCGGTTGTCGCCAACACGCCACAGGGTGCTGCCGGTCCGCTGGCCCCCGTGCTGGGCGAGTACTTCGACATGGTGCCGCTGCTCGGTCGCCAAGTTGCGGCGGTGTCGCCCAACGGCTTGCCGCTTGCGGTCGGTGTGTTTGCGGGCCTGGACATCTGGGGCCGCGCGACCATCAAGACCGATGCCGGCGAGCAGGAGTTTCCGCCCGAGGCCGTACGGATTCGCGGGCTGTAGCGCGAGGCGCCAGCGCGCAAAGACAACGATGACAACAAGACCCTCCTCGGCCTGTGCCGGGGAGGGTTTCGCCTGTCTGAGGAATAGGTTTGGCGAGCCTTTGCGGGGACTGTGGCATCGGGCGTGTTCGACTTAAGCCCCTGCTCTATCCCAGCTCCTGCATGCGGCGGTAGATTTCGCAGATACCCTTGATGGTGAGCTGTCCGTCGACCACGTCGAAGGCATCGGTCGAATCGGCGACGATGCTGGCGAGACCGCCCGTGGCGATAACGGTGGCATCCTCGCGGCCCAGCTCGCGCTTCATGCGCGCGACCAGGCCCTCGGCCATGGCAGCGGCGCCCGTTACGGCGCCGACCTTGATGCACTCCTCGGTATCGCGGCCGATGGCGTGCTCGGGCGCCTCGAGCGGCACGCTGGCGAGCTTGGCGGCACGGGCGGCAAGCGCGTCCATGGAGATGCGAATGCCCGGCGCGATCGCTCCGCCAATGTAATAACCGTCCTCATCGATGACGTCGATATTGGTCGCGGTGCCAAAGTCCACCACGATTGCCGGCGCGCCGTAGAAAGTTTCGGCCGCAACGGCGTTAGCGACGCGATCGGCGCCTACGGCTTGGGGACGCGCCGCGCGCAGCTTGGTCACCGCGGCCGTCTGCGGCCCGATGACGATGGCGTCCGCGGTAATGCGGTCGGCCACGGCGTGCCATTCGCGCGAGAGCTGCGGCACCACGCCGGCAAAGGCGATCGCGTCGACCGCGTCGAGCGAAAGGCCGTACATCTTAAAGAAACCCATCAGGCGCACATGGATCTCGTCGGCGGTATAGGAGCGGTCGGTGGGCATGCGCCACGACTGCACCAGCTCGTCTCCGTCAAACAGGCCCATGGCCGTCTGCGTGTTTCCCATATCGATAGCGAGCAGCATGTCTACTCCCGGTGTTGGCATAAAAGGACGCGCACCATTGTATACGTGCCGTCGACGGCGCTCGGCTTCGATTCGTTTACGGTGATAGGGACTGAGGGGTTTAAATATGAAGGAATTATGCTCTACGAGATTTTCCTTGCCGTTTACCGAACTCCCGCGTAATATTCTTTCTTGCGCACATGAGGCGCCCAGACATTGCGGGGTGGAGCAGTCTGGTAGCTCGCCGGGCTCATAACCCGGAGGTCGTAGGTTCAAATCCTGCCCCCGCGACCAAGACTTTTAGCAGCTCAGAGGTATTGTTCCTCTGAGCTGTTTTCTTTTATCTTGACAATGCAGCGAGGACTCCTGAGCGGAATATGAGCAGATTGCAACGACCGCCAGGACAAAAGGGATACCAATAAAACTAAAACCAGCTAAAAAGAAGTGAAGAACCCGTAGAATCTTTCTCAGTGGAAAAGGCTATCAAGTGAGGGTCCGTATGCCGGGAAAGAAAGCCGATGCAGAAGCTTTTGCAAGCAGGTGGGCGAACAAAGGAAATGAGAACCAGGATACCCAGCGGTTCTGGATCGACTTCTACCAGAATGTCCTCGGCGTCGAGGACGCGGTGTCACGGCTTGAGTTCGAAAAGCCCGTCTCCACCGATGCGAGCACGCATGAAGGGTACATCGACGTCTTCATCCCGTCGGCAAAAACCCTCGTCGAGCAGAAGTCGCTTGGGATCGACCTCGCTAAGGAGGAGACGCGCCAGGGCCGCAAGGTGACGCCCGCGAAGCAGGGCAACGCCTACGCTCAGGGCATGCCCCTCTCCCAACAGCCGCGCTACATCATCGCTTGCAATTTTGCCGAGTTTTGGGTCTTCGACCGCGAGCGGGACTCGCTATGCCGGGAGCCTCTTTTCAAGTTGCCGCTCGCCGAGCTCCCCAAGAACCTCGCGGCCATTCAGTTCCTCAAGGGCGGGGCGGAGGCCCCGGCCACGATCTCCCGCGCCGTTTCCGTCGAGGCCGGCAAGATCATGTCGAAGCTCCATGACCAGGTCGCCGAGGCGTTCGATGATCCCGACACGTCCGAGAATCACCATGCGCTCTCCGTGCTCATGACGCGCCTCATGTTCCTCATGTTCTGCGAGGACTCGGGACTCGTGGCCCCCAATGCCTTCCGCGACTACGTCGCCCACTTCTCGGCAGGCGATCTCAGGCGCGGCCTCAAGGACCTGTTCGTCTGGCTCGACACCAAGGACGAGGAGCGCGACAAGTACGCCGAGCCCTGGCTGAAGAAACTGCCCTACATGAACGGCGGCCTCTTCCGGGAGAAGACGGAGATTCCGCCCCTGTCCGAGAACTTCCGCCATACGCTCATCGTCGAGGGGTGCCAGGAGTTTGATTGGTCGGGCGTGAGCCCCACGGTTTTCGGCTCCATCTTCGAGGGCGCGTTGTCACACGACCACCGCCGCGCAAACGGCCAGCACTTCACGAGCCCCGAAAACATCCACAAGGTCATAGACCCGCTCTTCCTCGATGGCCTCAAGGCTGAGTTCGAGGATGCCCGTGCCAAGCCCATCGCGGGCGGTGCGAGGACCCGTGCGCTCAAGGACCTGCATGAAGAGATCGGTAGCATCTCTATCCTCGACCCGGCCGCCGGGTCAGGCAACTTCCTCACCGAAAGTTATCTCTGCCTGAGACAGCTGGAGAACCGCATACTTTTCGAGCTTCAGGGCGATCAAGCATCGTTCAGCTTCGAGGACTCGGGAGACCGCGACGTGCTCGTGAGCCTGAGGAACTTCCATGGCATTGAGCTGGAGGACTTCGCTTGCTGTGTCGCTCGTACGGCACTCTGGATTGCAGAGAAGCAGGCGGACGCCGACACGGCAAAGGTGACACAGCGCGTTTACCAGGAACTGCCGCTTACCGATTACGAGGGCATCGTCAACGCCAACGCGCTCCGCATCGACTGGAACAGTGTGATCACGGCCGATGAGGTCGACTACGTACTCGGAAACCCGCCGTTCATCGGACAGTCGCAGAGGACCGATGGTCAGGTGGACGACCTAAAACTCGTTTGGGGCAGGGACTACGACGGCTATCTCGACTATGCGACCTGCTGGTACAAAAAGGCTGCCGATTATCTCGCCGGCACTCATGCTGACTTCGCGTTCGTCTCGACGAACTCGATATGCCAGGGCCAGCCGGTTCCTGCGCTATTCAGGCCCCTTTTCGATGCTAACTGGGAAATCCGCTTTGCGCATCGCTCGTTCGTGTGGGATGCGGCAGCTGACGATGAGGCACATGTTCACGTTGTCATCGTCGGTTTCTCCAGGGATGTCGCTGCGCCCATCGCGTTTACGTACCGGCGTGGCGACAAGGTGATCGAGTATCCGGACAACTTAAACGGCTACCTGATCAATGCGCCTAACGTCTTCGTCGAGAAGAGGATGAGGCCACTCTTTGAAGACGTGTCGCCAATGATGAAAGGCGCAGCTCCGGTTGATGGTGGTTTTCTTCAAATCAAAACTCAAGAGGAATACGATTTAATTGTCGAGGATTCCATTGCTGCTAAGTATGTTGTTCCCAGCTTGGGCGCACAAGAGTTGATTAACGGAAAGAAACGATGGTGCCTATGGCTGGCAGAAGCTCAGAAGTCTGATCTCGCAAAGTCTCCGGTTTTAAGAAGGCGTATCCAAGAAGTAAGGGATTTTCGCTTAGCCTCAAAAAAGGCCGCAACGAGGCGGCTTGCAGATGAACCTTGGCGCTATGGGGAGCCAAGAAAGGCTGAAGGGCCGTTCCTCTGCGTTCCCCGTCACTTCTCCGGCGGACGCAAATATTTCACGGTTAAACGGTGCGAATCCGGAGAAATCGCCACGGACGCATGCTTCTTTGCGGATGATCCGGACGGTTTGTTGTTCGGAATCATCTCTTCCGGCGTCTTCATGGCGTGGCAGAAGGCGGTCGGGGGCGAGCTCAAGAGCGACTGTCGTTTCTCGAACACGATCGTATGGAACAACTTTCCTTTACCGAAATTGTCCGACGAGGGACGACAGGCCATCATCGACGCAGGTCACGCGGTCCTATCCGCAAGAAGGCTGTATCCCGATTCATCCCTAGCGGACCTCTACAAACCAGCAGACGAGTTCCTGTATCCCGAATTGTTCGAAGCTCATATCAAACTCGACAAAGCGATCGAATCCGCCTACGGCATCGATTTCAACGGAGATGAGAACAAGATTGTCACCCATCTGTTCAACCTCTATGCCGAAAAGGTCGGTGAGTAGCGTGAAGAGGAGTGCCGTAAAGCCGAAAGACGGGGCGGAGCTATCCGAGCTCGATTCTGTGAAAGAAGGCATTGGGGACCTAAAGGCCGAGGCCGATCGGCAGGAGGAAGAAGCCCAGAGATACGCCGTCGCCTTCCTCCAGAAGGTGATGAGGCTGAAGGGCGTGGCGATCGAACGCGACCATTTCCTCCGTTCTGAGTTCCGGAAACGAGGCGTCTCGGACGAGCGAGTGGAGCTCGCGATTTCAACGAGCCCGGCATCCGCCGGGCTGGATTCCGGCCTTGTCGACTCCATCGCCATGGACGTTATCGATTTCGAGACAAAGAAATCGACCGTCCTTTCGTTTTCCGCGGGATTGCCCGGAGGGCTCGCGATGCTCGGAACGATCCCGGCGGACGTGACGCAGTACTATGTCCACGCCTTTCGAATCATGCAGAAACTGGCGTATCTCTACGGCTGGCAGTCCTTCATCGACGATTGCGACGAGATGGACGATGAGACCTTGGCGGCCTTCGCCCTTCTCCTGGCCGTGATGGCCGGGGTGAGCGGTGCCAACTCCGCCTTGACGGTGTTTTCCAAAACGGTTCAGGCCAATGTGGCCAAGAAGGTCGCCAGCAAGGCGCTTATGCAGACAAGCTACTACCCGATCATCAAAAAGGTCCTTGCCGGGATCGGCGTCAAGATCACCAAAAGCAGTTTCGGCGACGCGGTGAGCAAAGTCGTTCCGGTCGTCGGTGGGTTCATCTCGGGAGGCCTCACGTTCGTCAGCCTCAAGGGCGGGTCCAGGAGACTTGCAGGCGAGCTCAGGTCATTGCCACAGGCGACAGGCCCCTTGACCGCAGTGGCGGTTGAGCCTTTTACTGATTTTGCCGAAATGAAGGGGATGATGAGCGATGACGATGCCCAAATGGCATGAGACCATGCGGCCCGTCCTTGAAGCGCTGGCGCATGTCGATGGATATCTGGCAGGCACCGACCTCCAGGATGCCGTGGCGATCGAATTCGACATGACCGATGATGAACGGGCCGAGCGTCTCAAGAGCGGCCAGTCGAGACTCTACAACCGCGTGTACTGGGGTATCACCGATTTGGAGAAGGCTAAGCTTCTGGAATACGGCGAGAAGAAGGGAACCTACCGTATCACCGATGCCGGCAGGACGTACCTCTCTGATTATCCCGGACCCATTACAGCCAAGGGTCTCTATGAGAACTGCACGGCATTCAAGAAGTGGAAAGACGGCTATCAGGCCGCAAGCAAGGCCAAAAACGCTTCAGAGCCCGAGGGCGTTTCGACGCTGGAGGACCAGGAGTCCCCTCAGGAGGCGATGGAGTCTGCCTACGGCGAGATTCGCGACGCGCTCGCCGACGACCTCATTTCGATCATCATGGGAAAAGATCCGTATTTCTTCGAGCACCTGGTCGGAAAGCTGCTCGTGGCGATGGGTTACGGCGAGAGCCTGGACTCCCGTGCCGACGTCACCAAAAAGAGTGGTGACGAGGGGATAGACGGCGTCGTCCGTGAGGACCGACTCGGATTTGGAACCATCTGCTACCAGGCTAAGCGATGGGATCCGCAAAGGACGGTCGGACGGCCGGAGGTTCAGGCATTCGTCGGGGCGCTTTCCGGAAAGGGCGTATCGAAGGGCCTTTTCATCACCACGGCTCGCTTCTCCAAGGATGCCCGCAAATATGCTGAGGGCCTCCTGGGGCAGACGGTCGTGCTCGTCGACGGCCCCGCGCTCGCCGGCCTCATGATCGACTACGGCGTCGGCGTGAGCACGAGACAGGTCTACGAGATCAAGGCCGTTGACACCGATTTCTTCGACGAATAGCGCGCGTCTGCAACGCGCCGCTACCGCGCGCCCTTCCGCCCGTTGCATTTCGAGCAGAGCACCTGCAGGTTGGATGGAACGGTCTTGCCGCCCTTCGCGACCGGCACGATATGGTCGACGTGCAGGACCACGCCGTCCGGCATGTATTTCCCGCATATCTGGCAGGTGTAGTTGTCCCGGCGGGCGATCTGCTCGCGCAGCTGCTTCGTCATCAGCCTTCGCTGGTTCTTGGCGTGATAGTCCCTGAGCGTCGCCTCGTCGTTGATGGCGGCGAGGCGGATGCGGCGCTCGACGATCCACTCCCAGTTCACGTCAAGCTCGGAATCATCCATCGACACCTTGTAGGACGTCTTCACGTAGTTGGCCTGCTTGTACCTCGTCTGGTCGCGGCAGGTGATGAACCTAAAGGCCCTGTCATCGTCGACCGCCTCGGCGTACTGGCGCTCGCGCCGGCTGCGGAGCCGGCAGGTTTTCAGATACTCTTCTTGCTCGTGCTTCCAGTTCTGGATGTATGCCCTATGGGCGACGATGGCGTCCCAACCGGCCGGGTCCATCAGGTGACGGTCGATGTAGTCCTCGATCCTCACGTTGCGCCTGCCAGACACATCGAAGCGGCCACGTAGTAGGGATACCTAAAGGGGCTCGCCAGAATCCTGCGAACCAGGACCGCGATTGCACATACCAGGGCTATGGCCAGCACGCCGAGAACGAAATGGGGCGTCAGGTCGACTATATAGTGGTACCCGTCTATCTCATAGAGCTGAGTCATGGCATTCTTCCTTCCCCAAGGATGGCAAAATGATACCAAGACGCGGGTCTTCCGGATCGCGGGCGCTTTCCACGCGATACATCCATGCCCCTCCGTCCGGACACCGCACACCGAACCCCCACACCACGTTCGCTTTACAATCAAGAACATTCGTTCGACAATGAAGCCCGTGAGATACAAACGGATGTTCGGGGGTACGCGCATGATCATGAAAAAGCACTCGCTTGCGGGAACCTGCGGCATACCCACCGATGCACAGCGCATCTACATCCCCGTGGACGCCAACGGCGCGGACGACCCCGACCACGGCCCGTCCGATCCCGTCACCATCCACTGGCCGGACGGCCGCAGTTGGAAGGTTGAGAGCATCTACGCCCGCCAGGAGTTCGGCCGCGCCATCTTCGGTAACCTCTGTGTGCGTTACGACGTCTGCATCGCGAGGCAGCGCAAAACGGTCTGGTGGGAGCACGGCGACTGGTTCGTCGAGCGCGGTGGCGGCATGGCGGTGACGCCCGAGTGATGGGCCACACAAAGGACTTCGGCGGCGGCATCACCGTTCGCGCCAACGGCGACAAGCCCGGCAGACGCGTCCATAAGCAGTACGTAGACGTCTACGCCCGCACTAACGCCGACGGAACGACGGTGCCTGTCCGCGTCTGCTGGCCGGACGGCCGCGGCTTCACGATCGACCAAATCATTCGAATAGACCCCTTCGGCGCGGTCATCCACGACGCGCAGACGGCGGTCTACACGGTGCGCTTCGGCGGCTGGACCACTCAGCTCATGCTGGAGCACTACCACAGGGAGGACCCCATTCACGGGGCGGATGACCGCCTGCGATGGTGGGTCTGGGCGTTCGAGAACACCCGCTCGAAGAACGACGTTTCCGCACCGCCTGCCGACACGCGCGTCCGGTGAACGCGGGTTGGGTCGTCATGCGGAACGCAGAGGGTGACGTCGGCTAGAGCCAAGCTCCGGTCCACTCGCTCCGGTTCCTCGTCGCCGCGAGGAGCGCACCGCATGCCGCGAGCAGTTCGTAGTCCGCGATCCTGATCCCGACCGACATGGCCTCGGCGAGGACTTCAATCCTTCTGCCATAATCCTCGATCTCGGAGAATACCCCGATACCGTCCATGAGCCGCTGGGCGGCTTCGCTCGGCCCGTCCCCCGTCGTGACGTAACTTTCTTCCATGCCGAAACAATCCTCTCTATGCGAGAAAGGCGATGATAGCAGGCGCTGTCCGGGCCAGCGTAAACAGCGTTTTACGTTTTACGGCATCCGCCGACGGCGGCCACGGCTCCGTGGCCGGGTGATGCCTCCGCTGCGCCCTGTAAAGGCCGCTCCATGAGACCCCGCACAAACCTCCGCTCCGCTCCGGTCGGTGGAGGCCGTCATGGAGGACCTTGACAGGCCTTCGCTCCGGCATGGCTTTGCAGGGAGCAAAGCCGACGACGACGCGCGGCGTCGCCATTCGGCTTTGCCCGCAGGGGCGAGATGTTGAGGGCCACGCGCCCGGAACGGAGGAAGACATGCAGCAGCTGATGACCGAGGAAATCGCCAAGACGGCGCCGAGGCTCTATGGGCAGGACGGGGCGGAGGACCCCACGGTCTACGCCCACTACTTCTCGTGCGTGAACGGATGGGACTGGTGGCTGCTCGAGTTCGACGGCACGGACGAGGCATTCGGCCTCGTCGAGGGCTACGACGACGAGCTCGGCTACTTCAGCATCAAGGAGATGGAGGAACTGAACCGCCAGATGGGGTTCGCCGCCGTCGAGCGCGATGAGCACTTCTCCCCGAAGCCGCTCAGCGCCGTCAGGAGGAGGTAGCCGCATGGTCACGGTCGAGTTCGACTCCATGGGCGAGGCAGTCCGCCTCGCCCTCGTGGCCGGGGAGTACATGGGCGGCGGCCTGGCCGTCCTCCTCCTCGACGCCACGGACCCTCGCGCCGACGGCTACATGGCCGAGTGGGGCGTGCTCACGGCGAACGTGCCGGCGGCGGCCGAGTGGTGCCGCGGGCGGGGCAACATCGTCATCGACGCCGACGTGCCCGCGGCGCTCCTCGAGGCGCTCGAGGCCGCCGGCACGGTCCGGATGGCCGACCGCTCGGCGGCATCCGGGATGGCCCGCTACCCGCTGGCCACGGTCGCCGGGCACGCCCTCGACGGCATGGGCGGCCTGAGCGAGACCCTCGAGGAGGCACTCGGCTCGACGGTCGTCGTCGAGTACGAAACGGGAGGCGACGGCGGGGCGTTCGAGGTGGGGACCGCGCCGGCGGGCTCGCCCGGGCTCGGGCGCCTCATCAGCGCCGCGAGGTCCGAGGCCGACGCGTTGGCGCGCTCCGGCGGATGGGCTGCCGTCCGGGTCGGTTTCGGGGACGTTGAGACCATCGACTGCGAGACGGGACGGACGGTCTACACGGCCGGGGCGGAATAGCCGCGGCCGCCACCCGCACGGGCATGCCGGCGACGGCGTG
>ERZ1106978.1466-NODE-1466-length-13325-cov-2.724717_pt1 | contig 13325 bp, 9 predicted proteins | sample MGYA00403689_ERZ1106978 | MGnify/ENA primary metagenome ERZ1106978 (study PRJEB35170, sample SAMEA104062434) | human gut metagenome | biome: human gut; feature: human-associated habitat; material: faeces | place: Denmark | collected 2012-08-02 ...
TCCAGAAGTTTCGCACCTTCTTCTGTAAGAACACCGGCATCTTCACCTGCAACAAGGGCTTTCGGCATAATATCGCGAAGTTTCCATGAGAATCCATAAGGAGCAACCAGTTCATCGAATTTATCAACCATCTCCTGGTTGTAATCTGCCTTTGTGGTATCAATCGGGAACATACCTGCTGCGTCACCGATACCGAGAACTCTCTTTCCTGTCAGTTTCCAGTGGACATAAGCCTCCAGAGTTGTAATATAATCGATATCTTTTACATGTTCCTCGCCATTAAGAATTGCCTGGTACAGATGTGCGATACTCCATCTCTGAGGAATATTGTAATTAAACAGCTCCATCAGCTTTTCACTGGCTTCCCCTGTAATATTATTTCTCCATGTACGGAATGGTACAAGAAGTTCTCCCTCTTTGTTAAATGGCATATATCCATGCATCATGGCGCTGACGCCAAATGCACCTACAGATTCCAGTTCTATGTCATATTTTGCCTTCACATCCCTTGCCATATCCTGATAACAGTCCTGAATGCCTGTCCAGATATCATCAAGGCTATATGTCCAGACACCGTTTTCATAACGATTTTCCCATTCATGACCGCCAGATGCGATTGGCTGATTTTTATCATCTACAAGTACTGCTTTGATCCTGGTAGAACCAAATTCAATACCAAGCGCTGTTTTGTTAGCGAGAATCGCTGCTTTTGCTTCTGCTGCTCCCATTTTTATGTACCTCCCTGTTTCTCTGTTATTTATGATTACAGATCATTCGACAATCTATAATCATATATTGTTTGTACACCAATATTATTGCATTTCTTTTATTGTTTTACCATGGAAATTTTACGGTTTTAACATACTTTTTATTACTTTAAACTTCTCAGGGCTGCCATCCCAGGCAGTTAATTTCAGCCTGATATGGCAGCCTCTGTATTAATTACAAAAATTATTATTTTCTGAATGCAAGTTCATTCCATCTCAGTTCATTCTTAAAATCACGAATATTTGTATCTTTATCAATGTAAACAGCTTCAATACCCATAGCTGCTGCCCAGTCACCCATCTGCTCTGCTGTCAGGTCATAGGAGAATGCTGTATGGTGGGCTCCGCCTGCAAGGATCCATGCTTCTGCACCTGTCTTAAGATTTGGCTGTGGTGTCCAGAATGCACTTCCTACAGGAAGCTTCGGCATCGGTTTCTCAACCTTCTTGCATTCCACATCGTTGATGATCAGACGGAAACGGTCTCCAAGATCGATCAGGGATGTTGCAATACCCGGGCCTGTCTTGCTTGTGAATACAAGTCTTGCAGGATCTTCTCTGTCACCCATGGAAAGCGGGCATACTTTAATGCCGATCTTACCATCTGCGACAGACGGGCATACCTCAAGCATATGAGACTGAAGGATTCCTTCTTTTCCAGGTACAAAGTTATATGTATAGTCTTCCATCATGGAAGTTCCTTTTGCATCTTTTACACCAGCTGTCATAATCTTCATCAGACGAACCATTGCAGCTGTCTTCCAGTCGCCTTCTGCACCGAATCCATAGCCTTTTTCCATAAGTCTCTGGATTGCAAGTCCAGGAAGCTGTTTAAGAGCACCCAGATCTCCAAAGTGTGTAACGATTGCCTGATAATTTTTCTCTTCCAGGAATTTCTCAAATCCGATCTCAATCTGAGCCTGAACTGCTACATGACGTTTAAATTCTTCCGGATCTCTTCCCTCAAGAAGAATATCATATTTGCTGTAGTATTCATCTACCAGCGCATCTACATCACCTTTAGCTACATCTTTTACATAATCGGCAATCTCATTTACAGGATAAGCATCAACTTCCCATCCGAATTTGATCTGTGCTTCTACTTTATCACCTTCTGTAACAGCTACGTTTCTCATGTTATCTGCTACACGACATACGCGGATATGACTGCTCTCCATGATACCAACTGCTGTACGCATCCAGGAAGCAAGTCTTTCCTGAACATCTTTATCTGCCCAGTGTCCGACAATAACTTTTCTTTCGATTCCCATTCTTGTAACAATATGACCATATTCACGACCGCCATGAGCAGACTGGTTTTCATTCATAAAATCCATATCAATGGTATCATAAGGAATCTCCTCATTAAACTGTGTATGAAGATGGCAAAGCGGTTTTCTGTATTCTTTCAGACCAAGGATCCATGATTTTGCCGGTGAGAAAGTATGCATCCATGTGATAACACCTGCACAGTCCTCATCTGCATTTGCCTCATTAAATGTTTTACGGATCAGTTCGTTTGTGATCAGTGTTGGTTTCCATACAAGTTCGAATGGAAGAACACCGCTCTTTTTTAATTCCTCAACAATGATTCTGGAATGCTCAGCAACTTTTCTTAAGCACTCATCTCCGTAAAGATCCTGTGAACCTGTACAAAACCAGAACTTATAGTTTCTTCCTGTTTTCATGATAAAATTCCTCCTGGATTTATTTTTTATTTATTTCATTTGTTTACAATATTTTTCTGCATGATCCCCGTATGATCAGTTCCGGATAAATCAGTCTTTCAACCTTACTTTCTTCTTCAGGAACTCCGTTGATCTTCTCAAGTATAAGCTCTGCTGCCATTTCTCCCAGCTTTTCCTGCGGATGAGCTATCGTTGTGATTCCGCTTCCTCGCTGAGCATACAGTGAATTGTCATAACCGGTAATGGAAATATCATCCGGTATCCTGACTCCCATTTTCTCCAGTTCTTCCATAACCTGAACAGCAATCTGATCATTGTAACAAACGATTCCATCCGGAAGCTGTCCGCTCTGTACCATTTCTTTTGCCATCAGTGCAGGTTTTACTTTCCTGTCCTCTGTATGAAACCAGACAACATCATCAGGATCATAGGCAATCCCTGACTCCTGTAAGGCCTTCACATATCCCTTGTGGCGCTCCAGTCCCTGCATATCGTCTGCCTTAAAGAAACCCTTGATCTTTTTATGTCCCAGTTCCAGCAGATATTTTGTTACAAGATAGCCTCCCTGTGCATCATCCATAAGAATATGAGGTTTATCCCTCATTTCTGAATAGATTCCCTGAATAAACACATACGGAATTTCAAATTTATCCAGATTCTGATAAAGATTTCTGTGTTTACAGATCATCTCACTTTTGCTTGGTTCAATGATCAGTCCATCAATATCTTTCTTCAGAAGTTCCTCCAGACATCTGGCCTCTTTCTGTCTGCTGTTTGCTGTGTTTTTCAGGATAATACTGTAACCGCTTTCTGAAAGGACATTATCCATTCCCTGTATCAGTCTCGGAAAAATATAATCAGAAATATATGTGGTCACTACCGCAATATTCTTTGAATTCTTTATATGGCGCATATTCTCAGAGCAATAAGTACCTCTTCCGTGAAATGCCTCTACATATCCGTCCTGCTCCAGGATTCCCAGTGCTTTACGAACTGTATGTCTACTCAGGGAATATTTCTGTGAAAGCTCGTTTTCTGAAGGAAGCTTCTCTCCCGGTCGGATAGCTCCTGACATAATATCACTTCTGAGCTGTTCCATCAGTGAGAAATATTTCGGCTTTCCATTATCTGTCATGTCTTCTTCCCTCCTGTATTTAGGATACAACTTGTACGCACGTACGAACAAGTTGTTTTTTATGCATAAATTATACAAAATATCGAGAGATTTTTCATTAGTTTTTCCCAAAACACCTCGAGGGATAGTGATGTGTGAACAGTAACAGTTCATCCTTTACGAAAGTTACCAATATCCGATTGATTTCAACATCACTTCGGCTCAGCTTTTTCTATACCATAACATTCATGGCAAATCCCATGTACCGCCATACGTATTTCTTTATCCAGACGTGAATTACAGGTGATCAGAGTCACCATTCTCTCCCTTTCATCAGGCTCTACTCCTGTGTCATACATGGAATTATTTTTCAATATAGATAATTGTCTCCTGTATGCAGGACTGGATAACTTGTATCCATATTCAAATGCCGGGCTTTTGGAAGATGCCTGTTCCACAGAAAAAATTTTGTACAGAAACTTTCTTTTTGGTGTTGTGATCTCAATTTCAGGACATTTTTTTAGAAATTCAGGCTGTTCATAACGGTTCAGATTTGCAAACATCATATTACCTTCTATATTATGCCCGTAAAGAATACTGTGGGAATCTGTAAAATTCTTTTTTATGTCATGTTCCAGAAAAATACATCCAAACAGATCTTCCTCTCCTCTGAAATTATGTTTCAGGTAATATTCATCATCTGCCGCCTGAACTACAGGATAAGAAATATCGGCTCCCGGGACAGTAATCCAGGCAACTGTCTGAGAGTTGATCTTTCTTAAATTTTCCCAGGAAATCCCGAAGGATTCCCTGATTTCATCTGTACAGTTTTTGTTTTTTGATTCAGAAGATCTTCTCTGTTTTTTCCTGCGTTTTTTTTCACTGTTTTTTGTACTGCTGTCTTCATCAGTTTTTTTGCCATCTGCCAATAATCCGGCATCTTCTCTGTTCTTCATCCCTGCCATCCGGGAAAGCTCTGCATATTCCTGCCTTGCTGCAAGATTCTGTTCATAACTTTTTATATAGAAGCCGGCACAATATATAAGAAGCCCGATTGCTGCTATGATCATACTTACTGCAAATGTTCTGAGTTTTTTCATTTCCGCGGCATACCCTTTATATTTCTTTTCCCGGAAACAGTTCTTCTGTAGATCACCACACCTCCTGTCAGCAGTCCCATTCCGATAAGTCCAAGAACAGCCATCATTTTAAACGGTCTGACATCTCCTGTTTTAGAACTTCCTGCCATGGAACCACCCTGATAGCTTCCGTATCCACCGGAATATCCACCCGAATTTGCGTAACTGCTGCCTCCGCTTCCGGAAGTCGTGCCTCCATTATTTCCACCATTGTAAGATGCCAACGGCGCTTTCGTCGGTACAGGAGGCATTTTCGGGCAGGTTCCCGGTACAGATGGTGTTGGTGTGGCTTTTGGCTGCTCCGTCGGTTTCGGTACTTCTGTAGGTTTTGGTGTCTCTGTCAGCTTTGGTGTTTCTGTTGGTTTCGGTGTTGCAGACGGTGTTGGTGTGGCAGTGGGTTCTGCTTTTGTTTTCACATATACCTCCTGCTGCGCCGCAATTTCCGGTGAAATATCTCCTCTTGCTTTCGCTGTGTTTACAATTTTTTCAGGCTCTGTGCTTTCTGTTTTAAATACCACTTCATAGCAGACTTCAATTTTATCCATATCTGACAACGATGCTCCTGTCTGAATTACAAATCCTGTATCATCTGCCTCTATTTTGGCATCTTTCAGCTCTATGCCGTTTTTCTTCACAAAAATGCTGTCTTTTACAATGGAAGCCCCTTGGGTTTCCAGTTTATCTTCGATAACAATATTCTGATCTGTGACATCCTCACGCAGTTGTCTTACTGTCAGCTTATAGTATCCTTTCTCACCGGACGCATACTCTTTCTTATCTGATTCCTTCACAATTTCCAGAATCGGACTGTGTACCTCTGTCTCTGTTTCCCCGGTTGCAGGTATCTTTTCACTGCTGTCTGCAACTGCAGTATTGTGCACTTTCTGTCCTGCCAGGGCTGCATCAATCACTGCTGCCTGATATTCCACGATCATACTTTTCTGTTCCTGACAGTCCAGAGGATTATACATTACCTGCTCAAAAAGACCGCCTTTATCATTATCGCAGATACTATATCTGCTGTCCCTGACCAGTGTCCTGCCTGTTGACATCAGGAAAGTATTATCATCATTGATCTGTACATCAGCATCTGCCACATTTCCTTTCTCATCCATCAGAATCACCGAATCCTTCAGAAGACGTACTCCCTGAGTATCGATCACATCCTGCAGAGTAACATTACGCGCCACACATCCGGTCTGCTCCTGTGTCAGGGCAATGCGGTATGTAATAATATCACCATATTTGTAAAATGGTTTGTCCGTCGTCTTCTCTACGTTAAGAACAGGCGAGTTCACCCAGATTTTTGAGGAGTCCTTTACTTTCTGTGCATTATCTGCATACGCCTGTGCTGTATTTACAATCTCCATCCCATTTACGCTTTCCTGCGCAGTACAGCGGAAATTAACAGTCACAGGTGTCTGATACGGAAGATCTGAAATCGTCACGATCCATCCGGTTCCCTGACGTGTAACCTGACAGCTGACCGGTTTTTCCACTGTTTCTTTATAATTTTCCGGATTCAGCTGATTTCCTGCATCATCAGTTCCTGCCACCGGATTCTGAATAACATCCGGAACACCGCTTACAGTAACAGCATCTTCAGCTCCGTCCAGAGTCAGACCTTCAGGAAGGGAAAGATCACTGATCACAAGATTTCTTGCGATAGATCCCTTCTGAAGATTATTAACCGTAACCTGATAATTCACCTGTTCTCCTACCCGAAATTCATTTTCCGCACGTCCGTCCCCGGCTGCCAGATATGGATTCTGAAAACTTTTCTCAATAGAAAGAACTGCTGTATTTACATACACTTCTGCGTCATCCTGTGAAACAGGGGCATTCTGCGCCTGCACATTGGCAACATTAATGCTTTCCATTCCATTTGCCGCTTCCGTAACTGTGCAAAGGAAAGAAATCATAACCGGAGTATTTGCCGGAAGATCTGAAATGTTCAGTCTCCATCCGCTTCCCTCCTGAAGAAATTCATAATTCACTGGTTTCTCTGATGTCTCATTATAAAATTCCGGATTGAGCTGGTTCAAAACATCTTTGGTCCCTGCTGTCAGCTGCGTAATATTCTGTGGGATTCCGCTTACCGATACATCCTCTGCCGATGAAAGTGCAAGTCCTGCCGGCATACTGGTATCCCAGACAGTTACGTTCCGGGCCACTGTACCTGCTTTTTTATTCTCCACCACCACATTGTACTGTACCTGTTCTCCGACCTGCCATTCATAATGATCTGCAGATTTCTCAATCCAGAATTCTCCTGAATTTACATATACTTCTGCATCATCAGATCTCTCATCTGTATTAGCAGCTTTTACAGTTGCTGCATTTACGCTTTCGTGTCCATTTGCCTCTTCCTGTGCGATACAATGGAAAATAAGCGTTACAGGCTGACTGTATGGTACATAAGAACAATAAAAGGAAAATCCGTTCTCATCTGCATTCAACTGAGAATCCACAGATCTCGCTTCATATGCCTGTCCTGTTTTCTTATCCGGTACGGGATAGTTTACCTGTTGCTGAACTCCCAGTACTTCCATGCTCTGTGCACCACCTGCCAGAACCAGTCCCTGCGGCAGACCAATATCAGTAATAGTTACATCTTTTGCGATTGTTCCTGCCGTTACATTATTCACCACGATCCGGTAAGCTACCTGCTCTCCTGCCTGCCATTCATATTTGTCTGCTGTTTTATCAATTTCAAGCTGTGGACTGTTCGGCCATACTTCTGCCATATCCTTTCTGGATTCCTGTTCTCCTGTCTCAGGATTGATCAGATTATCCGCTGTTGCAGTCACAATATTTTCCCATTCCTGTCCATTGGAATCCGCAGATGCCTGACATTTAAAACGGATTGTGATCGTCTCCCCATACTTCAGGGACGGACACTCTGCTTTCCATCCATTTTCTCCCTGTCCGGTAAGCGTACAGTTCTCACCTCCCTGACTTGTCTCTACAGCATACTGCCCTTCCAGAAGCTGCAGACATGATGGAAGCTCATCTGTAATAACAACATTTACTGCTTTTACATCCTGTTTTGTCTGAGAAACCAGAACCTCATAATCTATGATATCTCCCGTTTTCCATTCATACTGAGAAGTATTTTTCTTTACTTCCAGTTCCGGTGGAATCACACCCTTTACCCACACTGTTTCCGTATCCATTGTATCTCCGCTTCCGTTTGTACGTTCATAACTCATGGATGCATGGTTTGGTACAAGAATACTGTATCCATCCTCTGCAAGGTATTTTGAAATGTTAATTTCTGATTCCGGTCTCTGGCGTACTTTTAAAGTAAATGTGTAAGTCTGATTATCTGTAAATGCTTCATCCTGAAGGCTCTCTGCTTTGGCCCTGCAGGTCACTTTCTGTCCTTCAACAGCAACATCAAACCAGTCTGTCACTGTCTGCCCTGCATCATTCACAATACTGACTTTTGATGCATCCTCTATAGTAAGACAATCCTCAAGTATATCCTGTACCACAAAGGATTTCAGTCTATTGGGTGTCACCTCCGCCCGGATCATATACTGGAATTCCTGTCCCTGACGAATGCCAAAAGGTTTTTCTTTTGATGTGGCAGCTGCCTGTTCCCATGTACAGTTTGCCTCTCCCACACGTTTCTCAGGCGCTTTTTTCATCTCAACATCACCGAAACAATAGGATGTAAAATCAAAATATGCATATGCTTTGCAGTATTTCTGTCCTTTAAAGTTCGGACAATAACTGTTGCCTGATGGATCCAGATATTTATTTCTTGTAATCTCTGCCCATCTTTCCTGAGAACCGGCTTTTGCAATGGCATCTTCACGACTTTTATCCCATTTATCCAGTCTGAACTGATGACAGAATTCTACCGTAAAATTATCTGTATCATAAAAAAGATTCAGCCATCCTCTCGGATCATCCGGCTCAACGGAACCAAGGGGTGAGCTTACAGAATTCCCATCTACCGTCAGATAATCATTGTTTTTCAGAACATATGCATTATCCAGACTGCTGTCTGACGGAATACGGACTCCCTGTCCCGCATCAATATCACGTATGGTTCCATGGCCACTGATCGGCAGTGTTTCTTCTGTTCCATGCTTCAGAAACTGAAACTTAACCTTTGCGTATCCTACAGAATAAATAAATACACCGATACTGTTTTTGGAAAAGCCAACCATTGGATAAGCTTCATTATCTTTCCATGCAAACGTAGCTCCGCCTTTATTCTGAACAATCGATTCTGCAGTGCGCAGATCATAACGGGGTTCTGCATTCTCTACTCCCACAAGAATGAGTCTGACATCAACAATATTTCCATTTCCATCTTTTCCTACATTGTTATAACGCATCCCTGCGCTTCCGGCTTTATAGTCCGCTCCTACACGAACGCACTCTGTGTCACGTTCGCTTTTTCCATTGTCTGAAAAAGCTTCCCTGTCCAGATTATCACACCCAAAAGATTCATATGTGGTAATTCCGGGCTGAAACTTCATGTTAAAGCGATAACCATAATCTACCACCTTGTCACTGTCCCATGTTTCTACAGTTAACGGTGCCGCCTGAGTTACGCAGACAGGCACAAGCCCCAGAATTGCCTGCAGAATAAAAAGCATTGCAAGCAGCAAAGCTCCAAGGCGTTCTTTCAGTTTGAAATTGTGTTTCATTTTCCGTCTCCTTTCCGAACAAAAAATATAAAAATGAATGTGGGATTTTTCCCTGCACCAGGCAGGATTAAAGAATAGAAATAAGTTGAAATGTATGATTATAAATATTCAAGGGGAATTAATATCGTGAAACAAGAACGTTTACACTTAAGATTTTAAGATTCTGCGCAGGGTTCCTTTTCTGAAACCCTGTACAGATTTTCATTGATCATTTCTTTTCTTCAGCCATGAAAGAAAATAAAGAATAATTGCAAGAATAATAAAAAACGGAATCGCAACTCCGATTATCAGTATCAGTAAAATAATTATAACAGCCGCTGCTGCAATAACAACAGCCCTGCCATGCCAGGTAGAAAGATCGATTACTTTTTTCCATCTTTTCTCCTGCTGATGAGGAAGCTCTGTCTCATTGCCATAACTGCTTCCGTAAGAAGAATACTCTCCGTAATCTTCCTGTGTACTTCCATCATCTGTATCGATCAGAGTTTTTGCTATCAGATGTGGATCTCCCAGTTCCTGCAGTACCTCCTGCTCTGAACGTCCGCCACGTACCTGAGACTGTATATAATCTTCATAATACCTGATATGTGCCGCTGCTTTGCCTTCCTGCATCTGCCCGGCAAGCTGGCTTCTCAGGATTTCCAAAAATTCTTTTCTGTTCATCTTCTACACTCCATTTTGCCAGAAATACATATCAAAACTCTACTGCTCTCTCCGTTATCAGTAACGTTCGTACTCTTATTTTACCATATATACCGCAGGTAGCAACTAATATAATCATAAACTTTTTATGAAATTCTTATAAACTCAGTTACTGTTCACTCCGTTCTCAGTAACTGAGCCAAAATTCATTCCAGATTGCCTGTGGCAATGGAATTTTGGCTTGTATGTCATTTCCCGACAATTTTTGCATACATCTCCGGTCTGCGGTCTCTGAAAAGTCCCCAGTTCAGTCTGTCTGCCTTTAATGCATCCAGGTCAAAAGTGCTTACAAGCACCCCCTCTTCCCCTCCGGGCAGTTCTGCACAGAGAGCACCTGTGTTGTCTGTGATAAAAGAAGAGCCGTAAAAATTAAGAGCAGATTTCTGCATTCCGTTTTCCGGACATGGCTCTACTGTTTCCTCACCGATTCTGTTGGCAGCGATCACAGGGATCAGGTTGGAGGCAGCGTGTCCCTGCATACATCTTCTCCAGTGTTCCATGCTGTCACATTCCAGGATGGGTTCACTTCCGATGGCAGTGGGATCGGCTCGCTGCCTATGGCTGTAGGGTAAAAAAGTATCTCCGCGCCCTTTAAAGCCATGCCTCTTGCCGTTTCCGGGAACCACTGATCCCAGCAGATTCCAACTCCAATGGTTCCAAATCTGGTATCAAAAACCTTAAAGCCGGTATCTCCCGGTGTGAAATAGAATTTTTCCTGATAATAATGGTCATCCGGAATATGTGTTTTCCGGTAAACGCCGAGATTCTTCCCATCTGCATCCAGAACCGCAACGCTGTTATAGGTATTATTGACCTCTTTTTCATAAAAACTGACCGGGATCACAATCCCCAGCTCTGTCGCTACCCTGCTGAAATGACGCACTGCAGGGTTTTCCTCTGCAGTCTGCGCATATTCATAATACTCATATCTGCGCTCCTGGCAGAAATAGGGCCGTTCAAAAAGCTCCGGAAGAAGAACAATCTCAGCTCCCTTTGCTGCTGCCTGACGCACCAGTTCCTCTGCATGGGCAATATTTTTCTCCACACTTTTACTGCATTTCATCTGAACTGCTGCCACTGTTACATTTCTCATCCTGTCTGTTCCTCCTGCTCCTGTTTACATAAGTAAGTTTTTTCATAACTTTCAGGTAATAACCCTCAAACACATGACTCTCAAAGTTTTTCTGCATCAAGGTCAGATATTTTTTCCGGGAATCTGCTGGGTAATACAGTGAATATTTCCACCGCCGACAATGATGGCTCTGGCATCAATGGGATAAATCCTTCTTTCAGGAAAACACTTCTGCAGAATCTCCACTGCCCTTTTGTCATTTTCATCCCCAAACTGTGGAAGGATGATTCCTCCATTGGAAATATAGAAATTCACATAACTGGCAGCCATCCGTTCTCCTGCTTCCCGTTCGTCTTCTCCCTCTTCAAACACAAAGCCATCCACATCTTCCTGGGTAAGGCAGACCGGTTTCTGAGGAATCGGAAGCTTATGAATCTTAAATTTTCTGCCTTTTGCATCTGTTTCCTGTTCCAGCACCTTCAGATCAGCCAAAGACATGGCATACTGCGGATCTGTCTCATCCTCTGTCCATGCAAGCACAACCTCTCCGGGCCTTACAAAAGCGCACACGTTATCCACATGCTCATTGGTTTCATCCTGATAGATTCCACATGGAAGCCAGATAATCTTGTGGACACCGAGCCAGTACTTCAACTGTTCCTCTATCTGTTCCCTGCTCATCTGAGGATTGCGTCCCTGACTCAGAAGACAGGCCTCTGTAACGATCAGAGTCCCCTCTCCGTCAGAATGGATGGAACCGCCCTCCAGCACAAAAGGTCTGGCATCCAGACATGGACAACCAAGAGTCCTGCAGATAAAGGCAGCCACCCTGTCGTCCTTCTCCCAGTTCCGGTAAAGCCCGTCAAAGGTACCTCCCCAGGCATTAAACTGCCAGTCAACTCCACAGACCGCCCCTTTCTCATCCAGAACCATGGTTGCTCCCACATCTCTGGCCCAGGCGTCATCTGTCTCGCATTCCAGCAAAGTCACACCGGAAACATTCCCAAGCTGATTCTTTGCATTCTCCATCTGAGCTTTGGAAACCAGCATATACACCTTTTCGCTCACTCCAATAGCCTCTGCAACTTTCACAAATGCTTTCTGTGCTTCCCTTGCCCCATAATTCCAGGAACCGGGACGTTCCGGCCAGATCATCACACATCCCTCATGAGGCTCAAATTCTCCGGGCATACGATATTTTGTTCTGTTCTTCTCTGTAACTTCCATGTCTGTCTCCTTTTCTTTGATAGCCCGGCAGATATCAGGAAAGCCGGCTCTTAAAGTCTTCGTATCCGAAATGTCTGATAACCTCACACTCTCCGTCCTCATGCATAACCGCAATATCCGGCAGCGGCATACCGTTAAATGTATTATTCTTCACCATAGAATAAATCGCCATATCCATAAAATACAGCTTGTCCCCGATCCGGATCTCTCTGTCAAAGGAATAATCTCCGATCACATCTCCTGCCAGGCAGGTGCAGGAAGATAAGCGGTAGGTATATGCCTTCTCCCCTGCTTCCCCGCTGTCCTTAAGAGGCGGACGATAGGGCATCTCCAGCACATCCGGCATATGGCAGGCTGCAGAAGCATCCAAAATCAGCGTTCTGATCTCATTTTCCACAATGTCCATAACCTCTGTCACCAGATATCCGGCATTCAGGGCAACAGCCTCCCCGGGCTCCAGATAAATATCCAGATCATAGGTTTCCTTCATATGCTGAATACATTTTTCCAGGAGCTTTACATCATAATCCTCTCTGGTAATATGATGTCCGCCGCCCATATTCAGCCAGGAAACCTCAGACAGAAATTCTCCAAACTTCTCCTCTACCGCCTGCAATGTTTTCTCCAGGTCATCCGCATTCTGTTCGCAGAGCGTATGAAAATGCAGTCCGTCGATCCATTTCAGACATTCCCCGTCAAAGTTCTCTCTGGTAACCCGGCGCACAGGGATCATAGATCGCATGATCCCCCTGAGTGGAGCATTCCGGATTAATACGGAGTCCCAGACTGGCTCCGGTACACACTTCTTTAAATTTCTTCAGCTGTGCTGTGGAATTAAAGATAATATGGTCACAGATCCGATCCAGTTCCTCTATATCTTCTGTACGGTAAGCAGGGGAAAAAACATGATTCTCTTTCCCCATCTCTTCATATCCAAGCCTTGCCTCAAA
>ERZ1106978.1470-NODE-1470-length-13300-cov-35.799320_pt1 | contig 13300 bp, 9 predicted proteins | sample MGYA00403689_ERZ1106978 | MGnify/ENA primary metagenome ERZ1106978 (study PRJEB35170, sample SAMEA104062434) | human gut metagenome | biome: human gut; feature: human-associated habitat; material: faeces | place: Denmark | collected 2012-08-02 ...
AGCGTGAAGCTCCTGAACCTGTACCATCTGCCGGGGGAGAAAGCAGTAAAACCGAGCGGACTTACGAAAGCGCTCCGCGAAGTCATCCGCCCCTTCTCCAGAGCGGCAGCCAGAAATCAGAATTACCGCCTGCTCTATCAGGCGAAAGCACAGTTGTCACGGCTTCTCGAAAAAGAAAAGCCGGACGTGATCGTCTCCTTCCGTGAACCCACCGGACGGTTGCTTTTGGATGGCGTGGGGACGAAGATCCCCGTGATCTCCATGCTGCACAATGATCCAGATGAGATCTTCCGCGGCTCGCCGGCAGAGGAAAGGAAGGCCTTAGAAAAAAGCGCCGCCATTCAGGTGCTGCTCCCTTCTTTTATTTCCAAAGCGAAAAAATACCTGCACTACGGCCACTTCATCGCGATACCGAATGCGGTGAACGCGCCGCACGTCACGGCAGATCATCTCGCAAAGAAGGACAAGTACACCATCACCTGCGTCGGCCGTCTCACCGGTCGTACCAAGCGTCAGCATCTCCTGATCGAAGCCTTCGCCAAGCTCGCCAAAGGTCATCCGGACTGGCAGGTGAAGCTATGGGGAGATACCTATGATAAGCCCTATGTGGCTTCGCTGAGATCCAAAATAAAGAAGTACGGTCTGGAAAAGCAGGTCTTCCTCTGCGGGACGACAAAGGATATGGATGCCGTCTGGAAAGAGACAGACATCTTTGCATTCCCCAGTCACCATGAAGGGTTTGGGTTGGCTTTGGCAGAAGCCATGTGCTGCGGCATCCCGGCGGTCGGCTATCGAAGCTGTCCGGCAGTGAATGAGATCATCGTATCGGGGGAGAATGGGCTCCTTTGCGAAGACGGGGTAAAACCTTTGTCGCAGGCGCTGGGATGCCTAATGGACGATCGCACGCTTCGCCGAGCCTACGGGGAAGTAGCGAGAAGCATGGCGGAGACGTATCGTGCAGAGAAGGTTTGGGAGCAGTGGGAAGGATTATTGCGTAGATCGTTGGGCATCAGGTATAGCAAAGGAGGCGTTTCATGAATATTTTAATTGCCCATTTTTGCACTCACTGGGTGCAGTGCAGCGGTGGCGTAGAGAAAGTCGTTTGTAAGTTTGCCAATGAAATGCTTAAAAGGGGTCATGAAGTAACCGTATTATATATTGACCAAAAAGAAGGGGCTCCATTTTTTCCTTTGGATCATCGCGTAAAAACAATTAATATCCTTTATGAAAATGGCCAAAAAGCTATTTCTGAAAAACTACCGGTTAGATTGCGCGCATGCCGAGAGTTTTGGAGATTGTTCAGCTTGAAAAAGGCACGAGCAATCAATGCGGAATATAAAGGGAAACTGTATGGACGGCAAATCCAAAAAATGATATTACAACAGAAGCCAGATGTGGTTGTAGCGTGTTCAGAACAGTCTATCAAGTATGTAATTGATGATGCAAAATGTAAAGTTCCAGTAATTGGGATGATTCATTCCGGATGCCACGAAACGATTCCGGAATTATCTGGAGCAGAACTTTTTGCGATGGGGAAATGTAAGGTGATCCAGGTGCTATTGCCTTCCTATATTGATACATGCAAGAAATATATCAGAGGGGGGGCTCGTTTTGTTGCTATTGGAAATGTGGTAGAACCAACTACTAGACTCGCAAAACATAATGAAAAGAAAGAAACACATAAGATCGTGTGCGTGGGGGTGTTTAGTGAACGAAAGAATCAGCAGTTATTGGCAGATGCGTTTACATTGATTGCATCTAAATATCCAAGTTGGAGCGTTGAATTTTGGGGCAATTACCATTCTTCTAAAGGAATGCAGATAAAAAAACATATTGAAAAGGGGGAAAATACCCAATTAAAAATCATGGGAACAACCACAAATATTGAAGAGGTGTATGCTTCTGCGGATGTTTTTTGCATGCCGAGCCATCTGGAAGGATTTCCATTGGCTTTGACGGAAGCCATGGCAGCTGGACTACCCGCAGTCGGACTAAAATCTTGTCATGCGGTGGCAGAGCTTATAGAAAATGAGAAGAGTGGACTTCTGGTGGATAACAGAAAAGAAGCACTGTCTGCTGCCTTGGAAAGATTAATGAATGATTCAACCTTGCGCAAACGAATGGGGAAAGAAGCACGTCATGCTATGAAAGCCTATGCGCCAGATGTGATTTGGGGGAAATGGGAAGACTTGCTTCAGGCTGCAACTGGGGATTTAGCAGAATATAACAAAAATGAAAGGAATAATTTGGTATGAAAATAGTTATGGCCTACTTTGAAAATGTGGCTGATTGTACAGGAGGGCTAGAACGTATTTTATGCGATTTTTCTAATGCAATGGTGGAGAGAGGGCATAGTGTGTCTATTGTGACGAATGATGAGCATGATGGAAGCCCATATTATCCGTTGAATTCTTCTGTTTCTGTTATTAATTTGAAGGCAGTGCTGGGGGGCGAAAGGCGGCTCTCTTATCAAGCGAAGATCATTCGGGAGGTGTTTCGATTTTTTGGAAAGAAATATGTAAGAGTTTGGAAAGAACAATATCGAAATGGATATATAAAAAAGATATTACCGGAAATTATTAGAAACATCTCGCCGGATATTATTGTTTCCTATAATAACGAAACTACTGGGCAACTATATCGGGCAGGCTTGAATATACCTTATGTTACTATGTTTCATAGTACGCCGGATTTTTTGTGTAAAAATATGACTAAGGCAGAGAAAGCGGGGCTGGAAGCAAGTCGAGTTGTTCAGGTACTTACGCCTTTGGCTGTCGAAGAAGCAAAAAAATATTTTAAAAATGACAATATTATTTGTATTCCAAATGAAGTTCACCAATATCGGTACGATGTAAGACGAAAGCGAGAAAAACATATTATAATAAATGTGGCACGCTTAAATAAGTTAGCCAAGAGACAACATTTGTTAGTCGAGGCGTTTGGAAAGGTAGCTGTAGATTATCCTGATTGGGAGTTGCAACTTTGGGGAGATGGAGATGCGAAATATATAAACCTGATAAAGAAGTTTATTGAGAAACACAAGTTAGAAGAGCAGGTTCATTTAATGGGGAAAACCAAGGAAGTTTGCAAAGTTTATAAAAATGCAGATTTATTTGTGTTTCCAAGTGCTTTTGAAGGATTTGGGTTGTCATTGGTCGAGGCTATGTCAGCAGGGTTGCCCTGTATTGGATATAGATCCACTTGTGGAGTAAATGAAATTATTAAAAACGGAAAGAATGGGCTTTTAGTAGATGATGGAGTAGATGCGCTTACAAACGGTCTTAAGATCTTGATGAATGATCAAAGAAAAAGAATCGTTATGGGAGAGTATGCTCAGTCATATGCCAAACTATATTCACCAGAACGAGTATGGGAGCAGTGGGAGAAAATTTTGGAGGGCAGTCGAAATGAATAAAATGCTGCTGAATAACTTAATCGTTGCAATGTTTTTGGGATTGGCAATTACGGTTCCTATGAAAAGTTATTTTACTGCCATGATGGTATTATTCGTTATTTTTTGCATTCTCAATTATGACCATATACGTTGGGAAGACGTAAAAGAGAAAATGAGAAAGACAAATAAAGACATATGGGGGGGCATTGTATCTTTTTTTGCATGTCTTTTTTTAAGCGCGCTTCTTACGTTGGATAAAGACGATATTGGTTTGACTTTTTCATTTTTTAAATCTGCAATGTCGATGGCTATGATCTATTATATGGTGATGAGATTTGGTTCTGCGCAGGGGTGTTATTGGGGAATTTGTGGGGCATCGTTGATTGTCTTTTTATATGCTTTTTTTCAATATATTCAGAATCCCAATGCACGAATTGATAGCTTTTACGGAAATCCCAATAGCTTTGCGATTATGTTACTTTCGCTTATTCCATGCTTGTATTATATTGCAAGAAATACCAGAGGTGCATTTCGTCTTTTATCTGTGGGGGAATGCGCAGCAGCTTTTCTTTTCTTGGTCATGACTGGCTCGAGGGGTTCATTGTTAGGGATAACAATAGGAATGCTAATTTCAGGGGGCGTGATATTATGTCATATGAAGGAGAAAATAACTGCAAAGCGATTAAAATTATGTGCAGTGGCTTTTTTAGTGATTGCTTTTCTTGGGGGAGGTGTTTTATATACAATACAGTCTTCTCGTACAGGAAATGCAGCTATGGGGGGAGAGAGAATTCAAATGTGGGAAGCGAGTGTGGAGATGTTCAGGGATCATCCACTCTATGGCGTGGGTGCTACTAAATGGAACAAAGAGTATGCGGAGACTTATCATCGGCCCGGCGTTATAGAAATACATATTGCATTTCCCCACAATATGTTTATGTATTTTGGTGCATGCTTTGGAATGATTGGGCTGATTGGGTATTTGTCATATTTAATACTTACGGTGAAAGGGCTATACCGAAGTGCGAAAAGTTTTTCAAACAATGAGGTAACATTTTCATTGCTGTTACTTTTTGTGTCATTTATGGTAGAAAGTTGTTTTGATAATACCTTAAATTATAAAATGGTGGCTACACTGTATTTTACTTGCTTTGGCTATTTATTGTCTCAGTATGTATCAAGTCCAAAAGTGGTGAGTGGAGATCTCTAAAAATGGGAATGCTGAAAGGCACTAATGAAAATATTTTGATAAGCTTACAACATAAAAATATCGTCATCATCTACATGCTCTACTTCGGAGACATGGTCTCTCTTTCTCCTTTTCTGGAGATCCTTCGCCGCGAAGCTGTTGGCTCTAAGATCACGCTTGTCATCGATGCCAGATTCCAAGAGGCTGTCCGATATAATCCATGCATCGATACGATCATTCCGGTGGACCGCAAAAAGATGGGTGTCTCCGCTACGTGGAAGCTGGGGAAAGAAATCGGGAAGACGCATCCGGACATTCTCATGGTACTTCACGGGACGACGCGTACTTTCCTCATGGCGAAGGCGATGAAGGCGAAGGTGTGGGTCGGGGAGACAGGAAATCCACTGGGGCGTTTTTTTATCGATGATGAAATACTGGTGGAGCGGCGTGACTGTCATGCGGCAGAAAAGTATGTCAAGGTGCTAGAGCACTTGGGCGTGTCAAACTTGGCCCACCATGGGATGCAGATGTATACCTGCCCTGCATGGGAAGAGGGGGCAAAAGCTTTTTTTGCCGCAGAGGGGGTAAAGCCGGGGGATAGACTGGCGGGATTTTCTGTGGGGAGCTCGACAGCGGAGAAGAATTGGTCTGCAGAGAAATATGGAGAAGTGGCGGACCACTTCGCTGGCCTTGGCTATCGCCCTGTCTTCTTTGGCGTTCCCAGCGAGATGCCGCTCATAGAGAAGGCTTTAGCACATATGAAACGCAGAGATGAGGCCATCGTGGCGGCTGGGAAGCTCTCTATGGGGGAATTCATCGCGGCGGCGTCATGGTGCGCAGTCGCTTTTACGAATGACAGCGGACCGATGTACGTGTTCGATAGCCGCAAGGTGCCGGTGATCGCGATGTTTGGGCCGAGCAATGCGAAGCTCCATCATCCGCTGGGGGAGAAGTCCTGCGCGCTGGCGACGACGGATATGTCGCGCACGCAGGATCATGTGAATCATACGATCCGTGACAGGTCTTATACGCCGATAGATGCTATTTCTGTGAGCGAGGCCGTCCGTGCCGGCGAGTGGGCGCTCGGAATGATAAGCGATGCACGGTATGAGGGGCATCTTGCGCTGGTTGAGGGAAATCGGCATGGCGGATGATGCCGGCGAAGGATAGTCAAATGGCATAGTAAAACGCCCGAGGGGATAGGACGGGTATCCCTTCGGGCGTTTATTGTGGGTGTCAGTATATGGTCTTGCCTTTCCAATGAGGTAAGGAATATGTTTTACAGTTTTGCCCCAAGGTACTTCAGGTACCACATCAGCATTTCTCCGTAGTTTCCATACATACGGGCGCTGCGGGCAGCCTGATGGAGGTTTTTTGTCCCTTTGGGGGGAACGAGGGTGACATCCTTCCAGGGTGTTTTTCTTTGAATGGCAGCGTATTCTTTGACGACGTCCCAGTTCTGTACCCAGTCGTGCCACGGTTTGGCATGGCCGGCGAAGTGAATGATGACTTTATCTTTGTAGTCTTCATTGACGGGCTGCTTGGCAAACAGGGAGTAGCGATCCAGATTGTAGAGGTAGTTGTATTTCTTGTCGAGATAAAGGCTTTTACCGTCAAGCATTTCATTATGGATGTCCTGATCATGGTGAGAGAGGCGGTTTCCTACACGCTTGACGTTTTCTTCCGCACGGCGGACAATGTCGTCGAAGAGGTTTTCTTTCATCCAGAGACGTGTATTGATGAGCATCATGCCGGCATTGAAATAACGGGTGGTGTGCATGCGTTTTGCATTGGCTTGTTCTCCGCGATCAGATACGACGGCGACAGCATTTCCTTGAAAGTCCAGTTCGGCCAGATACTTCAGGGAACCGCGGCAGAGCATATCCCCATCCAGGTACAGGACGCGGTCAGCAACTGGTGCGATGGTCGGTGCGACGAGAAAGCGGTAGAAGAAAGCAGCTACCCCATCAGAGAGAAGGAGTGGATTGAAGCAGCTGTCGTCGATCAGATGAACTTCTAGAGGGCTGTCCATGGAAGCCGCTGCCTTTTGAAGATTCGCCTTTTCTTCTTCGGGAAGATGATTGATAAAGAAATGATAGCAGATGGGAAGGTCTTTATTGTGCTCATGCACAGTGAGAGCTACGATCCCCATGTGTGGGATATAGTCGGGTGTGCCTGTAAGAGCGATGTGGAAAGTATCTTTTGCGGTCGGCTTTCCGAAGTGCAGTGTTTGTGTTATGGCGTTGTCAAGTATATTTGACATATAAAAACTTCATCCTTTCATAGTTTCAACATATCATTTATACTAGTATAAATGATGTAAAACATACTAGCAAGGAGGCCTGAATGAAACGGAATATTCAGCTCAGTAAAAAGACAATTCTCGTGACTGGTGCAGCTGGTTTTATTGGAGCAAATCTGGTAAGACAGTTGCTTTCGATGGATTTACAGGGGACGGTCATCGGTATCGATAATATGAATGACTATTACGATGTTTCTTTAAAAGAGTATCGCCTGCAGGAATTGGAGAAGGCCGCTCGGCTGTCGCCCAGTCAGTGGGTATTCATCCATGGGAATATTGCGGATAAGGCGCTGCTTGGAGAAGTCTTTGCCAGGTACAAACCATCGATCGTGGTGAATCTGGCGGCGCAGGCAGGGGTGCGGTATTCGATCACGAATCCAGATGTCTATATCGAGTCGAATCTTCTCGGATTTTATAACATCTTGGAAGCATGCCGCCATTCGTATGATGATGGCGCACCGGGTGTGGAGCATCTGGTCTATGCGTCCTCGTCTTCTGTCTATGGTGGGAATACGAAGGTGCCTTTCAGCACGGATGACAAGGTGGATCACCCAGTGTCTCTCTATGCGGCGACGAAGAAGTCGAATGAGCTTCTGGCTCATTGCTATGCGAAGTTGTACAACATTCCCTGCACGGGGCTGCGCTTCTTTACGGTGTATGGTCCGGCGGGCCGTCCGGATATGGCGTACTTCGGATTTACGAATCAGCTTCTGGCAGGAAAGACGATCCAGATCTTCAATCATGGGCATTGCGAAAGAGACTTCACGTATGTGGATGATATTGTCGAAGGTGTTGTCCGTGTGATGAAGGGAGCTCCTGAAAAAAAGAACGGGGCAGACGGGCTCCCGATCCCGCCGTATGCAGTGTATAACATTGGCGGCGGTCATCCGGTGAATCTCTTGGATTTCGTGGATATCCTGCAGCAGGAGCTGGTACGGGCTGGTGTGCTTCCCTCAGATTATGATTTCGAGGCGCATAAGAAGCTCGTCCCGATGCAGCCCGGAGATGTGCCAGTGACGTATGCGGATACGGAGGCGCTTTCGAGGGATTTCGGCTATTGCCCGATGACTTCGCTCAGAGATGGTCTTAGAAAGTTTGCTGAGTGGTATAAGGCATACTATGTCAAATAAGGAATTATTAGCTTTATATAGGAGATCGAGATCAATGAATATTGCGGTAGCTGGTACAGGGTATGTGGGTCTATCTCTGGCGACGCTTCTTGCGCAGCACAATCATGTGATGGCAGTGGATATCATCCCAGAAAAGGTGGACATGGTGAATCATAGAAAGTCGCCGATCCAGGATGACTATATCGAGAAGTACTTGGCAGAGAAGGCACTGGATCTGACGGCGACGATGGATGCGGAGACGGCGTACAAGGACGCGGACTTCGTCATTATTGCGACGCCGACCAATTATGATTCGAGAAAGAATTTCTTTGACACCAGCTCTGTCGAAGCGGTTATTCAGCTGGTGATGCAGTACAATCCGGATGCCATCATGGTCATCAAGTCGACGATCCCCGTCGGCTACACGAAGAGCGTCCGCGAGAAGTTTGGTACGAAGAATGTCATCTTTAGTCCGGAATTTCTGCGTGAAAGCAAGGCGCTCTATGATAACCTTTATCCGAGCCGTATCATTGTCGGTACTGATCCGACAGATGAGAAGCTGATGAAGGCAGCACATACCTTCGCAGGACTCCTCCAGAAAGGAGCGATCAAGCAGGACATCCCGACACGGTTCATGGGATTTACGGAAGCGGAAGCGGTAAAGCTTTTCGCAAATACGTATCTGGCAATGCGTGTATCGTATTTCAATGAGCTGGATACCTATGCGGAGACGAAAGGTCTCAGTACGGCAGAAATCATCGATGGTATCTGTCTGGATCCACGAATCGGTGAATTCTATAACAATCCGTCTTTCGGCTATGGCGGCTATTGTCTCCCCAAAGATACAAAGCAGCTTCTGGCTAATTATGAGAATGTGCCTGAGAATCTGATCGAGGCGATCGTGAAGTCGAATCGGACGAGAAAGGATTATATCGCTGATAAGGTGTTGGAAATCGCAGGTTACTATCACGACAACAGTGAGTATGATCCGCGTAGGGAAGAGACAATGACGATCGGTGTGTATCGCTTGACGATGAAGTCGAATTCGGATAATTTCCGCCAGAGCAGCATCCAAGGCGTCATGAAACGCATCAAGGCGAAGGGCGCGCAGGTCATCATCTATGAACCGACGCTGGAGGATGGTACGACGTTCTTTGGCAGTCTTGTGGTGAATGATCTGGCAAGGTTCAAAGAGCAGAGCCATGGCATTATTGCAAATCGCTATGACCATTCGCTCGATGACGTAAGAGGCAAGGTTTATACGAGAGATCTGTTTGAACGGGATTGAGACGAGTGTTCAAAATGATTAGTCTAAAAGGTGAAGGTCTTTCCTTGAGGGATATTTTGAAGAAAATAGTCATTCCTTCCGTGTGCTTCCCATGGGGGATAGCCGCATTTCTTATGTTTATTCTTCATTTCGGGGGAGATTTCCCTGATATCTATAGCTACGCACAGCCGCGTCTGGGCGCGGCTTTTGCTGTCATGCTCATCGTTTCCTTTGGGCTTTTTTCCGTTTTCAGTAAAGACTATCTGAAGCGGTTCCTGCCATGGGCGGTGATCCTGCCGCTTCTTTGGGCGGGTACTTTTACTTGGGCGTATGGATTTGCTTCGCTGCCAGAGAAAAAACATTTGGGAGATTACTACGTGCTGGGGGCGTTGCTCTTTTCTCTGCCTTATGTGTACACGATCGGGCTTACGAAATGCGGCGGCTATGTACGCGTGGCTTTGCAGGCCATGTACGGTGCTTTCAATTTTTTCATGCTGCTATTTCCGCTGATTTATATCAGTTATTATTGGCGATTCGGCGGAGAAATGGATCTCTTTGCTTTGATGGCTGTCCGCGCTACGCATTGGGAAGAGGTGAAGGAGTTCCTCAGCACCATGGGATCTCCTTTGGTACTTGGATTGGCTATTGGTGTGCTCCTGCTGCTCTTGCTGGCAGCTTATGTGCTGACGCAACAGGTGGGACGATGTGCGGAGAGCGGTGAGGGCTTATTGCGAGGGAATGGGAAGAAGATCAAGGTAGGCCTGATCGTGATCTCCATCCTTTTCTTTGGCGGCTTTGTCCGACAAATCATCCATGTATTCCCGATCAATTTATATCGCACGATGAACAGTAAGGGGAGCGAGTTTCAGCTTTTGCAGAATTTTAATACCAATCTGGATAAAAATACAGCCGGGTTGAAGCTTATAGATCCTGCGGATGGGCTGGATGAGGGGACACATATCGTCATCATCGGGGAGAGTGCGAATAGGGATCATTTGAAGGCATTCACGCCGAGCTATCCAGAAGACACGACACCTTGGCTTTCTTCTAAGGTCAATGATCCCGATTTTTCGTTGAACTACATGGCGTATTCGAATTTTCCGAATACCCTCATGTCGCTTTCGTATGCGATGACGAGTGCGAACCAGTATGGAGATATGGATCTGTCTCATGCGGTCAGTATGGTGGATGCGGCCCGGGCTGCAGGGTATCGCACGGACTGGATCTCTTTCCATAATAGAAGCTCGCTCTCGAGTGCGGGCGTGACGCTGATCGCAGAGCGTAGTGATGCGTCCTTTTGGGAGAAAAATTATGATGAATATGCCGTCGATGTCATGAAGAAGCTGCCGCCGGCGAAGCGGCGTGTGCTTTTCATTAACATCATGGGGAGTCACTATACATATCTGGCGCGCGTGCCGGCGGATCAGAGGGGTGCGCTGGGGATCTCTGAAAATGATCCCTACTATGGCTATGATCTGACGGTCGCGTATACTGATCGGGTCATCCGGGATATTTTCGAGTATGCCAAGACACATATGAACTTAAAGTCGCTTGTCTATTTCTCTGACCATGGGGAGAATATGGAACATTTCCACTCCACTTCTCCATTTTTCTATGATATGGTACATATTCCATTTTTCGTCTATTTGTCGCCGGACTACCAGGCAGCGCATCCGTCTCTGATGCCGGTGCTGAAGAGTCATGAGAAACGGCCTTTCACCAATGATCTGGCTTTCGATACGGTCACGGGTCTGTGGCAGGCAAAGACGAATTTCTATCACGCTGCTTATGATATTTCTTCTCCGGACTATGCGATCACGATAGAGGATGCGAAGACGTTCGGGGGAAAGCGGATGGTGAAGGATGATCCGGCGCTGGCGAAATAGCGGATGCCTGAGGATCCATAGATGACACGATCCGACAATAAAAAATCCTCCCTCGGTGTGAAACCGAGGGAGGATTTTTTATTGCCATTTATTTCACTTCCTGGATGATGGTCAAGATCATCGGGCGGCGCTTGGTGCGGTCGAAGAAGTATTTGCCGAGGGCGTCTCTCACCTGGGTCTTGATGGCGTTCCATTCGGAGACGTTGCCGGCTTCGCAGCGGTCAAGGACGGACTCGATGCGTTCTCTGGCTTCGGTCAGGAGGGCTTCGCTGTCTCTCACGTAGACGAAGCCGCGGGAGACGATGTCGGGGCCGGCTAAGACTTGGTTGCTGCCTTTTTCGAGGGCGATGACGACGATGACGACACCGTCCTGGGCGAGCTGCTGGCGGTCGCGGATGACGATGTTTCCTACGTCACCTACGCCGAGGCCGTCGACGAAGACGGGGCCGGCCTGGACGCGCTGCGGATTGATCTTGCCGCCACGGCTGGTGAATTCGAAGAGGGTGCCGTTTTCGCCGATCAGGATGTTTTTCTTTTCGACGCCGAGGCTTTCTGCGAGTTCTGCGTGGCTGACGAGCATGCGGTGTTCGCCGTGGACGGGGATGAAGTATTTCGGCTTGACGAGGGAGAGCATGGTCTTCAGGTCTTCCTGGGAGCCGTGGCCGGATACGTGGACGCGGGTGGTGGTGCTGGTGACGACGTGGGCGCCGAGGCGCATCAGGCTGTCGATGGTGCGGCCGACGCTGGTCTCATTGCCCGGGATCGGGGAGGCGGAGATGATGACGGTGTCGCCTGCGTGGATCTGGACCTGGCGGTGGGAGCCGTCGGCCATGCGGGAGAGGCCGGCCATCGGTTCGCCTTGGCTGCCGGTGGTCAGGATGCAGAGGCGGTCGTCTCTGTAGTGGCCAAGCTCTTCCGGCTCGATGAAGGTGCCTTCCGGGGCTTTGAGGTAGCCGAGCTCTTGGGCGATGCCGACGACGTTCACCATGGAGCGGCCGAAGACGCAGACTTTTCTTTTGTTAGCGACTGCTGCGTCGACGGCCATCTGGATGCGGGAGACGTTCGATGCGAAGGTGGCAAGGATGATGCGGCCTTTGGCATCGGCGTAAGCGCTCATGAGGGACTTGGATACGATGGCTTCGGAAGGGGTGTAGCCGGGATTCTGCGCGTTCGTGGAGTCGGCGAGAAGGCACAGGACGCCTCTGTGGCCGAGCTCGGCGAGCTTGTACATGTCGGTGAGTTCGCCGTCGACCGGAGAGTGGTCGAATTTGAAGTCGCCGGTATGGACGATGGTGCCGACCGGGGTGCGCAGGTAGATGCCGCAGGAGTCCGGTATGGAGTGGCAGACGTGGAAGAAGCCGAATTTGAAAAGGCCTGTTTTGAATTCGTCACCGGGTTTGACGGTGTGCAGGTCGTAGTTTGTGATGTGTGCTTCTTTGAGTTTGCCTTCGATGAGGCCGCAGGTGAGGCGTGTGGCGTAGACCGGGGCGTTCACTTCGCGAAGCAGGTAGGAAAGGGACCCGATGTGATCTTCGTGTCCGTGGGTGATGAGGATGGCTTTGATCTCGTCTTTGTGTTCGATGAGGTAGGAAAAGTCCGGGATGACGATGTCGATCCCGAGCATGTCTTCTTCTGGGAATGCCATGCCTGCATCGATTACGATAATTTCGTCGCCGTAACGGAATACAGTCATGTTCTTCCCGATTTCTCCAAGACCTCCTAATGGAATGATCTGTAATCTTGCTTTTGCCAAAATGGATAGAACCTCCTATTCAGTTGTCGGAGCCGGCAGTCGCCGGCTCTTAAAAAAATATTTTTGCATTGTATGTCAAAAATAAAAGCCGTTCATAGTCGCTTTTCCTATTATATCACATGGGGGAAGGAAATAGGGAAATGTGGTGGGAGAAAATACAAAGGGGGAGCGGGCTCGGGTTGAGGGGGAACAGGTTTTACGGGTGCAAAATGAGTGGCTAGTGGCTAGGAGACTAAGAGACTAGGAGACTCCCGTATCGTCATTTTGAGCGAAGCGAGAAATCTTTGTCATTCGCGGTGAGGGACTCACGGTTTTCCCATATGTGCCGCCACCGCTCCACTTTCCTCATCTGTCTTTCATACCGCCTGTGCCCTATCCGCCCCTTCGGGGCACCTTCCCC
>ERZ1106978.1478-NODE-1478-length-13258-cov-56.688328_pt1 | contig 13258 bp, 13 predicted proteins | sample MGYA00403689_ERZ1106978 | MGnify/ENA primary metagenome ERZ1106978 (study PRJEB35170, sample SAMEA104062434) | human gut metagenome | biome: human gut; feature: human-associated habitat; material: faeces | place: Denmark | collected 2012-08-02 ...
GGAAGCGCCGCGGAGTATAGATGGTGGCGATGCCCGAAGGTGGCATTTCAGTCACAAGTCACTAGTCACTAGTCACTCGAGACTCCTAATCCCTAGCTACTAATCCCTAATCTCTGTTTTCAAACTTCAAATTTATGGCAGCGGCTTCGCCGCGAGCATATATGAGGCGATGCCCGAAGGTAGCATTTAGTCACCAGTCACCAGTCACTAGTAATCTAGATCTTCGAATTCGGAGACATGCTGGTATCTCTGGGATCCCAGACAATGATTTTTCCGGCGGCGAGGCTTTTGGGCACGTCAATGGTGCGCTGGTTCGAAGAGCCTTTGAAGAGGAGGGTGACGTCCTTCTTGTCGAGCATGAATTCACCGTCGACAAGGACATCAATGCGCTTTAAGAGCTCCATCGTTTCCGGCATGATTTTGGCAAAGTGGCCGAGAAGATCACGGTCGAAGAGGTAGCCGGAGAAGCACCAGATGGTTTTCTGCGGGTAGCGCTCCTTGAAGCGTGTGACGAGGGAGAGAAGGCCTTTCTGATTGGAGGGCTCCATGGGTTCGCCGCCCAAAAGGGTGAGACCTTCGTAGTATTCCTGTCCGACTTCTTCTAAGATATGGTCTTCGATGTCTTTCGTGAAGGGCTTGCCGTGGGCGAAGTCCCACGTTTCAGGGTTGAAGCAGCCCTTGCAGTGGTGCGTGCATCCGGAGACAAAGAGCGTGTAGCGGATGCCGGGACCATTTGCGATATCGTATTCTTTGATGTTGGAGTAATTCATGATAGTGAGATGTTCCTTATGGATAAAATGGGTTCAAGGTTCAGGGTTCAGGGTTAGCCTCGTGGACGTGCCGCCCCCTTGATTGGGGATGAAAGCCTCGATTGAATGAGAAATTAGAAATGAGAAATGCGAAATGGTGGTGCGGCGCATAAAAATATGGAAGCGCCGCGAAGTATATATGAGGCGATGCCATGAGCTGGCATGCCAGTCACTAGTCACTAGTCACCAGTCACTTGAGGCTCCTAATCTCTAGCCACTCATCCCTGCTTTCAAACTTCAGGGTTCAGGGTTGAGGCGGCGGCTTTTCCGCGAGTATGTATGATGAAAGCGGAGAGGCGCAGCACATGCGGGGAAAGCGTGAGTCTTTGACCGTAAATGACAAAGATCTCTCGCTTCGCTCGAAATGACGATGTGGGGCATCTGATGCCCTCAAGGCTCCTGCCAAGCAAAAAGACGGCAGGAGCCGTCTTTGCTTATGGGGCTGCGGGGGGATTACAGATGCAGTACGCGATCTTTGATCTCCTGGGTACGGCCCTGATTCCAGAACTGGGTGCCGATGTAGCCGCAGGTCCTTCTGGCGACGCTCATTTTGTGCTGGTCGCGATTGCCGCAGTTCGGGCATTCCCAGACGAGCTTGCCGCTTTCGTCTTCGACGATCTTGATCTCTCCATCATAGCCGCAAACCATGCAGTAGTCGCTCTTGGTATTCAGCTCTGCGTACATGATATTTTCATAGATGTACTTCATGACGGTGAGAACGGCAGGGATATTCGTCTGCATGTTCGGGACTTCGATGTAGGAGATCGCACCGCCCGGGGAGAGCTTCTGGAAATCGGATTCAAATTTCAGCTTGTGGAAGGCGTCGATATTTTCTGCGACGTGGACGTGGTAGCTGTTGGTGATGTAGTTCTTATCTGTGACGCCTTTGATGAGCCCGAAGCGCTTCTGGAGGCATTTGGCAAATTTGTAGGTGGTGGATTCCATCGGGGTGCCGTAGACGGAGTAGGAGATGTTTTCCTTCGCTCTCCATTCGCTGCATTTGTCATTCAGCTTCTGCATGACGGACAGGGAGAATTTCCGGCCCTCTTCCGTGGTGTGGGAGACGCCGAGCATGCGGACGCACATTTCATACAGGCCGGCATAGCCGAGGGAAATGGTGCTGTAGTTATCGAAGAGGAGCTTGTCGATGGTCTCTCCCTTCTTGAGGCGCGCGAGTGCGCCGTACTGCCATAGGATCGGCGCGACGTCAGAAACGGTGCCAAGGAGCCTCTCGTGGCGGCAGCGGAGGGCGCGGTGGCAGAGCTCGAGGCGGTCTTCCAGGATCTTCCAGAAGCGGTCCATGTCACCGCCGGAGGAGCAGGCGACGTCGACGAGATTGATGGTGACGACGCCCTGATTGAAGCGGCCGTAGTACTTGTGCTTGCCATCCTTGCCAAGACCTTCGGTATCCGGTGTGAGGAAGCTGCGGCAGCCCATGCACGGGTAGACATCGCCATTTTTCATCTGTCGCATGATCTTGGCGGAAATGTAGTCTGGCACCATGCGCTTGGCGGTACATTCCGCAGCGAGCTTGGTGAGGTAGTAGTAGGGGGTATTCTCATGGATATTGTCTTCATCGAGGACGTAGATGAGCTTCGGGAAGGCGGGGGTGATCCATACGCCCTTTTCATTCTTGACGCCCTGCATGCGCTGACGGAGGACTTCTTCGATGATGAGGGCAAGGTCCTTCCTCGTCTGGCCGTCTGCGACTTCATCGAGGTACATGAACATGGTGACGAAAGGCGCCTGCCCGTTGCAGGTCATGAGGGTGATGAGCTGGTACTGGATGGTCTGGATGCCGGACTTGATCTCTTCCTTTAGGCGGCGTTCCACGATCTTGGAGATGATGTCTTCATCCATCGATTCGCCGGTTTCCCTGCGCTCTGCGAGGACTTCTTTTCTGATCTTCTGACGGCTGATGTCTACGAAGGGAGCGAGGTGCGCGAGCGTGAAGGATTGCCCGCCGTACTGGTTCGAAGCGACCTGCGCGACGATCTGCGTCGTGACATTGCACGCGGTGAAGAAGGAGTGCGGCTTTTCGATCATGGTCTGGCTGATGACGGTACCATTCTGCAGCATGTCTTCCAGATTGATGAGGTCGCAGTTGTGCTCGCGCTGGGCGAAATAGTCGGCGTCGTGGAAATGGATGATGCCCTGCTCGTGTGCTTTCACGATCTCCTCCGGGAGCAGCAGGCGGCGGGTGAGGTCCTTCGATACCTCGCCGGCCATGTAGTCACGCTGCGTGGAATTGATGACGGGGTTCTTGTTCGAGTTTTCCTGCTTCACCTCTTCATTGTTGAGGTCGATGAGGGAGAGGATCCCGTCATCGGTGGTATTGCTCTTTCTGGAGATCTCGCGTTTGTAGCGGTAGCGGACGTACTTCTGCGCCACCTCGTAGCCGCGCATTTCCATGATGCCCGTCTCGACCATATCCTGAATGTCTTCTACATTGCAGGCATGCGAATACGCCGAGATCTTCTTGGCGATGTTGTCGGCGACGGCCTGGATCTGGAAGCTGCTCATCTGATGGATGCCTTCGACTTCCTTATTGGCTTTGCGGATGGCATTCACGATCTTGGAAATATCAAAAGCAACTTCCTGCCCATTTCTCTTTATTACGTTTGTTTTGACTGTGATTCCCGTCATTTCTTCTCGATTTTCCATAGCTGATGCACTCTCCCGCTGGTAATCCGACGATTTTCTTAGGTTTTATCGGCTTTATAGTAAATACAAAATGTATGAAATTAACAAAAATATAAGCACAATATCTTGTGCCGGAACTATAATACAACAAATCGGGAGAAAAGGGAATAGGGAAAATATTTTCGAAGCCAAGATTTCTTTGGCAAGAAAGTGAGAGAAACCGCCAAAAAGTGAGAAAACAGCGGATTTGCTGCTGTATGAGAAATTTATGAGAGGCAGTATAAATCCTTTTTATGAGGGAGTATCAAGAAAATGTGGCTTGCTTTTTATGAAGAAGTGTATAATGAGAGGAAAGGGGTTCAGGGTTAGCCCGTGGGCGGGGCGCCCTTGATTACGGATGAAAGCTTTGCTTGAATTAGAAATTAGGAATTAGAAATGGTGGTGCGGCGCCAGATCCTTCGACTCAGTTCTCACTGCTTTGCCTTTACATGATCGAACATCCGACATTTCACTCCGCTCAGGATGACGAAATGCGCCGCGAAGTATAAATAATGGTGATGCCATGAGCGGGCATTCCAGTCCCCAGTCACCAGTCACTTGAGACTTCTCATCCCTAGCTACTAATCCCTAGTCACCAGTCACTAGTCACTTTGTCCCCCTAATCCCTAATTCCCATGTTTTTAAGGAGTATCTACTCGTGCTTTTCAAAGAAAATCCCTTCTACCTGCTCTCCGTTCATAGCACGGACGGGGCGGCGGCGATCAATGCCGCGCTCTCTCACCAGCGAAAGCTGCTTCCCCTCGAGTCGGAAGGTGCGGCTAGTGAGGCGGCGCACTGGCTTCTCAGGATGGAGCATCGCAGCGAAGCAGAATATTTCTGGCCGTCGGGGCTTTCCCGAAGGGATGCCTTTCTTCTTGCAGAAAGCGGCGAAAGTGACTGCGCTCTTTCGCCGCGCCTTCGCCTGCTCCGTTTTTTGAATGCGCTTTCAGAGGATACGCTCAGGCTGGAGGCGCTGCTTGCGGCAGAAGAAGATTTCCTCGCGCTGTCCCCGCTGGAGGCGCTGGAGGACATCCAGAAGGACCGCCGGATCGCCGGATTTCCTGCCTTCAAGGAACCATGGGTGATCGAAGGATACCAGCAGGCGCTGATCTTGGAGATAGGAAGCGGTGCCATCGCTGCTTCCCGCCGGCTACCTGAAGAAGAGCGTAGACGCCTGCTCATCGCCTTGGCGAAACAGGGACGGCGAGGAATGCTCTACACCCAGCTTCTTTCTGCCTATGAAAGAGATGTGGAAAAGGAACGCGCGCAGCTGGAAAATGATATCGCCTACGCGCTCATGATCAGCCAAAAACATCCGCAGCAGGGACGATCACTCCTTGCAGAGAAGAGTCGCCGCTACCTGTCTCTGTCGATGCCGCTCTATGCGATGAGCGGCTGCTGGGTACTCCGCCCCGTCTTTTCCAGCATTCGAAATCGCGCGATCAATCTGTCGGAGCGCCGCGGACGGGAGACTGGCGAGCGCTGGTTCTCCCTCTTGGAAGAGCTCTTTTCCTTTGTGCCGGTCTTTGCCAAGGAGATCAGGGAAGATCAGGCGCGCCTTTCCTGCGGAGAGAAGCTCCCCCGCGGGAAAGAGGGGATATCCCAAAAGGACAGACTGGAAATACCGCGCCACATATCAGAGATCCCTCACGTGAAGATGGAAAAGGGGGATCGCCGCTGGGGGATCGTGGTGGTCATAGTGCTCGCACTGGCGTTCCTGCTCTTTGGGTGGTAACAGGACATGGGCTAAGGAAACGCTGATTAAATCACAGAATCAGATTTCATATGGATTTTTATACATAGCGTCGTCGACATTCTCCTTAAATAGCTCGCTATTCGCGTCGAATGTCTCCTCACTCTGTATAAAACTCCAAGAATGAAATCTGATAACGATTTAATCAGTGTTTCCCTAACGACAGGCTTTCCTATATTCACTCGGCTTCCTTTTCTTGCACGGATCCCCATTCTCCAGTACAATAGAGAGGAATCGTGAGAGTGATCTTGAAAGGAGAAATCATTATGCAGAGCTTCGAATTCACCCCGCAGGGCGTATGTGCAAGAAAAATTACCTTTGACCTTGAAGATGGTCTCATTCACCACCTTCATTTTGAGGGCGGCTGCCCGGGCAATCTGGCAGCGATCGGCAAGCTCCTCGAAGGCCGCAGCGCAAAGGAAGCGGCGGATATCCTGCTCGGCAATACCTGCCGTGACAAGCAGACCTCCTGTGCCGATCAGCTGGCTCATGCACTGATTGAAGCCATGGAAAAGGCAGATGAGAAATAAAGAAACGGCGCGCATGCGCCGTTTTTTTAGTGGCTGGTGGCTAGTGACTGGTGACTGGGAGACAGCAGACTCTCTCGTATCGTCATTTCGAGCGAAAGCGAGAAATCTTTTTCGTTCGCGGTCCGGCGGTCGATGATAGGGAATTCCAAACGGGAAGCCTGCTATCAAGAGCCTTTCGGGCATTGCCCCATATACACTTGCGGCGAAGCCACCACTTTCATTTCTCATTCGAGCAGAGCTTTCATCCATAATCAGTGGACGAGCCTTCCATAGGATACCCCTGAGTCCCTCATTTTTTATTTGCATTTTCCCGCGTTCTATGCTACAGTATCTCCATATTCCAAAAGACTTTGACAGGAAATAGTAGAGAGACTGCTCGCTTCTAGAGAGCCATTGGAAGGTGGAAAATGGCAGGAGCATTTCATCGAACTCATCCTCGAGTCGCAGGCTGAAGAGAGTAGGCCTCGCCGGAACCTGACCGTTATCAGACAGAGTGCATATTTCTGCAGAAATATGAATAAGAGTGGTACCGCGAATCTTTCGTCTCTTGCGAGACGGAAGATTTTTTTATTGCAGCAAATGTGGGAGATTGCAGAGGAGGAAATAGTATGGGTATGACAATGACACAGAAGATCCTGGCCAAGCATGCTGGTGTCGATTCTGTGAAAGCAGGGGATCTGATCAACTGCCGCCTTGACCTGGTCATGGCGAATGATATCACCGCACCGCCGTCCATTGCGGAATTCAAGCGCATCGGCGTCCCGGTATTCGACAAGGAGAAGATCGTTCTCGTTCCGGATCATTTCCAGCCGGCAAAGGATATCAAGTCTGCTGGACTTGCGAAGATCGTCCGTGACTTCGCGCATGAAAACGGCATTGTCAATTATTTCGAGCAGGGGCGTGTCGGTATCGAGCATGCACTGCTTCCGGAAAAAGGGCTCGTAGGGCCAGGCATGGTCACCATCGGTGCGGACTCTCATACCTGTACCTACGGCGCGCTGGGCGGCTTCTCTACCGGCGTCGGTTCTACCGACCTCGGCGTTGCCATGGCGACCGGCGAAGCATGGTTCAAAGTGCCGGATGCGATCAAAGTCGTCCTGACCGGCACGAAGCCGGAGGACATCACCGGTAAGGATGTCATCCTGACATTGATCGGCATGATCGGCGTCGATGGTGCGCTGTACCAGTCGCTGGAATTCACCGGCCCGGGCGTCCATTCCCTTTCCATGACCGACCGTTTCACCATTGCGAATATGGCGATCGAAGCCGGCGGAAAGAATGGCATTTTCCCTGTCGATGAAAAGACCATCGCTTACATCGAGGGGCGCTACCATAAGCCGTTCGACGTCGTCGAGGCGGATGAAGACGCGCACTATTCCCGCGTCGTAGAGATCGATCTTTCCTCTATGAAGCCGGTCGTCTCCTTCCCGCACCTGCCGGAAAATACGAAGGTCATCGGCACCTTCGGGGAGATCAAGATCGATCAGGTGGTCATCGGTTCCTGCACGAACGGCCGTCTCGAGGATCTGGCTATCGCAGCCCGCATCTTCAAGGGGCATAAAGTCCATCCGAATGTCCGCTGCATCGTCATCCCGGCGACACCGACTATTTACCTGCAGGCCATGCATGCCGGCTTCATCGAGACCTTCATCGATGCCGGATGTGCCGTGTCTACACCGACCTGCGGCCCGTGCCTTGGCGGTTACATGGGGATCCTTGCAAACGGAGAGAAATGCGTATCTACCACGAATAGAAACTTCATCGGCCGCATGGGACCGACCGATTCTGAAATTTATCTGGCAGGCCCTCAGGTGGCAGCGGCCAGCGCTATCTTAGGACGTATTGCGGTACCGAAGGAGGTCAAATAACATGGCAGTATTAGAAGGAAAGGTTTGGCGCTACGGCGACAACATCGACACGGACGTCATCATTCCGGCCCGTTACCTGAATACCTTCGATCCGAAGGAACTATCCAAGCACTGCATGGTGGATATCGACCCCACTTTCGCAGAGAACGTCAAGGCCGGCGACATCATGGTCGGCGGCAAAAACTTCGGCTGCGGCTCCTCGCGCGAACATGCGCCGGTTGCCATCAAAGAAAGCGGTGTACCTGTCGTCATTGCAGCGTCTTTCGCCCGCATTTTCTACAGAAACGGTATCAATGTAGGTCTGCCGCTTCTGGAGATCGGAGATGACGCCTTGAAGATACACGCAGGCGATACGCTCCGCATCGATATCTCCACCGGCAAGATCGAAAACCTCACCACCGGGGATACCTTCCAGGCGCCGCCGCTTCCGGGCTTCATCCAGGATATCGCCAAAGCGGGCGGACTGATCAATTACGTCAAAGCGAAAAAGAAATAAGAAGGGTTGTCGGGTTCAAGGTTAGCCTCGGGGACGTCCTGTTCCTTGATTGGGGATGAAAGAGGGGGAGCAGGTTCTATGGGTTCAACGGGGGTGGTGCGGCGCATCATCATAGGGAAGCACCGCGGAGTTTTAGAATATACGGTATTTACGAAAGATGAGAAACCTGTGAACCTTTTGAACCTTCAGAACCTGTTTAACCTATGAGGATGCATATAAAGGGAAGATGGCTATTTTCTGTTTTCAAACTTAGAGGTTCAGGTTCCTATCCCCTTCCCTTGGAAGGGGAACGCCCGAAGGGCAAGGGGTTGGCCCGCGCGAAGCACGATGATTTCGAGGCGCTTCTGATTTTTATGTGCTGCACCAAAACTACGTAAAGGGGAAATGCAGTAATTCTGCATTGTAATAAGTGAGGAGTGAGGAATTAGGAGTGAGGAGTGAAGGTGGCGGCTTCGCCGCAAATATAATGTGCGATGCCCGAAGGTGGTATTTAAGTCACTAGTCACCAGTCACCAGTCACTTCTAGTCCCTGACCACTACCCTCATTGCTTGATAAGGAGAAATATAGTATGTCCAAACACATCGTTGTCATCCCTGGTGACGGCATCGGTACAGAGATCACCGATGCAGCTGTCGAAGTCCTGAAGAAGATCGACGACATTTACAAGATCGGCCTTACCTATGAATGGAAAGATGCAGGCGGCGCAGCCTACGACAAATTCGGTGAACCGCTGCCGCAGGATACCATTGATGCCTGCAAGAAGGCAGACGCCATCCTCTTCGGCGCTGTCGGCGGCGACCAGTGGGATCACTTGGAGCCGTCGCTCCGTCCGGAAAAAGCCATCCTCGGCCTGAGAAAAGCGCTTGGTCTTTATGTAAACCTCCGTCCCGTGAAGATCCAGGACTCCATGATCGAGTATTCTCCGCTGAAACCGGAAATTGCCAAAGGCACCGACATCATGATCGTCCGTGAGCTCGTTGGCGGCATTTACTTCGGTGACCGCTGTGAATCCGAGATCCATAACGGCGCAGAAAGAGCCTGGGATCTGGAAAACTACTCTGTGCCGGAAGTCGATCGCATCACCCGCTTCGCCATGGAAGCAGCCCGCAAGCGTCATGGTCACGTGACCAGCGTCGACAAATCCAATGTCCTTGCGACCTCCCGCCTCTGGAGACGCACCGTCATCAAGATCCATGACGAGGACTATCCGGATGTTCAGCTCGATCATATGTATGTCGACAACTGCGCGCAGCAGTTCGCCATCCATCCGTCCTTCTTCGACGTCGTCGTCACAGGAAATCTCTTCGGCGACATCCTCTCTGATGAAGCTGCTGTCCTCTCCGGCTCTATCGGCATGCTCCCCTCTGCCTCTATCGGCAATGAGACCAGCCTCTATGAACCGATCCATGGCTCGGCTCCGGACATTGCAGGCAAAGGCATCGCGAATCCGATCGCGACCATCCTTTCTGCTGCCATGCTCCTTCGCTACTCCCTCAATGAAGACAAAGCCGCTGATGCCATCGAAGCTGCTGTCAATCAGGCCCTCGATGACGGCTGCCGCACCGGTGATATCTACAAAGAAGGCATGAAGAAAGTCAATGGCCGCGGCATGACCGACGCCATTCTCGCACGCATCCAGTAAAATATGGCAATCAAAAAGGGGCTGTGAAGAAATGAATCCTCATTTCTTCACAGCCCCTTTTTACTTTGCTTTCATTTGGTTCAGGGTTCAAGGTTCAGGGCTCTCGTGGCGGCTTCGCCGCCTTTTTTTAGAAGATGGTATTCTCGTATCGCAGCCTTCCCCTCTAGGGGAAGGTGCCCCGCAGGGGCGGATAGGGTGACTATGGCATGAAAGACAGCTGGGATAAAGTTTCCCGGTCACTTTGTTAAGGATATGCCTTTATCCGAAGCATTCGGTGCGCAGCAGATGCTGTTTCCCTTGTGCGTGATTGATATCACCGCCAAGGTTGCAGAGGATGTGCATTACGCCGTAAGGGTGGAGGACATCAAGGCTTATGAAGCGGAATACGGACCGATTCTCGAAGGCGCCTTTGTGGCATTGCGTACCGACTGGTATAAAAATTGGCCGGATATGGATAAGCTGAGCGGTATTGCTGACGACGGCAGCGAAAACTTCCCCGGCTGGTCTTTGCCGGCGCTGCAATATATTTATGAAGAGCGCAACGCTGCAGCCAGCGGCCACGAAACACTGGATACCGATGCTTCGGCAGAGGCTGCCAAGGCAGGAGATTTGGCGTGCGAGCGCTGTGTGCTTGGCAAGGGCAAGCTGCAGATTGAAGTGCTGCAGAACCTGGACCGTGTGGCACCTGCGGGAGCATTGCTTGTTGCTGCCTGGCCGCGTATTGAAGGAGCGACCGGCTTGCCGGCACGTGTGCTGGCTATTACACCGAAAAAATAAGAAATTTGCATGTTTTAAGCTGACAGATTAAGAAAGAAGCGTACATATGGAGTGTGAGTATGTACGCCTTTTTATTGGCGTGAAAAGTAATGAAGCAAGCAGGAGAAATTACCGATTACAGGAGAAAAAATAGATAGAAGTGTGTGCAAAAGCTGAGTTTGCTTTTACGTCAAGCTTGTGAAATTTTAATCAAAATAATAAATTGTCTTAATTTGTATTATAAAGTGAAAAAGGGTAAGGGTTTAAAATAAATCGTACAAAAGCCAAAAAAATGAATTTAAACTCTCAGGTTAAAAACCTCTGTGTATACATGGAATTTTCCGTACATTGCCTTGCATTATTGATAATGAAAGTGGTATAATACCTGTAAATAAACGTCGAAAATGGTAACTTTGACCGGTTTGGCGAATTTTATTAAAATTTAGGAGAAAGAGGGTATTATCAATGAAAAAATGTTGGCAAAAGCTGTTGCACTCAGCTTAGTATTGGGCGGCGTTGGTTTTATTGCAAATGATGCACAAGCTGCAGAGATCAGCGATGGCGTTAAAGTATTCTCTGGCGTAAACGTGCTTAATGGTTATGATGTAAAAACTAAAACAGAATTGGAGAAAGATACTGCTTTCGCTAATCAAAAAGATTTGGTTGCAGTAAATAAGGATGTTGAAACCAATAAAGCAAACATTGCTAAAAATGCAAAAAATATCTCTGCTAACCAAAAAGCAATTGATAAAGAAGTAAAAGATCGTCAAGACGCAATTACGCAAGAAAGAAATGCACGTACAGTTGCTGAATTAAACTTGGGTGAACAGATTACTCAAGAGAAAAATGCACGCGTAGAAGCTGACAACAAACTTGGCGAAGATATCAAAGCAAATCAAGAAGCAATTAAAAACGAAGAAAAAGCTCGTAAATATGACAGCTTAATCTTAGATGATAAGATTACCCAAGAGAAAAATGCACGCATTGATGCTGATAAAGCAGAAGCAGCAGCTCGCAAAGATGCTGATAAGAAGCTGAACGCTAAAATCGACAGCAACGCTGCAAAAGTTCAAGAGCAACTGGACGCTCAAGACGGCAAAAACAAAGCACAAGATGCTTCCATCAAAGCAAACGGCCAGGCTATCGCTGCTAACAAAGACGCAATCAAAGCTAACGCTGATGCAATCAAAGCTAACAAAGCAGAAGCTGATGCAACAAATAAATATTTTAACAGCCGTATCGAAAACAATACCGCTAACATCGATAAAAACAAAGTTGCTATCGAAAACGAAGTAAAAGATCGCAAAGATGCAGACAAGAAACTGCAGAGCAACATCGATAATGAAGTAGCAGCACGCATTGCAGGCGATAATGTGCTGAACAGCCGCATCAATCAGGTGGAATCCGATGCGAATAAGGGCATCGCCAAGGCATCCGCTCTGGCTGCACTTCACCCACTGGACTATGATCCGGACAATAAATTCGACATTGCTGCCGCAGGTGGCTTTTATAAAGGCGAGAATGCATTTGCTCTGGGTGCATTCTACCGTCCGAACAGAAATGTCATGCTGAGCATGGGAACGACCTTGACCAGCGGTGATAATGCTTACAATGTCGGTGTGACCTTCAAAATCGGTAAATCCGGTAAGCACACGGAAACTGGTCTTACCACAGCTGACCTGTACGCAATGATCGGTGCTATGCAGGACAAGATGGATCAGCAGCAGAAGAAGATCGAAGAACTGGAAGCAAAACAGGCTAAATAATCATTTCCTTGGAGGCTTCGAAAAGGCTCAGATAAAGTCTGGGCCTTTTCTTGTGCATAGGGAGGCTATCCGAGATAAGACTCTTCTCTATTTATTCCAATAGCACCCATCTAGTTGTTTTTGAAGACCTACTATGGCAAGCAAAAACACCAGTCTTTATGGCTGGTGTTTTTGCTTGCTTGTATGTCATCCGCATCGGGGGCGCTGCCGTTTTATTTTTGGGGGGGCAGGTCATTTCCTCTTTCGTCACCAGTTACCGGTTACGCTTACGCTTACGATATGGGAGAGTGGTCTTTCCTGCAAGGCACGCAGGCTTATCAGCTGTCAATCACACACAAAAGCGCGCCCCGTGCTTGGGAAGGCGATATGAGAAAATGCTCCTTACCCATTCCTTTTTATTCCGCTGTGTGAGCCAACCTCCGCCCCTTCGGGGCACCTCCTTCCATAGGAAGGAGGGAGAGCCATGTCCCTGCATAGCTTTCCCATACTGTCATTTCGAGCGCAAGCGAGAAATCTTTTTCGTTTGCGGTCAATAAGAAACGGGAGGGCATCGGAAAACGGGAAACACGGTACTCCATACGCTACTTCCTGCGCTCCGGGATCACGGCGTTTCATTTGGGCATTAAAAATCCCCTAAAGCAGTTTGGTTATTTACGTTGTCTGCTTTAGGGGGGATCATATCAGTGTGAGGGCGCGCTTTTGTGCGTAGATTATTTCCCTGTATCACTGGTCGTGCTTTCCGTCGATGTGCCGAAGGAGGAGTAGGTGACGCCATTAAAGGTGCAGGTGACTTCGCCTTTGCTTCCTACGGTATAAGCACCGGCACCCGTGGGCGGTTCGGGGACTTTTTTCAGATAGCCGTTATCGCCTGCGAGTGTGGAGAGGTCGGTGGGGTAGGTGCCGCCTTTCTTGACGTGGTAGACTTCCATGGCGGTGCCGATGGTGGAAAGATCAG
>ERZ1106978.1486-NODE-1486-length-13181-cov-5.272513_pt1 | contig 13181 bp, 8 predicted proteins | sample MGYA00403689_ERZ1106978 | MGnify/ENA primary metagenome ERZ1106978 (study PRJEB35170, sample SAMEA104062434) | human gut metagenome | biome: human gut; feature: human-associated habitat; material: faeces | place: Denmark | collected 2012-08-02 ...
GCACCTGCTCGCTGGTTCACGGTACTTGGCGTTGTGTGGGTGCCAAAATCGCTTGCGCTGGAGCGTGTGCGCTTATGGTCGGCCAGCTGCTGCTGCCGAGCGTGGCGCTGGCGACGGAATGCGCCGATCCCGCCGCTGGGGCGGATGAGGTTGCCGCGGCTCCGGTGACGCTGACGGTTGCGGAGGATGCGGCTGCAACGACCGCACCAGCTGCTTCGACCGCGCCTGCAACCGATGCTGCTCCGGCGGCGCAAGCCACCGTTGAACCTCAGCAGACAATCTCAGCCGATGCCGCCAATGAGTCTAGCGGTGCTGCGCTCGCTGGGCAAAACGCTTCTGGCGACGACAACGCCGCCATGCCGGCGAGCAACGCCATCATGCCCTGCGGTGTGACCGATGTTGTTGGCGGCAACGATGTTAGGGTCAATACGACCGTGGTTCCCCGCTACACGGACTGCGCGCTTCCGAGCAATGTCACACTCGAAAAGGGCCAGTCGTATACCTATGATTTTCCCGATGTTGAGGGCGGCATGCCGGATGAGCCGCTCTGCGAGCTTGTCGAAACCAAGTACTACCGGGCCGATGCTGCTTCGGGCACCCTGGTTGAAGTCCAGGACGCATCTATGTCCGATGTGACGGCCCGCTTTGAGCCTGTTGGCGATCACATGAGGCTGACGCTGACCTTTACGGGTGGCGCGGCAGGCGGCTCGTATCGACTCACGCGCAATGAGGCTCTCTATATTGGCGCGGCACTGGAGTATACCGGAACTGACTATGAAGGCAGCTCGACTATCCTCAACGAAACCAGGTACGATTATTACCTTCGCTATGCCATCAATAGCGAAATTACGCTCGTTGCATCGGAAAACGAAGCCCTCCATAACCTGGACGTCAACGACGTGAAGACCGACTACGCGCCCGGCGAGGCGCCGCGTGCGACCGCGACGATTCCTGCCGCCGATGCCGATAAGTATGAGATCGCCTATGAGTGCTGGGAAGAGATGGATGGCAGCGACCCTGCGGAGCTCAAGCCCGTTGCCTTCTGGTATTCCGATCCCGCAATGTACACGCCGGGCATGAAAAAGATCGACCACTTCGAAGAGGGCAAGTTCTACATGTATTCCGTTGAGCTGAGGCTCAAGGGCGACAATACCGTGGCTGATGACTGCGAAATGAACGTCAACGGTCATTGGGCGCACCACATCAAGACCGCCAACGGCGTCTTCGCGCCAAACGCTGACAATATGCTGTGCGAGCAGCCAATCGACGAATGGCGTGCCATCGACGTTATAGAGATCAACGGCGCCACGACCACCTTCAAGGCGGGCGATAAGCCGGTCTTTACGGCGAATGTTCCGACGGGCTCCAACTCCCTTCCTCAGTGTGAGTACTGGACGGGTAGCGACGGCAGCGAAGTGAACTCTCAGGAGTTCTGGGATCAGAACATCACGAACCACATCGACGCCTTTAAGCCTGGCGTGACCTATCGCTACGGTATCTACCTCAAGCCCGCGCGCGGATTCTACTTTACGCCCAACACCAAGCTGGTGATCAACGGCCAGGAGTGCGGCTACCAGATGGGCGAAGCGAGTGTAGTTGATCCCGAGAGCGGCCGTATCTTCACTCTGTGGCTCAACACCGATCTGACGTTTACGCCCGAGGCCACGCCGGCTCCCAATCCGCAGCCTACGCCGGATCCCAAGCCGACGCCGCAGCCTGGGGTGAAGCCCGAGGCCAAACCCGCGGCAAAGCCGGTCGCGACAACCGCCACGACCAAGACGGTTGAGAAAACCACGCAGGCCAAGAAGGGCGATGCTGTCCTGGCTACCACGGGGGATACCACCGCATTGACGGTCACCGCCCTGGGTATCGCCGGCGCAACCGTTGCCGCCGCCGGCATCGCCGCGACCAAGCGCCGCAAGCGCTAGGTTTTTGGTGGCAGCGTCCATTCTCGGATTTAGCAAAATCTCAATCTGTAACACCAAACTGCCCAAAACGACCCTAGATGTTACAGATTTAGATGAACCGAATGGCCGCCAATCTAATGTCTCGATCTGTAACACCAGGCGGGGAATTTGACCTCTAACTGTTACAGATTGAGACAAACTGGTCGGCCAAGTTCGGAACCAACCACAAAGGTGCCTGTCCCCTTTGTGGCGGTTTGCGCAGGTAGAACGGTAGGTTCGTATATATGAACCTACCGTTCGCTTTGTTTTTGGACGACGATTACGCTGGATGACTTTAGGTTTGCAAGAAAGGAACGACCATGAGGTGGACTACTGCTCGAGCGCTTTGCCGCCGGCTGACGGTTGCCGCGGTGACCCTCGCGATGGTGACGGGTTCGTTTCCCGCGGGCGCGTTTGCCGAGGCCCTCAACACCGATAGCACTTTTGTGCAGACGGATAACGGCCAAGCGGACGACGCCGCTTCCGCCGATTCGGCTGACGCCCAAACGTCAGACTCTGCTTCCGCCGGCCCCGCGCCCGATGCCGGTGCTGCCGACCCCACAGCGCTCGATGCCGGTGACACCCCTACGCCCCCGGCCTCCGAGATTGCATCGGCGGCGGGCCTAACGGGCGCCGGACAGACCGAGAGCACACCTGCGGGTACGCTTGCCACCGATCTTGTCGAGGGCAAGGAGCTCGCCGAGCAGCAAAAGCAAGAGGAGGCTTCCGGCACCGAGGCGACCTGGAACGAGGAACTTGAACTCTGGGCAACCTCGAAGGGCGCCACGGGCGTAAAGGGCGAATACGATGATGGCTACGCGGCCGGCGAGCAGACTCCCGCGCAGTACTACTTCTCGATCGATAGCCTCACCAACGAAATTTCTATCGAGTATGGCGACGCGGGCATTACCACGTTGGAGGTGCCCTCGACCATCGACGGCAAAAATGTCGTGAGTCTTAAGGGCATGGGAAACGCTGCGCTCACATCAATTACGTTTGTCCCCGATTCGCATATCCGCTCTGTGGGCGGTTTGGGCGGCAGCAGCATCAAGGAAATCGCACTGCCCGATTCGGTTGAGGAATTGGGCTGGAATGCGTTTACCGGAAGCAAGACACTTCACACGGTGACCTGGCCCAATAACGCGGCCTTTACCACGATTCCCGAGCAGTAGCAGGCAGCCCCTACGCAGAAATCGCCGCGGGATTTTATTTCCTCCACGAGCTGGTAAGCATATTTATAATAACCAGCCTCAGGGAATGTCATACCATCCGGGATATCGCCGCGCAAGGCCAGCACATTTTGAATTCCCTTTGCCCTGAGCTCCTCAATTAGCTGGGCAACCTCCGCCCTGGACGAAGAAACGCAGCTCAAGTGCGCGAGCGCCGCCGTGCCGCACTCCTTTTGAATAAAAGAAGCGATATCGATGGTGTTCTGAGAGGTGCCGCCGCCTGCTCCGTAGGTGACGCTCATAAAATCCGGGGTGTATTGGGAAAGCGCTGTCACCGCCTCCTGCACGGGCTGAAAGGGCATTCCCGGCTTTGGCGGAAATACCTCAAAGGATAGCGTTACATCTTTTTGCTTCAGGCATTCACGAATGAGCATTTTTACATCCTTCTTTCCGGGCGCGCTAGATCAAAAGCCGCCTGAATCATCGTTTGCACCAGCAGACGAGGACAGCCGCCCCAGCCCTTTGAGCAATACGATGAAAATATTATACTGGGCGCGCTCCGATTTGACAAGCGGCAATTCCGTAACCTTCAGGCATTGACAAGTGGAACGCTGGAATGGTAACATCAGCATAGAGATTTCAATTGAACTAGGGGGATCACCCCCTCCGAAAAGGAGCGTTCTATATGCGCAAGGATCCGGAGAAAAAGCAGGCCGGAAAAGAGCGGAGAAAAAAGCGGCTTGCGGCGATCATTTCCATTTGCCTTTCCATCGCTGTGGTGATTACTGCAATTGCAGGAACAATCGCTTATACGATGACAAACCAGCTCCCGCAGGATGAAAAGCAGTTCTCCGAAAAGGAGCGCAAGGTGCTGCTTCAGACCTTTCAAACCGTTACCTCTGAAAAAAAGCAGCCGCTTAGGCGCGTGATCGACAGCCAAAACCCGCTCAACCTCGTCAACTACTATGGCGATGAACCTTTGCTGACATTATGGAATTCGATCCCTGAAAATCAGCAACCCTACACAGTGCTCCTGCTCATCCCAGGCCATACGCTTCTACCAGGCAGCGATCAGGCGCTCGCATGGCTAGAAACGACCGCCGACGAATGCGAAAAAAATCAGATTCCATATGCCATCCAGAATATCAATGGGGAATATCAGATGGAGGAGCGCATTCCAATTGCCTGGCTGGAGGAGCGCTTTGCCAGCCGGCACGATTATTTTTACGGTCTCAATGCCGCAGAGCTTTACAACGGCGTCATCTGGCGCGGTGAGGTGGAAAGCAACAATGCGCAGTACATCATCGATTGTATTACCCTCGCGGCCAAATACGGCGCATTTTTCTTTTGGACTGATACGAATATGAACTACGATAACGGCATGGTGCTTGAATGGTTTGAGAAAAATGACGCTTTTTATTCCGCTTTTAAAAACAATGCGGCCAATATCGTACTGATGAATAAAGAATCCTACGGAAACCCCTCCTCCTATTCCGTCATGCAGGGGCTTTGGCTGGCGGGGCTCGTCGGCAACTGGGGCGTTGCCTCCGACTGGTGGCACTGGCAGGTGGACGGAGACAAAAAATCCCTCTTTGGGGAATACGACAAATATGTAGACGATGAGTGGGATCTCATCCTCTCCTATCCGGAAAATATGTACGTCCAGTCCATGATGCTCGTCATGAGCTGCGGCGGCACCTGCTTCAAAGCGGAGGCGCCAAACTTCTCCACCTCCAACGGTGGGAAGCCGATCGCCGGCTTTCAATATGGCATCTCCCCCCTTTTCGACGCCATCCTCAACGGAGAGATTACAATTCCAAGCCGGGAGGATATGCTCAAAGAAACGCCTGCCGCGGTTTTGGGCCGCGCAAATTATCCGGATTTTCATTATAATCTGAAGGAGTCGAATTTGTATCCATCGACCGGCCGCTACCGGATTCTTCCCCTGCTGCCCTCTAACCTGCGCCAAGCCGAACGGGAGTTATTTACCCAAAACGGTATTGCATTGATCGCTCAGAAACAAGAGCAGGCTGATTACGACGCCCTTTTCCCAGAGCAGGCGCAGGGCGATTCCTATGCCATGCGGATCAAAGATCAGTGGTATTTTATCAATAATCTAGAAAACGCACAGGGCGTAAAGACAGCCAGCATGACGCCGCTATACAGCAACGCCTCCTCCTTCTCGATCACCGCGCAGGAGCACACCTCAGCGATCGTCACAGAAAGGCAGGACCGCCTCTCCTTTTATCTCTCCAACTACCGTACCGATAAGGGAGAAATGATCAAAGCGGCGACGCCCGAAATTCGGAAGGAAAAAAGCTGGGTGAATCTCTGTGGGGAATATCTAACGCTCGATGAAAACGGCAATCCGCTCGGGGTGGATGACAGTGAAATGCGGGAAACCACGATCACTGTGACCGGCACGCTCAACGGCGGCGCGCCAAAGCTGATCCTTCGCAGCAACATGGAGGGCGGCGGGCAAACGCGCCCCTTTACTCACACCACAAAATGGGATCCGGACACCCAAACGCTCACGGTCACCATTCGGCATAACGGCGTGGTCAAGCTGGATATCCTGCTCGATCAGGCGGAAGGCGAACTGACGCTCCCAGAAAAAAAGCCGCTGTCAAATAGCGAAACGCCAACGCCATCCGTTTCCACCACTGCGTTGCAGAAGGCTGTAAACAACTGCAAGCTGCCGGAAAACGAGCAGTATATCGATTACACTTACCTGATCTTTCAAAGTGCGCTGGAACAAGCCAAAAGGATTCTTACCGAAGGCGCTGTGTCGCAGCAGGAGGTAGATCAGGCGCAGAAAGCCTTGGAGGACGCCTACCGCGAAATGCTCCCGGTTTCGGAATATGTGGCCCTGCTCAATGAGATTTTCACAATGGATTTGACCGGATATGCACAAAACGCCATCGATAAGCTTTGGCTCTCTTTCGATGCGCTATTGCGTGAAGTGCTTTCCAACCAAGTTTATGTGGCAGGCCGCAGCAATGAATTGCAATATAAATCTGTTTACCGGGAACGGACGTTTCAAAAAACAGAAAAACGCCAGGCTCTGGAGGAAAAATACGCCGCCCTACGGCAGGCTAGAAACAGCCTGCTGGATACCAAAACCTTCAGTTGATAGGAACTCAAAAATGATATAACCCTTTTGCTATATCGTCTGCTCAAAAATTGCTTGCGCTGTTCAAAACACAAAGCAAAACCAGGCTCGGCTACATACCGGGCCCGGTTTTGTTTATCCGCCCTGTATGAAACTGCAAGCCAGTGCAATGACAATCCATTTTGATCTGTAGCGGCGAACGGTGTTCGCCGCTACAGAACGCGGTTTATCAACCGCAAAAATTGATGTCTGCGGTTGCGGCTCCGGATTTGATCTTTTGATGCAGACATGCTATACTGAGCCATATCTGTTCCTTGCGGAATTAAAAAATTTTCTCGTTTGTTGAGAAAGATAGGGGGTATAAAATGAAGAAGATTGCAGTGCTGGTTCCATGCTATAATGAAGAATTGACGATTGCAAATGTGATTGAAGATTTTCATCAGCATCTGCCGGAAGCGGATATCTATGTATACGATAATAACTCTTCTGACAAAACGGCACAAGTCGCGCTGGAACATGGCGCGATCGTCGTGCCCGAATACCAGCAGGGAAAAGGCAATGTTGTGCGCAGCATGTTCCGTGATATCGATGCGGATTGCTACATCATGGTCGATGGGGACGACACCTATCCGGCGGAGGACGCCGTGAAGGTTGCGCAGCTAGTGTTGGATGGCAAGGCGGAAATGGCCATTGGGGACCGGCTCTCCAGCACTTATTTCACTGAAAATAAACGCCCTTTTCACAATTTGGGCAATCGGATGGTGCGCGGGCTCATCAACTTTATCTTCAACAGCAACGTAAAGGATATCATGACCGGATGCCGTGCATTCAGCCGCCGCTTCGTCAAAAGCTTCCCAGTGTTATCCGCCGGATTTGAGATTGAAACGGAGATGACCGTACATGCGCTTGATAAAAACCTTGCTATCCGCGAAATACCGATCAGCTACCGCGACCGCATGGAGGGCAGCGTTTCAAAGCTCAACACCTTTTCCGACGGCTTCAAGGTGTTAATCACCATTTTCCGCCTGTTCCGCGAATATAAGCCGCTTCAGTTTTTTGGGTTGTTCGCGCTGATCCTCGCCCTATTTGCAGCGGTGCTTTTCCTCCCGGTTTTGATCTATTATTTCCGCACCGGACTAGTGCCGCGTTTCCCCACTTTGATTGTTTCCTGCTTTAGCGCGGTTTGTGCGCTCCTCTCATTCAGTTGTGGATTGATCCTGGATTCTATCCGGGTAAAGCATCGCCAGCTTTTTGAGCTCTACTTACATCTGCAAGAAAAGGGGAAAAAGGATGAAGGGTGAAAAATATTTTTTGCACCCTTTTGCACCCGCTCGCAAAGAAAGGAATGATCACAAGCATGAAAGCTGCAACACAAACAGCCCCGGAATTTGAGCTTCCTGCGCATTTACGCACGGCGCTTCTCTTTGGCATGGCCTGCATTTCCACCATGGCCGCCGCTGTTTTTCTAGAATTAAGCGTGATGAGCAGCGTTTGCCTATTCCTTGTGGCCGGTATTTTTTATTTCTATTACAAATACGGGTTTCAATCTACCCGTCAAATCAAAACGCTCGCTCTGATCTCTTCGGCGGCGTGTACGGTAATCGCCCTGTTGGGCAGATATAGCAAAGAGGATAATCTATATTACGGCATCCGCATGGAGGATTTTCAAAACAGCCCTGTTCAGCAAGGCCTGCTAACCGCTTTTATCGCGGCGGGGCTTTTGCTTTTCTTCTATTTTTGCTTTCAGCGGTTGTATGAATGCGCAGGCAGATTTACCATCCTGCGTACAAAGGCGCCGCCGATGGAAAACTGGGCCGTTTTTCTGTGCTGTTTTCTCATTATTTTTATCTGCTGGCTCCCCTATTTTCTCGCTTACTTTCCCGGGATTCTTTCCAATGATTCCGTATGGCAGATGGATCAGATCCTTGGCATCCGGCCGCTGAGCAACCACCATCCCTTCACGCACACCATGATTATCAAGCTGTTCTATTCCATCGGCTACGCAATTTTTGGCACGGCAAACGCTGGAATCGCCACCTATACGTTATTCCAGATGACAACGATGGCCCTCATCTTCTCTTACCTGATTCATACGGTTTACCGCCAAGGGGCAAAAACAGGCTGGTGCATCGGGCTGCTGGCCTATTTTGCGCTGGTTCCTTTCCATGCGATGTACAGCCTGACAATGTGGAAGGATATCTTATTCGGCGGAGTGGTGCTGCTGTTTGCCATTTCCCTTTGGAAGCTTTTAAATCGATACCGCAGCGGAGAGTCCATCTGGCCTGTGCTGCCCATGTTTACCATCACAGGGGTTTTGATGAGCCTTTTGCGTACAAACGGTTTTTTGGCCTTTGCGCTGTGCATCCCGTTTGCCGTGGTGATGCTGCGTAAGCAATGGCTGCCTGTGCTCGCTTCCGGCATGATAAGCGTAATCGTCACCCTAATTGTGCTGGGGCCCGTCATTTCCGCATTCCATGTGATCCCCGTCGATACCGTGGAAGCGCTCTCGATCCCTTTACAACATATTGCCCGCATCATCGTTGATGAAAAGCCGCTGACAGAGGAGCAAATTGAGCTGATCGAAAAGCTTGCGCCTGTAGAGGAGATTAAACAGGCTTATCGGCCCACCATTTCCGATCCGGTAAAGAATTTGATCCGCAGGTATGACAACCAACAGGCGTTCTCGGAATACAAATGGGAATATATTAAGCTATGGGTCAGTCTCGCCATTCAATATCCGGGGGAGATTCTCAAAGCGCAGGCTGATCAAACCTATGGTTATTGGTATCCGGACGTGCAATATTGGAATGTGTGGACCTATATGCTCGATAACGACTTCGGCGCATCCATGACGCCTTTGATCGGCGGCCCCCTTTATGATTGGGTGACAAATGCGGCTACCAGCTACCGTTCCATCCCTATCTATGGGATGCTTTGGAGCATTGGTCTGAATATGCTGGCAGCCTTTGCACTCGGCGCGATCTGCATTGTAAAAAAGCGGGCGCGGCTGCTGATGGCTTTCCTGCCGGTTGTCGCCGTATTCCTGACACTGATGATCTCCACCCCGGTGTATGCGGAATTCCGATATATCTACTGCCTGTTTACCACGCTGCCCTTCCTTGCCAGCATTACCTTCCTTGCCCCATTGCCAAATAAAAACCCGGCGAAAGGCGCGAGGGCAGCGGCGGAAGCGGCTGGTTAAAGCGCAACCATCACCGCTCATAAGCGCAGGCCCGGAAGCCAATCAATTGGCTTCTTTTACCCCTTATATCATCAAAAAGCGCCCCTGTCGTTACCATTGCGCGGCAGGAGGCGTTTCGCGTTAATCGGCATTTCCCCCAATGCTCCACACACAAACAGATCGTCTTGCTTTAGGCTTTGTGCAAAAGGAACATCACGCCATCCCGTTTGGGGAGGATATTTTCTCCCCCTAAATTGGTCGCCCGCTTTATTTTGCGCCATTCTTTTGCATATAGACGCACCGGCTCCTTCCTGCCAGGGCGAAACGGAAGCCTTTCCAAATCGATCCCATAATGAAAGCTTTGCGCTTTCTCTGAAAAATTGTAGGCCACTGCCAGCAACGCATCCGGCTTTTGATAAACCGTGACGAGCACCTCAGGATGATCCGTACGGATTGGGCACTTGCTGTGCCAATAGCCGAGCATCTGCGCCTGCTGTATGCCGAAGGCATCCCAAATACGGTAGATTCGATCGGCATTATAAACGCCCCAGCCATAGCGGTTATTCATCGCATAAAGCATGCCGACATATGGGTTCCCGCCGCCCTCCAGCATCTGGCTGGTGTTGCCGTAGGGCAGGCCGCTGACCTCCGTGAGGATGTAATCGGCGGGAAGCTTCCGGCAGTCAAAGCCCTCTCCAATCCAGAGGGTATCCAGAAAGGGCAGGATATCGGCATAGATATTCACGCATGCGGCGTCGCCTGCCCTGGCCTCTTCATGATTCCACATATGCATATCGATCAGGCCGCCCACCTGATCCAACACTTTGCGCGCGCGGCGTAGAGTGACGGCATCCAGAGACGTATCATCGATATAGATGCCCTTGATTCCGATCTGATCCACCAGCCATTGCAGGCCTTCAATATAATAGTTCTCAATCCGGGAATCCGGCTGAATGATAAAGGCAATATCATCATCCCCCTTGTGCGGGCCGGAGCGGTAATGCACTTGCCAGGCCGGAATCACATTTTCCCCAAAATAGCGGTGCAGCCACTCCCGGTCATGGAAAGTATCAAGCCCCTGCCCTTTCTGCTGAAGGATGATCTCCTTTCCAAAGGCTTTATAGCAAAACACCTCAGCGGTATGATTGCTCATCTCCCGCGCCGTGTAATAGACCTTGACCCCAATCCCCTTCTGTGCCGCCGCCTGCACAAATCGCTTCATCCGCTCCGTTTCGATAAAGGGATAGTTGATATAAGGATGCAAATCATTGCCATGGTGGATGTTCATATAATTCAGGCCATGTTGCTCCGCCTTTTTCAAATGCCGATCCTCGTTGCCCTTCATGGCGTTGCTATGATAATAGCGCACGGCAAAATGCTTTTGGTAATCAATTGGCTTGTAGGGCGTGAGAAAGAATTCATAGCGAAAAACCCGGCGCTCTCCCTTTTTTAGTAAGAAACGCCCGGTGCGCGCCTCAAAAACCGCGCCGTTTACCGCCCGGTGCGCTTTCATCGTGCCAAGGCCATGGTTCTCCCAGGTTTCGATGGGGCGCACAATCGGCAGATTATGATAATACACATTGACCAGCGGCGTGCGGTAATCCTCCGCCTTCAGGCGGATCATCACCCCTGCGTTGACCGTACCGATATACATGCTATCGTGCCGCTGATCACCCCATATGGCTGAAACCTCGGCAAACCGGCCGCCGCGTTTGCCCAAGCCGCAATTATAAACCGCCGCCTCCGCATGGAAAGGCACGCACAGGCTAATTTCCGTTTCACAATCCGCTGTTGCGGAAAGCTCTGTGAAATACTCCAAATTGCCCTCACAGCGGGCAATCAGCCTAGTGTGCACACGCAGTGCTTCGCTTTGGCCCTCCGCCGCAAGCACTGCCCAGGCGCCTTGGTTCTCAACGCTGGGCGGCCTATAGGAAATAGTCTGGCCTTTCGCAGAGAAAGTGACCGCCTCGCTTAAAAGAACGCGCTGGACGGTATCCATGAGATTAACGCCTTCGTCAAAATAGCTCTCCATCTGCATGAGCTGCACCCCGGCGCCTAATCGGACAGTGCGACCAAGCAGTTCCAGCGTTTGCCCGTCCGTGCGGATAGGAAGGAAGGGCGGGGTAACCTCGTCATCCTGTGCACGGGTGCTATTGAGCCAGTTAAGCCGAGAGAGTCTCCATAGGTCATCATAGCCATGGTTTGCCACCCGCTGCCGCGTTACCTGGAAGGTAAGGGAAACTTTTGCCTGCTCCACGCCCTCCAAACAAATCGAGACAGAATAGGAGCTCGGCGCAAGCCCAGAAAAATCCACGCCAATATAGAGCGGATTGATCCGGCCCGACTGTGTTTCATAGGGCTTAGCAAAAGGGCGGCCGAATTTATCGATCCCCTGCGTATTGTAAATCGTCACACGCCCATCCAGACCGCGCGGCACAACCGTATACGGGCCAGAGCATTTGCATAGCAGCAACTGCACCACATAATATTCATCCCTACACACCTGAAAGTGAAACGAAGTGCCTGGTGTGAGCCCCTTAAGCTCGCTGAAATCATCGAACAGACGAACCGGCGCTCTCCGGTCTTTTTGATAAATTAGCATGATAGAACGTTTCCTTTCCTCCAGCAGCACTGCACTGCGCTGGGCTTTCCTTTTATTGCGCCATTGCCCCAGACAAACTATTTGGCAATTTTGCTTGCCTAAAACCTGAAAGCTTTCTACGGCCGGTTTCTTTCTCCCATATGAGCATTGTAGAGAATTGAACCCAAAAAGGAAATCGATAATGTGGCACAATCCATATAAAAATCGGAAATCCATGCATTCTGAAACATCCAGCGGCCACTCCCAGCCATTTACAGCGAAAAGCTTCTATTTTTCCCTTGGATTCGGAAATACTAGAGAGGATTTGAACGATAAAACGGGAAAGGGCTGACAATATGAAAGCTTTGATTACGGGGGCAAGTTCCGGCATCGGGAGGGATTTTGCCCATGTGCTCGGCTCAATGGGCTGCGAGCTGATCCTCGTCGCACGCCGCGAAAACCGTATGGAAGAGTTAAGAAACGAACTTCCTGTGCCGGTACAGATCATCTGCGCAGATCTCTCCTCGGAGCGGGAATGCTTTGCGCTGTATGAACAAGTGCGGGAGGAACACATTGATATTCTGATCAATAATGCCGGGTTTGGCGTATTCGGTGCATTCCAAGAAACGGATCTGACGGAGGAATTAAAGCTTATTGACACCAATATCCGCGCCGTGCATATCCTGACCAAGCTTTTTTTAAAGGATTTTACGGCACGGGATGCGGGTTATCTCCTCAATGTATCTTCTGCCTCTGCCTTTGCTCCGGGGCCACTGATGGCCGCCTACTACGCTTCAAAGGTGTATGTGCTGCATTTGACGCTCGCCATTTGGAAGGAACTGCGGCGTCAAAACAGCCGCGTTTCCATCAGCGCCCTGTGCCCCGGCCCGGTGAATACGGAATTTGATTTAAAAGCGGACGTTACCTTTACACCTGCAAGCAAGCCGAGCTACCAAATTGCGGAATATGCGCTCAAGCAGATGTTTGCCCGCAGGATGCTGATCGTGCCGGGCCTGCAAATGAAACTGGCCAAATGCTCGGCGCGGTTCCTGCCAACGCGGGCGGTGCTCGCGGTAAGCTACCACTTGCAGCATAGGCGGCAGCCGAAGCGGACAGCGATTTCAAAAAGCCTTCCCCGATCCAACTAAAAAAGGGGCTGTTGCAAAATGCAAGGCATTTTGCAACAGCCCCT
>ERZ1106978.1489-NODE-1489-length-13169-cov-3.752021_pt1 | contig 13169 bp, 9 predicted proteins | sample MGYA00403689_ERZ1106978 | MGnify/ENA primary metagenome ERZ1106978 (study PRJEB35170, sample SAMEA104062434) | human gut metagenome | biome: human gut; feature: human-associated habitat; material: faeces | place: Denmark | collected 2012-08-02 ...
AAAGCAAAGAGTCGCAGTTTGAGCAAACGTCAGAACGCGGGATTCATTAGATGAGGCCGAAATGCTGCATCGCCGTGACGGTGCCGTCGTGCGCGACATCGTCGGTCACGTAGTCGGCGACCGCCTTGACCTCGGGCATGGCGTTGCCCATGGCCACGGCCGTCTCGACGGCAGCGAGCATGCCCAGGTCGTTGCCCGAATCGCCAAAGCCAAAGGTGCGCGCATTTCCCTCGCGGCCCAGATACGCCAGCGCTCGCGCCACGCCCACGCCCTTGTCGATGCCCTTGGGGCTCAGCTCGCGATTCTGACCACCGGTGTTGCAGGCCTCAAAATAGCGCTCGATAAAGCCGTCATCGTTGGCTACGCGAGCCAAACTGGGCACATTGAGGCATACCTTGCCCACGCGCAGACTGCCGTCGACGCGCATCTCCTCGGCGCTGTGCACCACAGAAGTGCCGATCAGAGACGACTGCTCAACACCCGCGGGTTCCAGGGCAAAAGTAGCCACGTTGGTCTCGAAAAAGGCCTCAATCCCTGCCGCGGCCATACGGCGCGCAAGCTCCTCAATAACGTCCTCGTCAAAGCAGTCCTCATGCACCACGCGGCCCTCGACCTCGAGCGTCGCTCCCGCCATGGCAACGACACCCGCCGGGTTCAGCGCGCGCAGGCCATCGGCAATCAGCCACAAGGGACGACCCGTGCAGATAAATGCCTGGTGACCCGCATTGCGCAGGCGACCAAATGCATCGACAACAGCCTTCGACGGATGGATTGCACTGAAGTCCTTATCGGTCATATCGTCGGGATCGAACGACGTCAGCGTGCCGTCCACGTCAAAAAAGAGCACGGCGGAATCGGGGCACGCATCAATCATATGGGTTCCTTTCGGGGGCGAGAGTAAACGAAGTATCCATCATATAATGGAGCGACGCAACCAGAGAGGTCACCCATGGAATTTTACGCAAGCTGCCCCGAGGGCTTTGAGTCCGCACTCGCCGATGAGCTTAAACGCCTCGGGCTTTCGCATGTTCGCCGGCTGAAGGGCCGCGCTACATTTGAGGGCGAGCTCGAAGAAGGCTACCGCGCCTGTCTGTGGTCGCGCCTGGCGAGCCGTGTGTTCGTGGTACTCGGGCGCTTTGAGGCGCAGGATGCCGATGAACTGTACGATAGCGTTTACGACATCGCCTGGGAGACCATCATCCGCCCCGGAGCCACCATCGCCATCACCGCCCGCGGCGTGACCGAGCAGCTGCGCAACACGCGCTTCTCGGCCCTGCGCGCCAAAGACGCGCTGTGCGACCGCCTGGCCGAGACCACGGGCCGTCGCGCCGATGTCGATGCCGCCGACCCCGACGTTCACCTGCTGCTTTCGCTGCGCCAGCGTCGCGCGAGCATCAGCCTGGACCTTTCGGGCGACCCGTTATTCAAGCGCCTGCCGCCCGCAGCGACCCGCGCCGGCGAGGGCTCGCACGTGCTGCGCCCCGACTACGCCGCCCTGGTGCTTTCGCAGGTCGGCTGGACCACGCTGTGCGAGCGCGAGCTAACGGCCGACGATTACGAGAACGAAGCCCTGCCCACGCTGGTCGACGCCTCGTGCGCCGGCGGCGGCCTGCTGCTGGAAGCCGTGAATATCCTAACCGACCGCGCCCCGGGGGCCGCCCGCGAGCGCTGGGGCTTTGAGGGCTGGCAGCTGCACGACGCCGCCCTGTGGGAGCAGCTGCTTGCCGAGGCACGCGAGCGCGAGGCGGCAGCACGCGAGCGGCAGGCACGCATCGTGGCCGTAGACATCGACCCCGCCGCCCGCAAGACCGCCGAGCGCATGGTTAAGTGTGCCGGCTACAAGCGCTTTGTCGATTTTTGCGCCGCCAAGTCCGCCACCGTACTGGACCACGCGGGCGCCGTCGCCGGTGCCGCCGTGGTCGCGGATACGACCGAGACCCCGCTTTCGCTCATGCACGACGCCATGACGCTGATCGGCGAGCTGCGCCGCGCGCCCGAGCTTGCCGCGGCGCCGGTCGCCGCGCTCACCCGCGACGGATTGCTGGCCCGCGCGCTTCACGCCGAGCCCGAGTGCTCGATCGCCGTCATGCCCAACAATGAAGAGGCAACTATTGAGGTTTGGCCCTCGCTCGATCACGCCGCCGCAGCGTTTGAAGCTGCGACCAGTGCAGGTGCTGAGGAGCAGACCGCAGGTGCCCAAGACGAAGCCGCCGGCACCCCCATGCCCGAGCCTGCCGCCATGCTCGACCTGGGCGACGGCAAGCCGCTGCCCGTGCTCATCCCGGAGTCCGAGCAGTTCGCCAACCGCCTGCGCAAGAATGCCCGTCTGCGCCGCAAGTGGGCCAAGCGCGAGGGCGTGAGCTGCTACCGCGTCTACGATGCCGACCTGCCCGATTACTCCGCCGCCATCGATCTGTACGAGGGCTGCCCGCAGACGCCGGGACGCTGGCTCGTCATCGCCGAATACGCCGCGCCCAAGACCATCGACCCCGCGCTGGCCCAGGCCCGCATGCTCGACATCTTGGCCATCGCGCCGCGTATCCTGGATGTTCCGGCCGAGCATGTGCACGCCAAGGCCCGCATGCGTTCGCGCGGCGGCTCGCAGTACGGCAAGCAGGGCGCCGGTAAGGGCGCATCAGGCGAGCGCGCCAATATCGCACGCCGTCGCCTGCCGCTCATCGAAGAGGGCGGCCTCACCTTTGCCGTCAACTTTGACGACTATCTGGATGTGGGCATCTTCCTGGATCACCGCGTCACCCGCAACCTAGTGCGCGAGCACGCCAAGCAGGCGCGCCGTTTCCTCAACCTGTTCGCCTATACCGGCACTGCCACCTGCTATGCGGCCGACGGCGGCGTCGAGGAGACCGTGACGGTCGATCTTTCTAACACCTACCTGGACTGGGCCGAGCGCAATATGCGTCAGAACGGCTTTGTGGGCCCGCAGCATCACTTTGTGCGCGACGACGTGCTCGCCTGGATTCGCGACCAGCGCCAGACGCGCAACCGCTGGGACCTGATCTTTGTCGACCCGCCCACGTTCTCGAACTCGTCCAAGATGGGCCGTCGCACCTGGGATGTTCAGCGCGACCATGTTGAGCTTTTGGCCGGCGTATCGCGCCTGCTCGCGCAGGGCGGCCATGCCATCTTTAGCTGCAACCTGCGCGGCTTCCGCCCCGAGACGCGCAAGCTCGCACGCGCGGGCGTGGTGCTGGAGGACATTACGGCACAGACCATCCCCGAGGACTTCGCGCGCAACCAGAAGGTGCACCACTGCTATATCGTGCGCCGCCTGCCCATCGAGGATGCCATGGCCGAGGTCGGCTTTAGCGCCGAGGAGATTGCCGAGCGAACCGAAGAACTGCGCAACCCCGAGGCCCGCAAGCCCCGTGCGGCAGTACCCGCGCACGCGCAGGCCGGCGACCAAGGGCCGCGCGGCGACGGCAAGCCCGCCTGCGCAGGCAAGCCCAAAAAGAAGAAGTTCTACGCCAGCAAGCCCAAGGGCAAATAACAAAGTTGCGGTGGAATAGTTCCTAAAAATGCCTGGCAAAGGCCCAAACAGGAACTATTTCACCGCAACTCATAGTGGGATGGTGGTTGGCGATTTAGCCTTGGGTGACCAATCGGTAACCGATACCCACGTGCGTCTGGATATAGCGCGGGTGCGCGGGGTCGGACTCGATCTTCTTACGCAACGTGCCCATAAAGACGCGCAGGCTCGCCAGGTCGCTCTTAGTTGCCGTGCCCCAAATCTCGTGCAGGATAAACTGGTGCGTCAGTACCTTGTCGGCGTTATGTGCCAGCAGGCACAAGAGCTTGTACTCAATCGGCGTCAGATGCAGCTCCTCGCCATCCATCGTGGCGATGCCGGCATCAAAATCGATATGCAGCTCACCGGTATCGAACGAGCCCTCGGAGGCAACACCGCCCGTTTGCGCATACGAGAGGCGCCTGAGCGTCGTGCGAATGCGCGCGAGCAGCTCCTCGACCGAAAACGGCTTGGTCAGGTAGTCGTCGGCGCCAGCATCGAGCGCGCGAATCTTGTCCGCATCCTCACTGCGCGCCGAGACCACGATGATCGGCATGCCCGACCATGCGCGCACCGACTCCACCACCTTGACGCCGTCCATATCGGGCAGGCCCAGATCGAGCAACACAATGCTCGGCGCTTGCGATGAGGCGGCAGCGATAGCGGCATGGGCGGTCTCCACGGCCATATGACGCAAGCCGTGCGCCTCGAGCGCGGCAACAATAAGATTGCGAACGGCGGGGTCGTCCTCAACGACCAAGATGAGCGGTTTTACGGCAGAGTTCGGCACGGCGCTACTCCTTATCAAACGAAACGTCGGCGGCAGGAAGTTCAATCGTAAAGACCGAACCGTGCGGGTCCGCCGCGGCAACCTCTATGCTACCGCCATGTGCCAACGCAATGGAACGGCAGAGTGAAAGACCCAGGCCCACGCTGCGGCGGCTGTCGGCCAGACCATGGTTGGCGGTATAGAACGACTCAAAGATCCGCTCGCGGTCCTCGGGTGCAATGCCCGGACCATCATCGGCCACCGAGCACGCCACGCGTCCATCGTCGACGCTAATCGAGATCACGATATGCGAGCCTGCGGGCGTATAGGTAATGGCATTGTTCACCAGATTGACCACCAGCTGCACCATCAGGCGCGCATCGACGTTGACGAGCGCCGGTTCATCGCACGGCACCACCTTAAGATCGTGCTCGCGCACGGCCGGACTTACGTGGCGCAGCGCCTCCTCGACGATATCGTCCATGAGCTCGAGCGTGGCCGACAGATGCATGCCGCCGCCCTCGAGCTTGGTGATAGCGAGCAGATTCTCGACGGTGGCGTTGAGCCACAGCGCATCCGAGCGAATGGATAGAAGCAGGCAGCGGCGCGTCTGGGCATCGAGCACCGCGGTGCCGGTCGAACCCTGGTCGAGCAGCACGTCGGCATTGCCCGAAATGCTGGTAAGCGGCGTGCGCAGATCATGCGAGATGGAGCGCAGCAGGTTGGCGCGCAGCTGTTCATTTTTGGCGAGTACCGCTGCCTCCTCGCGGGCCTCCATGGCGCGGGCGCGGTCGAGCGCCAACTCACCTTCGCTCACGATGGCATCGGCAAGTGTCCGCTCCTCATGTGTCAGCACGTCGGGCTCGGCAACGATAGCCAGCACGCCCACCACCGAGCCGGGGTCGCCCGAGCGCACGAAGCCGTCGCCCGTGCGAACCGTCAGGTAGATGCCATAAAACGCCGAGCCGCCATAGGTGGCATCGAGCGGCGTTCCCACATAGGCGGACGTCGAGAGCCGCGGCGGCATCTGCGGCGCCAGCTCGTGTACCGGGGCGGCATCGCCCACGGCTGTGTACGTCGCACGCGGCAGCAGGTCATCGCCCTCGGCGTCGGCGCTGTACCACACGACCGGACAGCCCGAAAGACGCGCCAGCTGCGTGGCCATGGCGTGAACGATCTGCTGCTGATCGGCGCACCGCTGCAACATGCGATTGGTCTCGAGCACCATATGCGTGCGGCGGTCGCTAGCGGCAGCCTGTGCCAAGGCGCGGCGCAGGGCCAACGCAATCGAGCTCGACACAAGCGAGACCACGAACATGATGAAGAACATGCCGGGATAGCCGCGGTCGATAAGCGACAGCGAGTAGCGCGGGTCGACAAACAAAAAGTTGTAGAGCGCCACGGCGGCAGCCGAGCTCAACAAGCAATACAGGCGACTCCAGGTAAAGAATGCGCACAGCTGAACGGCGAACACATAGACGATCATGATGCTCGGCGCGAGACCCGGATGGTCGAGCAGCGCGCCCACAATCGTCGCCGCGACCAGCAGCCCCACCGATACGCAGGCGTCATACAGAGGAGTGCGGCGCGTCAGCGTTGTGCGCCGCCACCAAAAGCTATCGGCAATATCGCCGTCCGTACGGACGTCCATCAGCGTCCCGCCCCTCTCTCAAAAACAAAAACCACCACAAAGGGGACAGGCACCTTTGTGGTGGTTTCCCTTGTGGTGGTTCCAAGTGTAAAGCCTTTGCAACCTGCGGACGTTAGACAAACAGCACGTGCGCGAGCAGTGCGCACGCGCACGCCGCGACAAGCACCGTCACCACGATCGAAATCACGCGGTCGGCCATGTCCATGTTGGCCCGATTCGTAAAGAACCGATCTTCGGCAGCATCGGCGCGTACCTCACGCACCAGCTCGGTCGCAAGATCGCAACCGTCAAGCACCTTTGCATCCATGGTTTCCTCCCAGGACTCAATCCCCGTCAATACAAGCCCGCCCGTTCGCAGGCAAACCTCGAGCGTCGACTACGGCCGCTCGTTGGGAGCCAGGCGCTGCATCTTGTTCACGGCCTTGAACTTGGTGAACAGCGGCACGTACTCAAAGCTCACGTTGGAGTTCTCCAGGCCGTACCAGCGTGCAGGCGTGCCGGCGGCGCGGCGGATGATGTACTTGAGCGTGATGGCCGTACGCTCGCTGGGCTCCACATCGCTTTCGGGCGCCAGAAGCTTACGGATCAGGACAAACTTGAACGTGCCGATGTTACCCGGATCCTTGTAGACCGAGTAGTCATGCGTCTGCGGCGGCAGCTCGCCGGTGGCAGCCAGGTCCTGAACAACCTGACGCAGGTAGGCATTGACGCGCTGGTTGATCTTGTAGCCCAGGTACAGATGCACGCGGAACACGTAGTCGGTGCCGAACGTCTCGACCGAATAGGCAAAGGTGTGCGGTTCGTCCATGGTCTCGACATTCACAAACCACCAGGCGCGGGCGCGCTTGGGATGCTTGTCCAAGATCGAATAGACGATATCGCGGTCGATGTAGTCGGTATGGGTGTCCTTGGTCAGGTACACGACGTTGTCGCTCATGCGCTCGTAACGGTCGTCGTCGCGCAGGCGCTTGAGCTGCGGCAGGTAGCTGCGCAGCGGCAGCAGCGTAAACTGGCGCTGCTCAACAGCCGTACCGTTGTACCAGCACACCATGATGCCCATGATGAGCGCGGCCATGAGGATGGTGAAGTAGCCGCCGTGGAAGAACTTGGTGAGCGAGCTCACGAAGAAGAAGCCTTCGAGCAAAAGGAAGAAGGCCGCGAAGATCCACGGAGCAACCTTGAGCTTGCGCTCCTCGTGCAGGTAGAAGAAGAGCAGCAGCGTGGTGCACATCATAGTCAGCGTAATGGCCAGGCCGTAGGCGGCTTCCATATGCGCCGAGTTCTGGAACAGCAGCACCACGATGACGCAGCCGACAAGCATGACGTTGTTGACCATGGGGATGTAGAGCTGACCTTTGGTCTCGGCAGGATAGAAGACCTGCATGTGAGGCATGAGGTCCAGGCGGCTGGCCTCGGACACCAGCGAGAATGCGCCGGTGATGAGCGCCTGCGAGGCAATGATGGCCGCGACGGTGGAAAGGCCGACGGCAAAGGGGCGCAGGCCCGGAGTGAGCATCTGGTAGAACGGGTTGAGGTCGGCAATGCCCATGAGCTCGGGGTTGGCAGCGTTGTTCATAAGCCAAGCGCCCTGGCCCATATAGGAAAGCAGCAGGCAGCACTTAACGAACGGCCAGGTGGCGTAGATGTTGCCGCGGCCAACGTGGCCCATGTCGGAGTAGAGCGCCTCGGCACCGGTGGTGGCGAGGAAGCAGCTACCCAGAATCATGATGCCCGCGTGGTTGTTGGGGCTCAGCAAAAAGGCGATGCCACGCACCGGGTTGAGGCACAGCAGCACGGCGGGGTGCTGGAAGACAAAGAATAGACCCGTGCCGCCCAGGAACAGGAACCACAGCGTCATGATGGGGCCAAAGGCGTGACCGATCTTGGCCGTACCGATGCGCTGCACCAAGAAGAGCACGATGATGATGGCGAGCGTAATGGCGACGACGCGGCCCTGGTCATCGCCCAGCACGGCATGGACCGCCGGGATGGTGCGCAGGCCCTCGATGGCCGTGGTAACGGTAACGGCCGGCGTCAGGATGCCGTCGGCGAGCAGCGCGGCGCCACCCAGCATGGCGGGGATGATAAGCCACTTGCCGCAGCGCTTGACCAGGCTGTACAGGGCAAAGATGCCACCCTCACCATGGTTATCGGCGCGCAGCGAGATGAGCACATACTTGATGGTGGTCAGCAGCGTGACCGTCCACACGACAAGGGAGAGCGCGCCGAGCACGAACTCCTCCGTCACGCTTCCGATGCCGCCGTTGCCGGCAACGAGCGCCTTGGTTACATACATAGGGCTGGTGCCGATATCGCCGTACACCACGCCCAGCGTGACGAGCATCGCCGAGATGCTCACAGGAATCGCAGCGTGCGAGGCTGCCTCCTTGGCCTTTTGTTCCATAAGCCGGTTTCCTCCCAACTTTAATGTTCGAAGGGATTATAGGTAATCGGCCCATGTTTTAATGCACTGTTTTCCCAGCTAGATAAAGATTTATACAGTCTTTAGGCTACCGCGGTGATATGAAATGCGACAAAAGGACTGTCCCCTTGTCACATTCGTCATTTTCCGAGCCAGTTTTTGAACCACCACTCCATGGAGCGGCTCATCTCGGCCATAAAGGGACTCGTGTGCTTGCGGGTATAGATGTCCACGACGCGCTCCCCCACCACGCGGGCATGCGGACGGAACATCGCGTCCATCTCGGCTACCTGCGCGTCCATAGTCGCAGCATCGGCGCGGCAGTAGCGCTCCTCGTGCACCAGGTTCACCACGGGATGCGCAATGGCCGGACGCTCCTTACGGGGCGTGCCGATGATGAGCATCGACAGCGGCATGGTATAGGGCGGCAGATCGAGCAGCGCGGCAACTTCCTCGGCATTCTCGACGATATCGCCGATGTAGCAGCTCCCCAGCCCCAGGGCCTCGGCGGCAACCACGGCGTTTTGCGCAGCGATCACGGCGTCCTGGGCCGCGATGGCAAAGTCGCCCAAACCCGGCGCGCGGCGGGGCGCCTTGCCCGTACGCTCGACAAACTCGGGCTCAAAGCAGCCCACGTGCTCAAACAGATCGATCCACTTGGCATAATCGACCACAAATATGAGTGCCCAGGGCGCCTTGGCGATCATGGGCTGGTGATCGCACAGGTCGGCGAGGCGGTCCAGCGCAGCCTGCTCGCGAATGCTTACGATGGAATACATCATCATGGCGCCTGCCGACGGCGCACGGCTCGCCGCATGCAGAATCGCCGCCCGCTGCTCGTCGGTCACCGCCACGGGACGGTCGTCGTCATCACGCGCGAAGGCACGCGTGGAGGAACGGTGCTCCAACGCGTCCAGCACCGCATTGCCCGTCGTCTCGACCGGATAGCCGCCCGCGTCCATGCCAGCGTCCACGTCACCCGCACTCGTCATACAAGCCCGTTCGTTCATCGCCTCATCCTCGCCAATTCTTTAAGAAGCCTTTACGTTTCCGTGTAATTCCCGTCCATTATCGCGCAGGTCGCCACTACATTGCGCCACACCGTCACACGTGCGCGTTAATATGGCTGGTTGTTGTGCGCAGACACCAATTGCAGCGCATATCTTGGTAACAATCGGGTAAACCCCCGCTTTCGTACGTTTTAGTTTGTGAGGAGTCTCAGCATGTTCGCTGCCGCCATCTCGCTCGTCGGTCTTGCGGCGACCGTCTACCTTGTCTTGCGCGAGGCCAAGGCCATTCGCGCTCAGTCGGGCACCGTTGCCAAAAGCGCTCTTGGGTGGAGCGTCGCCTTCGGCCTGTTCCAGGTCTTTTTGACCATTTGGGGCGCCATTGGCCTCGTCGCCCAAAACGAGCCGCTCGCCTTTGTGATGCTCATCCTGACCAACGCCATCCTCACCGGCTGCGCTTGGGCCAGCATCGCACGCGACCGCATCGCCCCGCGCGTTTTTGCGTTCGCCGCACCCGACGCCCCCGCTCCCACCGGCAAGCTCGCCCGTCTGCGCGGCGCCTTTGTGGGCAAGCCACTCGTCGCCGCCGTCCTGTGCCTGCTGCTTGCCGGCGTCTTTGCGCTGCTGGGCATGGAGGTCTCGTCCAACCACGACTTTACCTGGGTCTACCCCCTGTGCATCCTGCTCGAGTGGGCCATCATCACCGTGCTCATGACCGGCCTGTTCTTCCTGTTCCAGCGCCACGGCGCAGCTCCCGCCGTCCTGGCCTTCGCCCTCTTTGTCCTGGGCATTGCCGAGTTCTTCGTCATCACGTTTAAATCCATGCCCATCCAGCCGGGCGACCTTTCGGCCATCTCCACCGCCGCCGCGGTCGCCGGCACCGGCTACACCTTCTCGATCTCACTGTTCTGCGTGCTGTCCATGGGCTTTACCGCCATCGCCATGCTGCTGTGCGAGTACGCCGGCCTGGTGGCACCGCACCGTCAGAAGGGCGCCGCCAACGCCAAGCGCATGCTGCTCACCAACCTGCTCGTCGCCGTGCTGTGCCTGGGCGGTGTAACCGCACACGTCACGCTCATCGACTACTACAACACCCTCGGCATCACCGTCTACACCTGGCGCCCTCTCGAGAGCTACTGGCGCGAGGGCTACCTGCCCGCTTTCATTAGCGCAGCGCAGTCCATCAAGCCGCCCAAACCCGCCGACTACTCCGTCGACGATGCCAAGGCCACGCTCAAAAAGTACGCCAAGGCCTACGACAAGTCCGACGCTGCCAAGAGTGACGAGCGCACCGCCGCAAAGGAGCAGTTCGACAGCGAGAAGCCCACGGTCATCGCCATCATGAACGAGACCTTCTCGGATCTGTCGATCTACCAGAACATGCGCGCCGGCTACGAGGGCCCGCAGTACTTTAAGAACCTGTCCAACTGCCTCAGCCGCGGCAAGCTCTACGTGAGCGCCTACGGCGGCGGCACCGCCAATACCGAGTTTGAGTTTATGACCGGCAACTCCATGGCCAACCTGGGCTCGGGCGTGTACCCCTACACCATCTACAACATGGAAACGACCGGGAACCTGGCAGAGCAGTTCAAGTCGCTCGGATATTCCACCACGGCCATGCACCCCAACCACGCCACCAACTGGAACCGCGAGAACGTCTACAAGGACTTTGGTTTTGACCAGTTCCTGTCTATCAATGACTTCCAGGGCGCCGATACTCTGCGCGGCATGGTGACCGACCAGGCTACCTATGACAAGATTCTTGAGCTGCTCGATCAGAACGCCGATCCGCAGTTTATCTTCGACGTGACCATGCAGAACCACTCGGGCTACGACACGGGCCTGCTGCCGGTCGACAAGCAGATGCACCTGAACATCGACACGACCGATCTGGACGCCAAGACCGTCGAGGACGGCACGCTCTCCGATGTCGACGAGTACGTCTCGTGCATCGAGCAGTCCGACCAGGCGTTGCGCTACTTCCTCAACGCCTTGAGCAAGCTCGACCGCAAGGTGGTCGTGGTGTTCTGGGGCGATCACCAGCCGTTCTTCCCGTCCAAGTTCAACGACAAGTGGTTTACCGGCGAGGACGATGCCACACACCAGGAACGTCTGTGGCAGACCGACTACATCATTTGGGCTAACTACGACGTTGCCGGCTGCGACCAGACGAGCGAGGTCGACGACCTGTCCACCAACTACCTGTCCACGCAGCTTATGCAGCTGATCGGCGCACCCCTCTCAGACTACCAGAAGGCGCACATGACGCTACGCGAGTCGCTGCCCGCCATCAACTCCGTGGGCTACGAGGACGCCAACCTGCGCTGGGCGCTTTCCTCCAACGTCACCGGTGACGACGCCGCCGCCGCTGCCGCCACCAAGGCACGCGAGGATTACGCCAAGATGCAGTACTACGAGATGTTCCGCGACGGCAAGAACGTCTATACGGAGCACTTCCAGACCGAGGCCAACGAGACCGACCCCAACCTGGCGCCAGGCACGACCAAGATCAAGTAGCGGCACGTCTTAACTGGTTCGTCTGCCCGGGCGGCGCGGAACGTAAGGTCCCCTGCTCGGACAATCCTGCTCGCACGGAGAGCACATTAAGTGCTCTCCGGCTCGTGCGGAACTCGCGATGAACCTTACATTCCGCGCCGGCCGGGCAGACGCCTCGGTGTTGAAGCGCGGCTTGTCATGGGGGAATTTGCTGAATATATATAAGTTGAAGGCCACGTCATGTGGCCTTTTTTGTATCCGGAAACCGTGTCCCAGAATCCATGTCCGGAGTGGGATGCAGTTTCCGCTTGCGGAGTCTCCACTCAACAGAAAACCCGGGTGGCCTGTTTTTTGGCTACCCGGGTTTTTGGGTTGTCGATATGTTCGACTGGCTACTAGTGGGTCTTGCGGCGCTTGATCAGCATGATGAGGGCTATCACTACGAGCGTTGCTCCCGCTGCTGCTGCGGTGGCGACTAGGGCGAATGTTTGGTCGCCGGTGTTTGCGAGGTTCTTCGCTGTGGTCGTAGTCTTGACCTTGGTGTCGGTCTTAGCTCCGTTGTCGGACTTGGGCTTGTCCGGGTTCGTCGGGGTCTCAGGAGTCTCGGGGTCCTTTGAGCCTTCGGAATCGGTTGGGCCGGCGGTGTTTACCAGCGTATGGTCCAGGAACTTCTTGGCGCCCGCACTTGCCTGTGAGAACAGGCGGCGCGTGCGGATCGGGGTGGCGTTCACCGTTGTGGGCGCCGTCTCCTCGGCCTCGATATTCACGAGCGTCGTGCCGGTGTCGAGGCCCACGTCGTTGTATCCCACGTGGCAGTAATACTGTGCACCGTCATCGTCTGCGGTCAGGTCAATCTCGAGCTTTGAGGCCGTTCCAGCCGCGAGGTTGCCATCGGCACCCACGAGCTTAAACTCTGTCTCGCCGCGGCCCTTGCGGTACCACATATAGGTCGGTGCCAGCCCTGTTTCGCTATCGTCGGCACCGAGTTGCTTCACATGGCCAATCGCCGAGAGCGTCAGGTGGCTTCCCGCCGTGCGCTCAACCGAAGAGTCGTATCCAAGATCCGACCCCTCCGCAGCATCCGCCGCAGGTCCGCTCACGGTCATCGTCATCACCTCTGCCCCATACATCCCCAGAGTTATGGCTATGCAGGATCCCCCCACTCTTGCAGATGCCCAAAATGCATTGCTGATATAATCCCCCAGAGAGGACTCTGTCCCATTCTTTTGGTCACTGGCTGCCGTTGCCGCAACTGCAGCAATTCCTGCCCCGGCGGTCAGTACTCCGGCTGTCATCCC
>ERZ1106978.1494-NODE-1494-length-13146-cov-3.187610_pt1 | contig 13146 bp, 5 predicted proteins | sample MGYA00403689_ERZ1106978 | MGnify/ENA primary metagenome ERZ1106978 (study PRJEB35170, sample SAMEA104062434) | human gut metagenome | biome: human gut; feature: human-associated habitat; material: faeces | place: Denmark | collected 2012-08-02 ...
TCTGCAGAAGTGGACTTTGTATACATATATGGCGGGGAAATCATTCCAATTGAAGTGAAAAACGGACACAACGCCCACTTAAAATCCATTCATCAGTTTATGAATGAAACGGAGCATGATTTGGCAGTTCGAATCTGGTCGGGGAATTATGCCATAGACGAAGTTACTACTAATGAAGGAAAACATTTCAAACTTATCAACCTTCCTTTTTACATGATAGCCGCATTGCCTAATATTTTAAAAAAAATAGAGACATAAGTCATGTTGGCCCGATTCTGTTAAATAGCCGCTAAAGATTGCATGATACTACAAGTATTTTTCTATCTTTACGCCACAGAACCGAGTGATATGATGAAGAAAACCTTAATTTCAGTAATTCTTTTGTTAGCTATTGCGTTCTCAACATACGCGCAACAGCACTGTTTTTTCACCCACTATTCTACTGAAGATGGACTATCCCAAAATACGGTGATGAACATCTTGCAGGATCACAAAGACAACCTTTGGTTTGCCACCTGGGATGGTATCAACCGTTTCAACGGTTATACTTTTAAAACATACAAGGCCCGTCAGGGAAACTACATCAGTCTGACCAATAACCGCGTAGACCGTATGTATGAAGATCGTTACGGCTTTCTGTGGTTGCTGACTTATGACAACCGTGTCCATCGTTTCGACCCGAAGACAGAGACATTCGAGCAAGTGCCTGCTGCCGGAGAGGAGGGGAGTGCTTTCAATGTGCATACCATTGAGGTGATGCCGAACGGAACCGTCTGGCTGCTGACAGAAAACGACGGGGCCATCCGCATCCTGACGCATCCGGATGAGAATAATCGCTTGACATGGGATATTTATTCCAGCAAGACAGAACTGTTTCCTTCTTTACATGTATTCAAAGTTCATCAGGATAAAGCCGGCAATGACTGGTTGTTGACGGATAATGGCCTCGGTATGATCCATCCCGGAAAGAAAGAGCCGGATTCTTATTTTACGGAGACAAAAGGAAAGTTTGGCGGAATGAACCAGGCTTTCTATGCTGTGCAGGAACGTGATAAAGATATTTGCTTCGCCTCGGATCATGGACGTATCTGGTCTTATCAGAAAGAAAGCGGAGAATTTACGTTGATCGAGCTTCCCACAAAAGGACAGATCACCTCCATTCATCCCATTGCACCGGACGTATCCGTTATTACTACCGATTCGGATGGCTTCTTTACTTACAACCTGCGAACAAAAACAAACGTACATTACTCGTTCCTGACTTGCAAGGCTTTACCCGCAAAACCGATCCTTTCTGCTTATGTAGACCGTGCTTCGGAAGTGTGGTTTGAGCAGGAAGAACCGGGTGTTGTAGCTCATTTTAATCCCTCGACCGGAGTGGTGACCCGTGAGCAAATTCCTATAGAATACAGCAATCCCGAACGTTCCCGTCCGGCTTTTCATATCCATGAAGACGTAAACGGTTATCTTTGGGTACATCCTTACGGAGGAGGTTTCTCTTACTTCGATCCTCAAAAAAAATGCTTGGTTCCTTTCTATAACGGACTGGGCAGCCGTGACTGGCGTTTTTCCAATAAGATTCACTCGGCCTTTTCCGATAAACAAGGTAATCTGTGGCTTTGTACCCATTCTAAAGGATTGGAGAAAGTGACTTATCGAAATGTACCCTTTGCGATGATGACCCCTATGCCTCATGAACACGAATCGTTGCATAATGAGGTACGTGCCCTGTGTGAAGATAAACTGGGAAATTTGTGGGTTGGCTTGAAAGACGGCATACTTCGTATGTATGATGTCGGCAAAACTTATAAAGGATACCTCACCGAAAGCGGCACGATCTCTACCACCGGTACTCCCATGCTGGGAACCGTTTATTTTGTTATTCAGGATTCAAAAGGAATCATCTGGATTGCGACAAAAGGAGACGGCCTTGTTCGTGCTGAGCCGATTTCTTCCAACGGAATGTCTTATAAGCTGACCCGTTATCTTCATCGTGAAGATGATATGTACAGTTTGAGCGATAATAATGTATATTGCGTCTATGAAGATCATTATGGTCGTATCTGGCTGGCAACTTTTGCCGGAGGTATCAATTATATCACGGAGAATGAAGCTGGAAAGACATTGTTTATCAATCACCGGAACAATCTGAAAGGTTATCCCATTGATCCTTGTTACAAAGCTCGTTTCATCACTTCCGATAACAACGGACGCTTGTGGGTAGGAACAACTACGGGTGCCGTTGCTTTTGATGAGAACTTTAAGAAACCGGAGGATGTGAAGTTCTATCATTTCTCCCGTATGCCGAATGATACGCAAAGTTTGAGTAATAATGATGTCCATTGGATTATCTCCACCAAGAAAAAGGAACTTTACCTGGCTACTTTCGGCGGCGGACTCAACAAACTGGTATCTATCAGTAAGGACGGTCACGGAGAATTCAAGTCATATTCCGTATTGGATGGTCTTCCTTCTGATGTTTTGCTTTCCATCCGCGAAGATAGTAAGCAGAATTTATGGATTAGTACAGAGAATGGAATTTGTAAGTTCATTCCCTCTGAAGAACGTTTTGAAAGTTATGACGAGCGTAGTATCACTTTCCCCGTACGTTTTAGTGAAGCCGCTTCGGCATTGACTGCTAAAGGAAGCATGCTTTTCGGTGCTAGCGGCGGAGTCTTTATATTTAATCCTGACTCTATTCGTAAGAGCAGCTATATCCCGCCTATCGTATTCTCCAAACTGACAGTGGCTAATGAGGACATTACCCCCGGAAGTAACTCATTGTTGAAAGTGGATATTGACGACACTGATAAATTGGTACTTTCGCATAAAGAGAATATTTTCTCCGTTCATTTCGCGGCACTCGATTATACCAATCCGCAGAATATACAGTATGCTTATATTCTCGACGGATTTGAAAAACAGTGGACCTTTGCCGATAAACAGCGTAGCGTGACTTATACAAATCTTCCGAAAGGAGAGTATGTGCTTCGCGTCCGTTCTACTAATAGCGATGGTGTGTGGGTGGATAACGAACGTATCTTGGATATTGTCATTCTGCCTTCTTTCTGGGAAACGCCGATAGCATACGTGCTTTATATACTTTTCATTCTGATTATTATTCTTGTGGCCGTTTATATCTTGTTCACCATTTACCGGTTGAAGCATGAAGTGTCGGTCGAACAGCAGATTTCGGATATAAAACTGCGCTTCTTTACGAATATATCCCATGAGTTGCGTACTCCGCTTACGTTGATAGCAGGTCCGGTAGAGCAGGTCTTGAAGAATGATAAATTGCCGGCTGATGCCCGTGAACAGTTGGTGGTGGTTGAACGGAACACCAGCCGTATGCTTCGTCTTGTCAATCAGATATTGGACTTCCGCAAGATTCAGAACAAGAAGATGAAGATGCAAGTACAGCGTGTAGACATCGTTCCTTTCGTGCGCAAGGTGATGGATAATTTTGAAGCTGTGGCCGAAGAGCATCGGATTGATTTCCTGTTTCAGACGGAAAAGGAGCATCTTTATCTTTGGGTGGACGCCGATAAGCTGGAAAAAATTGTATTCAATCTGCTTTCCAATGCATTTAAGTATACGCCGAATGGCAAGATGATAACGATGTTTATCCGTGAAGATGAGAATACAGTTTCTATCGGTGTACAAGACCAGGGAATTGGTATCGCGGAAAATAAAAAGAAGTCCTTGTTTGTCCGTTTTGAGAATCTGGTGGACAAGAATCTGTTCAATCAGGCTAGTACGGGTATCGGACTTTCATTGGTGAAAGAGCTTGTGGAGATGCACAAGGCTACAATTTCCGTGGATAGTCGTTTGGGAGAGGGAAGTTGTTTCAAAGTCGATTTCCTGAAAGGGAAAGAACATTATGATAAGGAAACCGAGTTTATCCTGGAAGATGCGGAAGCTCCGTCAAGAATGGGGCAGGTAGTGGATATAGCCAACTCTTCCATTCAGTCTGAAACGTTGGTGGCTGATGATTCGGAGAAGATTGAAGCTGTTTATGAGGAAGATGCTGCGAAAGAAGAAAACTCCAAAGAGCTGATGCTATTAGTCGAAGATAATCAGGAGTTACGTGAATTCTTGCGTAGTATATTTTCTCCGATGTACCGGGTAGTGGAAGCTGCCGATGGTAGGGAAGGAGCGAATAAAGCATTGAAGTATCTTCCGGATATTATTATCAGTGACGTGATGATGCCCGAGAAAGACGGTATCGAAATGACGCGTGAACTACGTGCGGATATGACAACCAGCCATATACCTATTATCTTGCTTACTGCCAAGACTACGATTGAAAGTAAACTGGAAGGATTGGAATATGGTGCGGATGATTATATAACGAAACCTTTCAGTGCTACCTATCTGCAAGCCCGTGTGGAAAATCTGTTGATGCAGCGTAAGAAACTGCAAAGTTTCTATCGGGATAGCCTGATGCATATCAATATGTCCGTTACTTCCGGCGAGTTGCCTGCGTCGACAAAGGCTATGGCTGAAGAGGAAAGAAAGATAGTGCCGGAGCGAGAAGAAGAGCAAACGCAACTACAGTCACAACAGCAACCGACTATTCCTGATATGTCTCCAAATGACCGTAAGTTTATGGATAAACTGGTGGAATTGATGGAGCAGAACATGGATAATGGAGACCTCGTAGTGGATGATTTGGTACGCGAACTGGCTGTCAGTCGTTCCGTGTTCTTCAAGAAGCTGAAGACATTGACAGGACTGGCACCTATTGAGTTTATCAAAGAAATACGTATCAAGCGTGCTACGCAACTGATTGAAACCGGAGAGTTTAATATGACACAGATTTCATATATGGTCGGAATCAACGACCCGCGTTATTTTAGCAAATGTTTTAAGGCACAAGTGGGGATGACACCAACTGAGTATAAGGAAAAAATAGGCAGGTAATACGTAGTAATAATCTTTTTGTTTATTCTATTTTAGGATATAAATGATTTAAGAGACTATTCCTATAGACTTCCTAATTCATATATTCCAGACTCAAAGTGTATTTTATATGCTTTGTTTGTAAACGTTCATTTGCTTGGGAGTGTATGTTAAAAAAAGTAGGGCAAGTGTATATATTCAAATATACATTCGCCCTATCTTTTTATATGTTTTTTATGTAAAACCTATATTATTCACTGAACCATTGAGGGTCGCCTGCACGGTTCTTGAATAAAGCGTCTTTAATTTTGAAATTGCCGTTTTCAGGATCTTCAAAGAGTTCGGCAGATGTTTTGCTATATTCGGTGCACATCGCTTGTGCCTCACTGTGCCATGCGCAATCGGTGGTATACCAGTTGTCGGAAGTCTCTTTAACGATACCCTTTATGCTACATAGTTTGTTTTTGGCATCGCTGCTACCACAGTTGGCGAATAAGCAATTTGTGATTCTTATATCGTGTAGTTCCACTTTGTTTACATCAATAAGGTGTTTATTGCTACCTTGAGCACAAGCATAGAATGTACATTGATCGATATTGAATGTGATAGGATGCGTTACATTTTTTGCTGTTGTAAATGTCGCTCCGTTAGTAGCTGCTACATCATTGAATGTGCATTTGCTAATATGAATGGAATTCAGATTTCCCGTCATGTCTTTAGTGTTGATGACACCATACGAACCGATTTCACTGAAGGTGGTATTAGTGAATTCGATGTTGTTGATGGAACAACCTATACCGCCGCCTTGCACACGCAATATACCACGAGTTTTGGATACCTTGCATTTGTCGAAGGAAATGTTTACATCCGTTGTCATGGCATCTTGGTTAATCATGTAATCCTTGTCATTACCATTGTTGTAGAGATTCATGTTATAAAATTTGATAGAAGTCGTGTTTTCTGTGGCTGTCACTTCTTTGGGCTTGAAGTTAGGCTGTACCCCGCCGGAGGCTCCCCAGAAGATGACTGCATTTACTTGTGCTGGGATGCTGAGTTTTTCTGTGCGTTCGAAAGTGCTTCCAGCTGGGAAGACGAGTATTACGTCTCCTTGTTGTTCGGCAAGTACTGCATCAAGGTCGTCGCCTTCTTTCAGGTTGGCTATGGTGTATCCTTCCGGATAGTCTTCTGTAGTTTCAAACTTACAGTTTCCTCTTAACTTCTGGTTGTTATAGATAGAAACTTTATAGGCGGTGGCAGCTTTGAGTCCTGTCAGTGTTGCCTGACCTGCGTTCTTCTCGTCAGCGGTGATGTCGCGGCGTGTCTCTCCTTCGGCAGATTCGATGAGGAAGTGGGTAACGTCCACTCCTGCAGTCCAGCGGATGGTGGCGTTTTTGCTGGTCACGTTGCTGCTACCTTCGATAATTTGTTCGCTCTTCGTGGTGAAAGTGCCATCCTCTAAGGTGCACCATTTAGACGGTTGGGCAGATTCGGAGCAAGAACGCAGACGCAAGTAATACGTCGTTTGCTCTTCTAGTCCTGTGATACTGTAGGGGCTGCTTGTAATGCCTTTGTCTTCTCCGTAGATGATAGAGCCTTCTTGCAGTTCGTCATTTGTAAATTCGTTTTTATTTACTTCTATGATATAGTAGTCGGTGTTGGGAGTTGCGTTCCAAATAACCTCTGCTTCGAATGTTTGGGGAGTAACCGCAAGATTGTTGCTTCGGAATAAGCGGTTGTATCGTTCGTCCGAACTCCAGTCATTACTTTTATCGCAAGACGAAAATGAAATAACTGTCAAGCAAATGATGCTTAATAGCGTGTGTATATTTGTACTAATTTTCATAATAATCGTTTTTATCAATTAGAATCCGTATGAATTGGCTAATGTTCCGTTTGATTCTGAAATCGTTTTACTACCTAGTGGAATCAAATGCCTGTTTTTTACGGTCTTGTTTAGACCGGTACTAACGTAGTCTGTTAATCCCGAGAGATTAGAGTCGTTGGAGGTACTTCCGTCCTCTTTGAACACTTCTTGCTTTGTAGTTGCGTCTTTCTCTATTTTTCCATTTGGGAAGGTTCCCCAGCCCGGAACGTATTTCCAGTTGGGATCTGTGGCGTTCTTTATGGCATTCTTGACATCCAATTCGTTATTGATTTCGTTGACAAAGGAAGGATATTCATACCAGCAAATACTACTCATGTCGATGGAATATTCGTCATCGGCTTTCATCTTATAAAAGATGTATTTTGGAGCTATGGTAGTGAGTTGGCGGTAGTCTTCTTTGAATTGGTCGATCTTCTTTGAGAGTAATCCCCAACGAATCAAGTCATATTTGCGAACACATTCTCCGGCAAATTCCCATGCGCGTTCATCCACGATGGCGTTGAAGAAAGCGTCACCTGATGAGATAGCAGCTACATACGCTTGTGCATTGGCTTTGTTGTCGAACGCGCGGCTGTGAACTTCTGTCAGTGCGGTACGGGCTGTCATGGCAGTTCCACCCAAAGGATTGGCTGCATCAGCTCCATACAGTTCGTTCATAACTTCAGCATACATTAATAGTATGTCGGAATAACGCATTGCAATCCAGTTGATGCCATATCCAATTTTTGCATCGCTCGCACGGACAGCATTCAGCCATTCGTCGTTCATTTTGCGGATGTCCCATTTTGCTACATAGATACCGAATGGAGCGTTTTTCTGCATATTCTCTTTGATGTGCCCGTTTTCTTCTTTGAGTTCATAAGTGGCGCATGTGATGTCACGACGCAGGTCAGAGTGGTCGAACGACCAGAAGAACGGAGCGGTTAATTTCACTTTTCCGCTTGAGTTTCCTTTAGCACCGTAGTAGCTGCTTGCACCGCTGATTCTCACGCCAATGGTATATCCCATTTCTCCGGATTTATTCAGACCGTGCGCTACTTCGTATAGGTTTTCTTTATAAGTATTGTCCAACTTCCGCTGGTTTACTTGGAACCATTGGTCTGCATACGAAGGATTCAACTTGTGTACACCGCTTCCAATAACAGCTGTCAGATGTTTCAGTGCACGTTCGTACAACAGTTTTCTTTCTGCTTCTCCCGGACGTTGGGTAGGGTATGTACCGTCAGAGCCGGCAAGTGTTTCGTAGCCGGGTTTGGAGGATTCGCGGATACTGTAGCCGGCTTTGGCAAGGGCGATGCGGGCAAACAAGCCGTGAGCAAAACCTGCAGTGGCATGTTCGGTCGTATAGCCGGATTCGCCTGCCCAAGGGAGATAGTTTGCAGCTTCTTCCAAATCACTCAGCAATTGTTCCATAATGTCGTCTCGGTCGCTTTTGGTTACATATAAATTGGAACCGTCTACCTTGGTCGTTTCGAATTTCATTGGCAGGTCTCCATAGTTTTTTACAAGGTCGAAATAGACCATAGCACGGATGGTGAGTGCCTCACCCAAGAAATTAGCCATCTTGTTGCGTGCCGGATTTCCTTCTTGGAACAACTCGCTGGAACGGATTCCTTCTACGACAAGATTGGCGTCCTCAATAATGGCGAAACAGTTTTTCCAGTTGTCATCCAGTTTTGACCAGGAACCGCTGATGCTTTCTCCATTGTAATTACCTAAAGCGCGCTCGCTGGATTCGGTGAAAGAAGCCGGTTTGTTAACGTCGGCATCTACTAATTCAATATCTGTATTGAATCCGAAATTCAGAGGGATGCGGGCACCATAAGTATGGTCGAGGGTAAGCCCTGCATATACTTTGTTCAAACTTTGTTCTGTAAAAGTAAGCGAGTTGAAAACCATGTCGCCTTTGATTTCGGAAGGAGAGCTTTGATCTAAGAAATCACTGCAAGAGGTGATGCTCAGTAACCCCATTCCTCCAATGATGTATTTTATAATTGATTTCATATATGTATCTGTTTTAGAATGTAACATTTATACCACCTACAAATGAACGGCTTTTAGGATAGGCTGAATAGTCTATGCCCGGAGTCATAGGTGTTTTGCGACAAGTGTCTACTTCCGGGTCGGCACCGGAATATTTAGTGAAGCAGTAGGTTGTATCCTGTAAAGTAGATACGCACATTCTGCATTTGTAGTTTTTGTACGAAAGCTTTCGGCAATGTGTAGCCGATGGAAATGTTGTTGACACGCAGGAAGGCACCGTCTTCTACAGCCCAGTCCAAAAGTGGAATTTGTGTGATGGAGGCAGGGTTGAATATGCTGGCACCGGCATTTATTTCGTTTAGACGGTTGATGGCATAGTCGCTTCCAAATTCGTTGATATAGCTTTTGGAAGTCATGTCCATTCCGTTGGCAGGGTCAATCCAAGTGTAACGTTTGCTAAGGTTGAATTCATTGTTCAGATTCCAATCTTTTTTTGTGTCACTATAGAATCCGGAAGCAAGTTTGGTAGCGTTGATAATTTTGTTTCCCAATGAATAGTTGAAGAATGCACTTAAATCAAAGCTCTTATATCGTGCATTAATGCCGAAACCGCCGGTTATTTTCGGGATTGTATTGCCAAGGCGTTCTTTCTCGATTTTGCCATCTGCATTTGCTTTCAGTTTGGGTGAGCCAGGACCGAAGTTATTGACTTTCATACCCGATTCCGTTGGATTGACACGTCCTTCCTTAAGTTTCCATCCATTATCCCAAGTAAAGTCTTCTGTGGTATAGAAACCATCTAGTTTATAACCGTATACTTCACCCAGTCTTCCACCTTCTTCAATTAGGAAATCATCGATACCAGCGATGAGACTACCGCCCCAGCCACTGCTTTGCCAGATTTTATTTGTAGGCAGTTTGTCAATTTTAGCTTGATTATAGGAAATGTTGAAGTTGAAATTCAGACCGAAATCTTTTTGGTCGACAAGGATAGCGTCTAAAGCAAGCTCAATTCCTTTGTTGGAGGTTTGACCGAAATTCTGATATTGAAACTCATAACCAGCTCCTTTGGGGAGGGTAGTTTGCATCAACAAATCTTTGGTCGTGTTCCAGTATGCATCTAAGCTACCAGAAAGGCGTCCGTTCCAGAAGCCGAAATCCAAACCTATATTACGAGTGAGCGTTGTTTCCCATTTCAAGTTCGGGTTGGACAGGTTTTTACCTCTTTGCAGGACCACGCTGCTTGTATTGTTGAAATAGATATGTTTGTCTCCCGAACCTGCCAGTGAGTAAGTTGTTTCCAGCGACCCGGAGGGAATCCGATTGTTTCCTGCCGTACCGATACTTAAACGAAGTTTTAAGTTGGAAAGCCATTCTTGGGCGTTTTTCATGAAAGCTTCGTCGGATATACGCCATGCTAAAGCTAGTGATGGGAAGTATCCCCATTGATTGCCGGAGGCAAATTTGCTGGAGCCGTCTGCACGCATGGTGAAAGTCATCAGGTATTTATCGTTAATGGTGTAGTTGATACGTCCGAAAAAAGAGAGCAAGTTGTCTTTGATACCAATGTATGTATCTGTGGGAAGTGCCTGACCTTGTCCCATATTAGCAAGTACTTCTTTTATTGACATGTTTTTAGGGAAACCTACAGATGTCATTGTTGTTTTGTGGTCGTAACTGCTGGATACTTCATGACCTAACATGACATTCATTCTGTGGTTCAAATTGAACATCTTATCGTTATTATATGTTACAGTATTGGCGTTTCTCCAGTTCTTGTTGATAAGTTTGGTTAATAACGCTTGGGGCATTCCCGGATTTCCGTATTTACTGTTGTTTGTAGCTTCCACCCCCCATACTTGGTCAGTATTATTGTATTTCCATCCATATCCGAATTCGCTTCTGAATTTAAGTCCTTTTACGGGTTCCCAGTTTACTCCGGCATTGTAGTTTTGTTGGAAGCGGCTAACACGTTTGTAAGTCGCGTTCAATATTTCGATAGGCGTGTAACGTGCGTTATTTACGTTTTCATCATCGTCACTGCCGCCGCTGATTAATTTTTCAACAGGAGCAAATACTACAGAGCGTGCGTTTACAGAAGTGGTTGCACTCGATTGATTGTCGTCTGCACCGCTTCCGGTTCCTTTTACTTTTTGATAGGATAAACGGGCATTGAAGTCAAATGTTAGCCATTTGTTGATTTTTGTATTTATTTTAGCATTGATGTTGTCTTTGGCAAAACCTGAGTTCAACATGATACTTTTTTCGTCATTACGTGAATAACTGATATTGAATTTGGTATCTTTGCTTCCACCACTGACACTAATATTGTATTGTTGTTGATTACCGGTGCGACCAAATATTTCTCCTTGATAGTCGGTGTCTGTGTATGATTTATAAATCTCCAGATCGTCAAAGGTGCCATAATTAAAACTTTTCTGGTCTAATTCTTGTTGCCACATCACAAACTCATACGGATTGAGCACATCGACCATCTTGGTCACTTTGCGCAAACCGTAAGATGCACCGAAGTTTACTTGCACCTTACCTTCCTGACCGGATTTAGTAGTAATGATGATAACACCGTTTGCACCACGGGCACCATAAATAGCAGTAGAAGAAGCATCTTTCAATACATCTACCGATTGAATATCTGTTGGAGCAATATCAGAGATACTTGATACGGGAAATCCGTCTACAATATAAAGCGGTGAATTATCTTGAGATAGAGAACCGCCACCACGTACGCGGATTTTTACGTCTGCATCAGGAGAACCTTCAGTCGTTGTAATAGATACACCAGCCATTTTTCCCTGTAATGCTTCTGATGCAGAAGATACCGGAATGGCAGCTATCTGTTTGGCACTAACGGAAGATACGGAACCTGTCAGATCCTTTTTTGCAACGGTTCCGTAACCAATTACCACAACTTCATCCAATGCTTGTGTATCATCAGAAAGAGTGACATTAATTTGACTTTGTCCTTTTACAGCAATATCCTGAGTTTTCATTCCGATATAAGAAATTGTAAGGGTTGCTTTTGAAGGAACCTTGATAGAATAGTTACCATCTAAATCGGTAATTGTACCATTGGTAGTATTACCTTTCTCTACTACAGAAGCTCCGATGATCGGTTCTCCTGTTGTGTCTTTCACATTACCTTTTACGGTAATTGTTTGCGCTGATACGCCAAGCGATATCGCTGCAAATAGCATTAGCAGCCAACTGCGCATGTTTTTCACCTTGTTAGACATTCTTTGCATGTTTATTAATTAATGGTTATTGTTTTGATTCTGTACTCACATTTAGAGTTAATTCCTCGGTACAAAAGTATATGAATGTGAATATAGATATGTGCAATATTTGTTTTTCACCTAGTATTTTTTGTTTTTTAATAGCCGGCAGGCATTTTTAGAATAGTTTTAAAACAAAAAATACACATGATAGCTTGAAAAGCCTTGTTTTATCGATTTTAATGATTTGGAAAAACAAAATTTGAACAAGACTTTTCTTTATCCTGCCTACTTTTGCCCTCATTAATCTAATAATGTATGAAAATGGATATAATTCTAAGTAAATGGTGTTTGGCCATTTTGTTTGCTTTGGGAATCCTGGCGTGTACTGATGGTAGTGACGCAAATGAATTGCCTAAAGAACCTGAAGGGACTGGAGAAACTCAAGATGAAAAGATACCAGCTTTTCCTGGGGCAGAAGGACATGGACGCTACACAACCGGTGGGCGTGGTGGCGATGTATATATTGTTACTTCATTGGAGGACAAGTTACAGAACGGAACTTTACGTTATGGTATTGAGAAACTAAGCGGAAAACGTACAATTATTTTCCAGGTATCCGGAACTATTCATTTAAACGGTGATTTAAAGATTAAGAATGGAGATTTGACCATTGCAGGCCAGACGGCTCCGGGGGATGGTATTTGTTTGGCTGGTTATCCGGTTTTCTTGGAAGCAGACAATGTTATTGTCCGTTTTATGCGTTTTCGAATGGGAAATAAAGAAGATGTCAGTGCAGACGGAGCCGACGCCTTTGGCGGTCGGTATCATAGAAATATAATGATTGATCATTGTTCTATGAGTTGGTGTACTGACGAGTGTGTTTCTTTCTATCAAAATGAGAATTTTACACTGCAATGGTGTCTTATTTCTGAAAGTCTGCGTTTAGGTGGGCATACAAAAGGTCCTCATGGCTATGGTGGTATATGGGGAGGTATGAAAGCTTCTTTTCACCATAATCTATTGGCACATCATGATAGCCGTAATCCTCGTCTAGGTCCTGGAGTTAATTCGACAAAAGAGAATGAAATTGTTGATATGCGTAATAATGTCATTTATAACTGGTGTGGAAACTCTTGTTAT
>ERZ1106978.1503-NODE-1503-length-13085-cov-3.058787_pt1 | contig 13085 bp, 8 predicted proteins | sample MGYA00403689_ERZ1106978 | MGnify/ENA primary metagenome ERZ1106978 (study PRJEB35170, sample SAMEA104062434) | human gut metagenome | biome: human gut; feature: human-associated habitat; material: faeces | place: Denmark | collected 2012-08-02 ...
GCAAATTCCGCAACGGAGAAAAAGGAATACAGGGCGGTAGTGAAGCCCGGCGCCGTGCGGAAAAAGGCGATGAGCAAGGGAGAATAGCCCGAGGCCATGCCGTTGGTGACAGACATGTACGCATAGAGCCCGTGCAGGCCGTGCTCCTGCCGCAGATAGGCGGCTGCTTCCCGGACATCCCGCCACCATGTTTTCAGTGACAGCAGCGGCTCCTGATCCCGGCGGCTTTCCTGCACGCGAATGCGACTTTCCAGGAAGGCCGCCAGTACCGAAAGCGCGGCCTGTATCAGCAGCAGCCGTCCCACGCCCAGCTTATCGTACAGCACCGCCGCCAGCGGCATCATCAGAACCTTCAAAATGGGATAGAGCATGGCTGAGACGGTGTAGGCCCGCTCTTCCTGCCCCTTCGGCAACAGCAGGGGATAAAAGCTGTTGTAGGCCAGCTCGTCGAAGGCCCCGAGGCACGACACAAGCAGGGAAAAGGCCAGATAAGCAATATAGGAAAAAGAACTGTGCAACAGAAACAGTCCTGCTCCGGCGTAGCACACGCCGTTGAGCAGGTCGCCCCACACCAGAAAAGGCTTACGCGGCAGACGATCCATCATGGGAGCGACGACCAGCGGCAGCAGCACCATCGGGATCAGCTGGATGGCGACCACCAGCGCCGCTGCCAGCGTGCTGCCGGTTTCGTCAAAGACCAGAAACGATAGGGCAAACTGACTGATGATGCCGCCTGCTGCGCCCAGTGCTGTGGCGGCAGTAATGCGGGTAAATTCCCGCGTCCAGAGTGTTTGTTTCATAGTGTTCACCTCGCGGCTATCATTATCGCACAGCTCCTTACAAAAAGAAAGCATGTCATCATGGGAAAATTATTCCCAGAATGACACGCTTAGATTGGCAAAAACACTATATTACAGGAAACTCCTCCAGCAGGCGGCAAGCTTGGCGGTACTGGCGGTTCGCCTTGTACCATGCCAGCACCCACTGCAGGTGGAACCGGGTGAAGCCCATGGGGTATGTCTCCTGCAGCTGCCGGAAGCAATCCAGCAGCTGAGCGCCGTAGGCGCTGTCGTGAAGGTAATCCGCATGCTCCAGCCGATAGCGTACCAGCGCCAGCATCTGCCGCTCTGTCTCGCAGGCGGTCAGAGACTCCGCCTGTTGGACGGCTGCCAATGCCTGCTCCCGGTGCCCTAACTGTTCATGGCAGATGGCGAGCTTGTGCAGGTCCAGAAAGCTGGGATGCGGGAGGCTGGAAAAGTAGGGCAGGGCTTTTTCCGGCTGGCCGAGCTGCAGCTGCGTGGCAGCGGTATTGTAGCGGAGGGTCTGTCCAACCTGCAGGTCTTTGGACTTCCAGCCAGCATCTACAACTGCACGGGAGCAGCTTACGGTACCGCCAAGAGCCTCTGCCAGATGCTCCGCTACAGAAAAATGGGTCATCATTTCCTCCATGCGGCCCAGATCTGAGTAGCAGTTTCCTATAAGAATACGGCAGGAAAGCATCATGTGGGGATAACCTGCGTCTGCCGCCGAGCGGTAGGCGTCTCGCAGCACCTCGATGGCGGTTGTATACTCCCCCTTTGTGTAGAGGGCTTTCCCGTGGAGCGAGGACAGCAGCGGCAGCGGTTCCAGCCGCGCGGCCTCGTCCCACCGCCCCTGCAGAGCACGCTGCAGAGCCAGCTGCCGGGTGGAGAGAAACGGCTCCCATTCCTCCGACAGGGGCTGCATGGTATCTGTGTAAAAGGCAGCCAGCAACAGGATGTCCGCCGCCAGCGGACTGCAGGCAAGTCTCTCCTGCTGGGGCAGTACCAGCTGCTCATAGCAAAGGAAAAAGCCGGGACTGCCGGAAAGCAAGGCGTTCCAGCAGGGCTTCAGATCCTCCGGCTCCGGTATCCAGACAAGGCCCAGACGACGAAGCAGAAGCTCCGTCACCTCCGGAGAGGGCTCTGCCTTGCCCTGCTCGATCTTGGACAGGTAGGAGGGAGTGCAGATGCCCAGGCACAGGCCGTCCTGACTCCAGTCCCGCCGGAGACGGGCCTGGCGAATCAGCAGCCCGGCGATCCTTGCGCCCCTCATCTGATGAGACCCCGCAGAATGCATGCAGCCGAATGGAGGGCAAAGAGTCTGCGGCCGATGTTGGCAGCAGGATCCGTCTGTCCGATTGTTCCTTTTTTCATTTTTTGCTTCCTCCAGAAAATCAAATTGCGGATCGTCTCGACCGGAACACCGCTTAGCCCCTCCCGCGTCATACTTCTGGGCTTCTACACGCGGAGCCCCGTACTCCGGAAGGAATACGGGGCCAATACGGTCCTCTCAGAGATCGAAATAGCGGTCGAACTCCGCTGGGTGCGGGATGCGGCTGATCTCCTGCGCGTCGGCGCGGAGCGTTTTGACGAGCGTCTCGAGCAGCGGCATCGGGAACACGCCGTCGCGCGTGAGATAGTCGTGATCCGCTTCCAGCGCGTCGAGCGCTTCGTCGAGGCTGGCGGGCAGGTGGCCGAGGCGCTTGCGCTCGTCTGCCGGGAGGTCGAAGAGATTGAAGTCAAACGGCCCCCAGCCACGTCCTGCCGGATCGATCTCGTGCTCAATACCGTCGAGGCCTGCCATCAGAATGGCAGCGTAGGCAAAGTACGGGTTGCACATCGCGTCCGGGTTGCGGAGCTCGAAGCGCTTCTTGTCCGGCGATTTAACATAGGCCGGGATGCGCACGACGGCGCTGCGGTTCGCCATGGCATAGCCGATGGTGACAGGGGCCTCGAAGCCGGGGATGAGGCGCTTGTAGGAATTCGTGCTGGGGTTCGTGATGGCGCAGAGGCTGCGGGCGTGCGTCAGCAGGCCGCCGATGAAGTGCATGGCCGTGCGGCTGAGCTGGCCATAGCCGTCCGGATCGTAGAACACGGGCTGCCCGTTCTTGCGCAGGAGCATGTGTACGTGCATGCCGTTGCCGGCCTCGCCGTAGATGGGCTTCGGCATCAGTGTGGCCGTCATGCCGTTCGCGGCGGCCGTATTGCGGATGACGTATTTCGCGGCCATCGTGGCGTCTGCCAGACGGGTCATCTCGCCCAGCTCGACCTCGATCTCCAGCTGGCCGGAGCCGCCGACCTCGTGGTGGTGATACTTGACGTCCACGCCCCACTTGGCAAGCTCCAGACAGATCTGGTTGCGCAGGTCAAACGTGCGGTCGCCGGGCAGATCGGCGTGGTAGCCATCGTGCGGGCCGGTGTGAAAGCCGTTGTTCGGGAATTCCCCGGCGGACCAGACGGACTCGCTGCACTGCAGGCGGTAGCCGACGGCATCCGGGCGCAGGGTGCGCGTCATGCCGTCAAAGACATGGAATTCATACTCCGGTCCGATGATCATCTCGTCCGCGACGCCGAGAGCCTGCATGTGGGCGATGGCGCTCTTGGCGACATTGCGCGGATACTGGTCGAACGGGCGGTTTGCCGGATGGTCGATGACCATGACATCGCCGATCATCGTGAGCGTCGGCGCCTTGACGAACGGATCGACGACCGCCGTTGTGATGTCTGGCAGGAAGACCATGTCACTGCGCTCAACCTGGGCATAGCCGTAGTTCGAGCCGTCGAAGCCGATGCCGTGCGTCATGATGTCCTCGTTGAAGCGGGCTGCGGGGATGGACAGGTGCTTCCACCTGCCGCGAAGGTCGATCATCTTGAAATCGAGAAATGCGATGCCGTTCTGGCGGATAAAATCCTGGATCTGCTGTACATTCTGAAACATGAAGGTTCCTCCTGCTCACATAGTTTCCGCGGGGATGTTCCGAACTCGGAAAGAGTGCGATTGGTAAAAATGACGGAGATTCTGGATTTGCGCTCGCTTGCATTATAGTAAATTCACGAAAGAAAAGCAAGCCCATTCCGGGCTCTGCAGAAAATTTTGTATATCGCGATGAATATACACGGACGAATGTCCGTGGGCGGTGTAATTTCCGGAAAAACCTTGACACCGCAGGCCCTTGATGGTAATATAATAGCAATGAAATAGGCGTTATGACCGGGAAGAGTAGCCGGCCCGTCTGCCGCAGAGAGCGTCCGCCATTGGCTGAGAGCGGGCGCGGCGGACTCCGTGTGAAGTGTGCGCCCGCGAGCGCCGGGGAGACCCCGTTGGCCGCGTCAAGGCCGGAGCAACAAATCAGAGTGGAACCGCGAGCACTGCCCGCCTCTGGAGCGATCCGGGGCTGGCAGTTTTTTGTTTGGAGGCGAAAGAATGCGGTTAAAAGAAACCATAGAGGCATACCGCCGCAACGATCCCGCAGCGCGCAGCGGCTGGGAGGTCTTCTGGTTATATAACGGCCTGCACGCCACGATGTATTACCGCGTGGCGCATTGGCTCTATGAACACCGGCTGCGATTCCTTGGCCGTTGGGTCTCGCAGTTTGCGCGGCGGCGGACGGGCATTGAGATCCACCCGGCCGCCAAGATCGGCAGACGGCTCGTCATCGACCACGGCACCGGCATCGTCATCGGCGCGACAACGGAGATCGGCGACGACTGCCTGCTCTATCAGAACGTTACGCTCGGCGGCACGGGCATGACGAACGGCAAGCGCCACCCGACGCTCGGCAACAACGTCATGGTCGGCAGCGGCGCAAAGGTCCTTGGTCCGTTCAAGGTCGGCGACAATGCCCGCATTGCGGCGAACTCCGTCGTACTGCACGAGGTGCCGCCGGATTCCACCGTCGTCGGCGTGCCCGGCCGTGTCGTTCGGCGCAACGGCGAAAAGCTCGATCATATCCACACGCCAGACCCTGTCCGGCTGGAGCTGGACGCCCTGTATGTGCGTATCGAAAAATTAGAGGAAAAATTGAAGGAGGATCAAGATGTATCTCTATAATTCCCTGAGCCATAAGAAGGAGCTCTTTACCCCCATCGACCCGAAGCTCATCAAAATGTATACCTGCGGCCCGACGGTCTATCACTTCGCCCACATCGGCAACCTGCGCAGCTATATTATGGAGGACGTGCTCGAGAAGAGCCTGCGCTACATGGGCTATCCCGTCAAGCGCGTTATGAACATCACGGACGTCGGCCATCTGGCCTCGGACGCCGATACCGGCGAGGACAAGATGCTCAAGGGCGCGCGCCGCGAGCACAAGACCGTCATGGAGATCGCAAAGTTCTACACCGACGCCTTCTTTGCCGACTGCGCCAAGCTGAACATCAAGCGGCCGGACGTCGTGGAGCCCGCCACGAACTGCATCCCGGAATACATTCATATGATCCAGACGCTGCTGGACAAGGGCTATGCCTATCTTGCAGGAGGCAATGTCTATTTTGACACGTCCAAGCTGGAAAAATACTATGTCTTCAACGACCATAAGGAGGAGGACCTTGCCGTCGGCGTGCGTGAGGGCGTCGAGGAGGACTCCAACAAGCGCAATCAGAATGACTTCGTTCTCTGGTTCACGAAGTCCAAGTTCGAGGATCAGGCCCTCAAGTGGGATTCCCCGTGGGGCGTCGGATATCCCGGCTGGCACATCGAGTGCTCGTGCATCAGCATCAAGCACCTCGGCGAATATCTGGATATCCACTGCGGCGGCATCGACAATGCCTTCCCGCATCATACGAACGAGATCGCCCAGTCCGAGGCCTACCTCGGCCACAAGTGGTGCAACTACTGGTTCCATGTCCATCACCTGAACACGGAGTCCGGCAAGATGTCCAAGTCGAAGGGCGAGTTCCTCACGGTGTCCCTGCTGGAGGAGAAGGGCTACGATCCCATCGTCTACCGCCTGTTCTGCCTGCAGAGCCATTATCGCCGCAACCTCGTGTTCTCTTGGGAGAACCTCGACAACGCGGCACAGACCTACGAAAAGCTCATCGCCCGCATCGCGGCCCTGCGCCCGGAGGACGGCGCGGTCGACGCGGAGGCCTTCGAGGCGCTGAAGGAGCGCTTCCTCGGTGCGCTGAACGCCGACCTCAACACGTCGCTCGCCGTGACGGCCGTCTATGATGTGCTGAAGGCAAAGACGAACGATGCCACGAAGCTCGCAGCCCTTGCCAGCTTTGACGAGGTGCTCGGCCTGAACCTGCTCTCCGCGGCAGAGAAGGCACGCAGCGCCCAGCCGGAGGAGGAGCACGACCCGGAGATCGACGCGCTCGTCGCCGCCCGTACCGAAGCAAAGCGCGCGAAGAACTGGCCGGAGGCCGACCGCATCCGCGATGAGCTGAAGGCACGCGGCATCGAGGTCATCGATACGCCGCAGGGCGCAAAGTGGAAGCGCATCTGATCGAAGGAGATACCATATGAAGCTGATGATCCTGGACGGGAACAGCGTCATCAACCGCGCGTTTTACGGCGTGCGGCCGCTGACGACCCGGGACGGACTTTATACCAATGCGATCTACGGCTTTCTGAATATTCTGGAAAAGGAGCGCAGCGAGGAAAAACCGGACGCGCTGTGCGTGGCCTTTGACCTGCACGCGCCGACGTTCCGCCATCTGCGCTATGACGGCTACAAGGCTACGCGCCACCCCATGCCGGAGGAGCTTGCCATGCAGATGCCGGTCATGAAGCAGGTGCTCGCCGCGATGAACATCCCGGTCTATGCCTGCGAGGGCTGGGAGGCGGACGATGTGCTCGGCACAGTCGGACGTCTGTGCGAGGAGGCCGGGTGGGACTGCGCCATCCTGACGGGAGACCGCGACAGCCTGCAGCTCGTCGACGAGCACGTCTCCGTGCGCCTGGTGCACACGCAGGGCGGGCAGACGCGGACGGAGCGCTATACGCCGGACGTCTTCCGCGCGGAATACGGGCTGGAGCCGAAGCGCCTCATCGATCTGAAGGCTCTTATGGGCGACAGCTCGGACAATATCCCGGGTGTAGCGGGCGTCGGGCCGAAGACGGCAAACGACCTGCTGCAGCGCTTCGGTACGCTCGACGGCGTCTATGCCAATCTTTCCCGGGAAAACATGAAGGGAAAGCTGTTTGATAAGCTCGAAAACGGCCGCGAGTCGGCCTATCTCTCCTATGAGCTGGCGACGATCCGCTGCGATGCGCCCATCGACTTCACGCCGGAGAACAATCTCATCCGGCCGCCGAAGCGCCGGGCGCTGTATGACCTGTTCACCACGCTGGAATTCCAGCGCCTCATCGACCGCTACGGCCTGCGCAGCGCCGCTTTGGAGCAGGACGAGTCGGAGGAACCGGCGCAGCCCGTGACAGGCACCTGCACGCTTCTGGACGTGCAGGATCCGGCGCAGCCCCTGCCGCTGTTTTCCGGTGCGATGCTCAGCATTGCCGCGGCGGACGATCTCTCGATGCTCGTGGCCGCGCCGCACGTGGACGGCCCGGACCAGACGGCCTATGTGCTGCGCCGCGAAACGCTCGGAACGGACTTCGTGCCGCTGCTGCAGCGCCTGTTTGCGGCGGACGTGCCGAAGACCGTGCACGACAGCAAGCCGCTGCTGCGTGCGCTGCTGGCTCTCGGCGTGGAGCCTGCGGGGATCGTGTTCGACACGGCTGTGGCGGCCTATCTGCTCGATGCGACGCGCGGGGCATACGCCCTGCCGCAGCTGGCGCAGGACTATCTGCACATCCCGCCTGCGGACGAGGCCTCGCTCCCGCAGGAAAGCGTTCTTGCCATCCGGACGGCCTGCATCGACGGCCTGACGGAGGAGCTCGGCAAGCGCCTGCGCGAGCAGGGCATGCAGCCGCTGTTCGAGAACATCGAGCTGCCGCTGTGCCCGGTGCTGGCGCAGATGGAGCACGACGGCATCCTTGTCGACGCGCAGGCCCTGCATGACTTCGGCGAGATGCTCTCCGAGCGCATCGACGCCTGCGAGAGCCTGATCTTCGGCTATGCCGGAGAGACGTTCAATCTCAATTCCACGCGCCAGCTCGGCGTGTTCCTGTTTGAAACGCTCGGCCTGCCGCCCGTCAAAAAGACGAAGAGCGGTTATTCCACGAATGCCGAGGTACTGGAAAAGCTCCGTGACCGCCATCCGGCCGTGCAGGCCATCATGGACTACCGCATGCTCACGAAGCTGAAGTCCACCTATGCCGACGGCCTGCAGAAGGTCATCGGGCCGGACGGCCGCATCCGCACGACGTTTCAGAACACGGTCACGGCGACGGGCCGCCTGTCCTCCACGGACCCGAACCTGCAGAACATCCCCGTGCGCACGGAGCTCGGCAGCGAAATTCGCCGCATGTTCGTCCCGCGCCCCGGCTGGGTGCTGGTCGACGCGGACTACAGCCAGATCGAGCTGCGCGTGCTGGCGCATATCGCGGACGATACGCGCATGCAGGAGGCGTTCCGCTCCGGTGAGGACTTCCATGCCGTGACGGCCTCGCAGGTGTTCGGCGTGCCGCTGGAATCCGTCACGCCGCTCATGCGCCGCCATGCCAAGGCCGTGAACTTCGGCATCGTCTACGGCATCTCGGAGTTCTCCCTGGCGCAGGACATCGGCGTGTCCCGTGCGGAGGCCAAGGCCTATATCGACAGCTATCTCGAAAAATACAGCGGCGTGCGCGCCTATATGCACGATATCAAGGAGACGGCGCGCGAAAAGGGCTATGTGGAGACCATCTTCGGCCGCCGCCGCGCCATTCCGGAGATCAAAAGCTCGAATTTCAACGTCCGCTCCGGTGCGGAGCGCATCGCGCTCAACACGCCCGTGCAGGGCAGCGCGGCGGACATCATCAAGCTGGCCATGGTGCGCGTGTTCCATGCGCTCGAGGGGCTGCAGGCCCGGCTGCTGCTGCAGGTGCACGATGAGCTGATCGTTGAGTGCCCGCAGGAAGAGGCGCAGCAGGTCATGCAGATCGTCACGAACGAGATGGAGCACGCCGCTGCGCTGCGGGTCCCGCTCGTGGCCGAGGCCAAGCAGGGAGAAAGCTGGTACGCTGCCAAATGATCGAAATTCAGGAAATGACCGCCGCCGATGTGGCGGACATCGCCGCGCTGGAGCGTCTGTGCTTCTCCGCGCCTTGGAGTGAAAACTCCATTGCGGAGGAGCTGGAAACCGGCTTCAGCCTCTGGCTCGTCGCGCAGCTGGACGGCGCATTTGCGGGCTATGTCGGCGCGCAGCTCGTGCCGCCGGAGGCCGATATGATGAATCTGGCCGTCGTGCCGGAGCTGCGCCGCCGCGGTACGGCACAGGCGCTTCTGCAGGCGCTGCAGGAAAGGCTGGCTGCGCGCGGCATCGGCTCTCTGACGCTGGAGGTCCGTGCCTCCAATCTCCTGGCCCAGCGGCTCTATACCGCAGCGGGCTTTGCCTGCATCGGGCGCAGGCCCAATTACTATCTCGCGCCCCGAGAGGACGCGCTGATCCTCAGAAAGGAGCTCGATCATGCGGATCCTTGCCATTGAATCCTCCTGCGACGAGACCGCCGTCGCCATTGTGGAGGACGGAAGACGCATCCTGACGGACTGCATCGCCTCGCAGGTCGCGCTGCACCGCGAATACGGCGGCGTGGTGCCGGAGATCGCCTCGCGCAAGCACATTGAGGCCATCTACGGTCTTGCCGAGCAGGCGCTGGAGAACACCGGCCTGACGCGCGGCGAGCTGGACGCCGTCGCCGTGACCTATGCGCCCGGCCTTATCGGCGCGCTGCTCGTCGGCGTGAATTTTGCCAAGGCGGCTGCACTGGCGCTCGATGTGCCTCTTATCCCGGTGCACCATATCAAAGGCCATATTGCGGCCAACTATCTGGCCTATCCGGACCTTGAGCCGCCGTTTCTGTGCCTTGTCGTCTCCGGCGGGCACACCATGTTCGTCGATGTCGAGGACTATACGAAGCTGCGCATTCTCGGCGGCACGCGCGACGACGCGGCAGGGGAGTGCTTCGACAAGGTCGCGCGGCTGCTCGGCATGCCATACCCCGGCGGTGCGGCCCTTGACCGCGCGGCGCAGGGTGGAGACGCGTCGCGCTATCCCATGCCCCGGCCGCACCTGAGCGGCAATCCGCTAGACCTGTCGTTCTCCGGCCTGAAGACTTCGGCCGTGAATCTCATCCATAACGCCGGGCAGAAGGGCGAGCAGATCGTCATCCCGGACCTCTGCGCCGCCTTCTCGGAGGCTGTGTGCGGCATGCTCGTGCCGCGCGCCATGCTGGCGCTGGAACAGACGGGGCGGAAAACGCTGGCCGTGGCGGGCGGCGTGGCCGCCAACAGCCGCATCCGCGCTGCGCTGCAGCGGGAGACGGCCGCCCGCGGCGTGCGCCTGTGTATGCCGCCGCTGTCGCTGTGCGGTGACAACGGAGCGATGATCGGCGCGCAGGCCTATTATGAGTATCTCGCGGGCAACATCGCCGACCAGACGCTCAACGCCTATGCCACGCGCTCCATGGAGGGCGAGGCCTTATAAGACCCAAAAAATCAATGCAGGATGTCGATCGGCATCCTGCATTTTAATTTCCTGTTACCTGCCTGTAAATTTTTGTCACAAACGGGGTTATGTCAACTCCGGAACATGGCACTGCTGTGCAGAGGCGTTTTTACAGGCCTGTGCACAACTGCCCGAAATCCCCGCGAAAGCCCGCTAAATCAGGGATCCTGCTGTGCACAACCTTGTGCAGAATGTGAATAACTCCTGTGGATGGCAGTTTTGCCCTTCATTATTGTCAACTTCCGAGCGGATCGGCCTGCGGGCAGAAAAGGAAATGATTCCTGCATTTTTGTCACTGCACAGGAACGGCAAACGGCTTCCCGGCCAGCACGACCTCGCGCAGGAAGCGGAACGTCTCCTTTTCGCCGCGGTCGCGCAGCATGGTCAGCACATAGAGAAGCTCGCGGCGCGTGTCCGGGTGCATCATCGAGCCATCGCGGACCTCCTCGGCGTGAACGAGATAGTTGAGGGCATCGGCGTCCGTGTAGGCGCTGCCGTGGTAAATTTTACAGGCGGCGATGCGGTCCATGACCATCTCCACAAAGAATTTTCGCGGCATCGGCACGGCGCGGTAGACCTTCGTCTTCGGGTCGATGTCCGTCCAGTATTCGTAGTGGTGGCGGTTGCGGCCCTTGTGGTGCATCCATGCGGCGGAGTAGCCGTAGAGCTCGCGCTCATAGGAGTTCGGGCTGCGCGTGCCCTGATAGTATTTTGCGCCGGTCCAGAACTCCGTGGGGGAGTATTTGGACAGGTCGTGCGTCAGGCCGCGCCAGTACAACCCGACGCGGAAGCAGTGACTGCACACCTTCCAGCGGTGGTGCGTGATGGTACAGAAATGTTTCCATGGATGCATTTGTGATCGTTCCCTTCAGGTTTCTTTTGTCAGCGCGTCCTCCAGCTTCTGCAGGGCGCGTTTTTCGATGCGGCTGACGTAGCTGCGGCTGATGCCGCACTGCACGGCGATCTCCCGCTGTGTCAGCGGCTTGCGGTTGCCCAGCCCGTAGCGCAGCAGAATGATGCGCTGCTCGCGCGGGGTCAGGCAGGTGTTCACGGCGGTGTGGAGCCTGCCGTAGATCTCTTTTTCGGACAGCTGCTCAAACAGATCCTCCTCCGAGCAGATCACGTCCATCAGCGACAGCGCGTTGCCATCCCGCCCGGTCTCGATGCACTCCGAGAGCGAAACGTCTGACGCGCTCTTCCGCTGCCCGCGGAAGTACATGAGGATCTCATTTGCAATCCACCCGGCGGAGCGTCACGCACAGCGTTTCGCCGTCCCAGCGGAGCTGCTCCGTCAGGGCCTCAAGGACGCGCTGCGTCCGGCGGATGGTGTCCAGGCAATCGCGGAGCACGAGGGGGATACGGTCCGGCGGCGCAGGGGAGGATTCAGGCAGGCCGCGCCGCAGCCCCCGGAGTGCGGCCGCCAGCGCGGCATGGTCCTCCGGCAGGGCGCAGAGCATGGCGCGCACGGCGGCGTCTGCTGCAGTGCCAGGAACGTTCGGGCAGCTGCATTGTTCCCGTCCACCGGTCGATTTCGCACGGCAGACATAGGAAAAGCGCTCGCCTTCCGCTGTTCTGCGATATTTGGCATACATCGGGCTGCCGCAGCGGCACAGCAGCAGGCCCGCCAGCAGGGCGGGCGATTCGTGCTCCGTGCGGGGCGTGCGGCAGTCCGTCCGCCGGAGCCGCTCCTGCACGGCGGCCCACTGTGAGCCGGGGATGAGCCCGGGGTGCTGCCCGACCGCAACGATCCAGGCCTCCGGCGGCAGGGCGACGGCGGTGCGGCCGCGGGACTGATCCGTGCGGTGATAGGCAAGGACGCCGTGCCGCCCGTCAAATTCCTCCTGCGCGGCGGAAAGCTCCGTGCCTGCTGCCCGGAGCCAGGCAAGCATATCCGCATCCGCCCGCGCATAGACCGGGTTGTGCAGGATATCGCGCACGGCGTGGCGCGTGAACGCGTTGCCGTTTTTTGTGGTAATACCGCGCTCCTGCAGTCCCTTTACAACGGCTGTCAGAGAGCCGAGGCGTGCGAACAGGCTGTACATGGCCTTGACGGTCTCCGCCTCCTCCGGAACGAGCCGCAAGCGGCAGGCACGCTTTGTTCGCCCGTCGACGGTGACGGCCTGCACGGCCTCCGAGGCAAAGCCGGTCGGCGTGATGCCGCCGAGCCACCGGCCGGTCTTGGCCAGCTCGTGCAGATTGTCGCGGATGCGCTCGGCGATGGTCTCGCGCTCGAGCTGTGAGAAGACCGAGGCGATGTACATCATGGCCCGGCCCATGGGCGTGGACGTGTCGAACTGCTCCCGAATGGAAACGAACGCCACGTTCAGCTGCGCCAGCCGCTCGATGAGGGCGGTGAAGTCTCCGATGCTGCGGCTGATCCGGTCGAGCCGGTAGACGATGAGCATACGGAAGCGCCCGGCCTCGGCCGCGCGCATCATCCGCCGGAAGGCAGGGCGGTTCAGGTCCCCGCCGGAGAAGCCGTCATCTTCAAAAATTTCCGGCTCCGGCGCGTCCGGCTCGTGCGCGCGGAGATACTGGCGGCATAGCTCGATCTGGTTGCCCACGCTTTCACCCTTGCCGGTGAAGCGGGATTTTCGGGAGTAGATCGCAATGCCTTGTTCGTGCAATGGCAGCACCACCCTGCTATGTGATGTGCTCTCCTTCATGATAGCATAAGGAGGCAGGAAAGTAAATGCTGCCCGGCTGGAATTTATGCCCGGCCGCGGCAGATACCTT
>ERZ1106978.1511-NODE-1511-length-13016-cov-45.607283_pt1 | contig 13016 bp, 9 predicted proteins | sample MGYA00403689_ERZ1106978 | MGnify/ENA primary metagenome ERZ1106978 (study PRJEB35170, sample SAMEA104062434) | human gut metagenome | biome: human gut; feature: human-associated habitat; material: faeces | place: Denmark | collected 2012-08-02 ...
CCGTCTACCGCCAGTCTCCACAATGCGGCGAGCGCAGCAATGCCGCTATTTCGCACGCAGTCTGCCGCCGTGCTACCGTCACTCGCGCCTCACGATAGTAAGGCGCGGTTGATCGTAGTAACAACTCGCAGGGATTCATGGCGAAGCCATGTACACCGCACCCACACTGCGCAGCGTGTGCAGTTATTCGAGCTACAAACTGCCAATGTCGGGGGTCGAGGGGCCCTCCCCTCGCCTTTCTCTGGGGGATTCAAAGGGGGTATTCTCTTCGGAAAGAGAATACCCCCTTTGGTGCCGCGGCGCGCACGCCGCTCCCCCTCCCGCGCTCGCGCGGGAAAATCAGGGCACCCCTTTGGAAAAGGGTGTAAAAAAGACCCGCCACATCTGTGGCAGGTCTTTTTCTGAACTAATTAGTAATAACGCTTGTTGCGGTTCTTACGGGCGGCCTCGCTCTTCTTGCGGCGCTTGACACTGGGGCTCTCATAGCACTCTCTCTTGCGGACCTCCGCCACGATACCGGCCTTGGCGCAGCTTCTCTTAAAGCGCTTGAGCGCGCTGTCGAGAGATTCGCCTTCCTTGACGTGGATCTCGGACATTTATGTTTTCCCTCCCTCCGATACACCCGGCTTGATCCTGGGCGCTCTTTAAGAGTCATTCACATGACTAACGGTGGTATTATATGAGAAAAATCACGGCTTGTCAATAATCTTTCCTCATATTTTTGAAAAAATCCGAAATTCCGCTCAGCAGGGCTTCACGATCAGGTTGACGAGCTTGTTCTTGACGTGGATGACCTTGACGATCTGCATGCCGGCGATGGCCTTGGCGACCTTCTCGCTCGCCTTCGCCGCTTCGACAACCGTATCCTGATCGCTGTCCACGGGGACGATGATCGTGCCCTTGAACTTGCCGCTGACCTGAACGGCCATCTCAACGGAGGAGGCGACGGTCTTGCTCTCGTCATACTCCGGCCACGCGCACTGCATCGCCATCTTGCCCTCGTACTTGGCGGCAAAGCCCTTCTGCTCCCACAGCTCTTCGACCATGTGGGGCGCGAACGGAGAGAGCATGAGCAGCAGCGCCTCAAAGTCGCCGCGGCTGAGGCCGTTCGAATAGAACTCGTTGACCATAGCCATGAGGGCGGCGATGGCGGTGTTCATCTTCAGCGTGTCAATATCGTCCGTGACCTTCTTGATGGTCTTGTGGACGATGGGCGCGTTCTTTTCGGAAACGCCATCTTCCTCCGTCACCTGATCGGCGAGGTTCCACACGCGGTCTAAGAAGCGCTTGCAGCCCTTGACGGCATCGTCCGACCAGGTGGCGACCTTTTCAAAATCGCCGATGAACATGATATAAAGGCGCATCGTGTCCGCGCCGTAAGCCTTGACGACATCATCGGGGTTGACGACGTTGCCGAGGGACTTGCTCATCTTGACCGCCGGGCGCAGCGCCTGATTGCCGTACTTGGCGATCAGCGAGTCCTTCTCCTCCTGCGTGGAGACGTTGCCGACGTAGTGCGGGTTCTGGCCGAGGATCATGCCGTGGCTCGTGCGCTTGGCATAGGGCTCCTTCGTGTGGACAACGCCGATGTCGTAGAGGAACTTGTGCCAGAAGCGGGAGTAGAGAAGGTGCAGCGTGGTGTGCTCCATGCCGCCGTTATACCAGTCCACAGGGCCCCAGTACTGCTCCGCCTCGTGAGAGACAGGCGCCTGGTCGTTGTGCGGATCCATATAGCGCAGGAAGTACCACGAAGAACCCGCCCACTGGGGCATGGTGTCGGTCTCGCGCTTGGCGGGGCCTCCGCACTTGGGGCACTTGGTATTGACCCAGTCGGTCATCTTGGAGAGCGGGCTCTCGCCGTCGTCGGTCAGCTCGTAGCTGTCCACCTGCGGCAGGACGAGCGGCAGCTCCTCTTCGGGCACGGGCACCCAGCCGCACTTCGGGCAGTTGACGAGGGGGATGGGCTCGCCCCAGTAGCGCTGTCGGGAGAAGACCCAGTCGCGCAGCTTGTAGTTGACCTTTTCATGGCCCCATCCCTGCTCGACGGCGTACTTCTTCATCGCGGGGATGGCCTGCTTGACGGTCATGCCGTTCAAGAAGCCGGAGTTGACCATGATGCCGGTGTCATCCTTGAGCGTGAAGGCCTCCTTCGTGATGTCGCCGCCCTCGACGACCTCAACGATGGGCAGGCCGAACGCCTTGGCGAAGTCCCAGTCGCGCTGGTCGTGGCCCGGAACGCCCATGACGATGCCGGTGCCGTAGCCCATCAAAACGTAGTCCGAAACAAACATCGGCACGACCTTGCCGGTCGCGGGGTTGATGACTTCAATGCCGTCGAGGCGAACGCCGGTCTTATCCTTGTTGAGCTCGCCGCGCTCAAAGTCGCTCTTGCGGGCGGCGGCGGCCTGATATGCCTCGACCTCGTCCCAGTTCTTGATGATGCCCTTCCACTTCTTGAGCAGCGGGTGCTCGGGAGAGATGACCGTGTACGTCACGCCGAACAGCGTATCGACACGGGTGGTGTAAACGGTGATATCATCCTCGGTGTTGGTCTTGAACGTGACCTCGGTACCGGTGGAGCGGCCGATCCAGTTGCGCTGCTGCGTCTTCACGCGCTCGATGTAGTCGACGTCGTCGAGATCGTCGATCAGGCGGTCGGCATACTTCGTGATGCGCAGCATCCACTGGGACTTTTCCTTGCGGATGACGGGCGCGCCGCAGCGCTCGCACACGCCCTCGACGACCTCTTCGTTGGCCAGAACGCACTTGCAGCTCGTGCACCAGTTGACGGGCATCGTCGTCTTGTAGGCAAGGTCGTGCTTGAACAGCTGGAGGAAGATCCACTGCGTCCACTTATAATACTGCGGGTCGGTCGTGTCGATCACGCGGTCCCAGTCGAAGCCGTAGCCGAGCATCTTGAGCTGACGGGTGAAGTTCTTGATGTTCTGCTGCGTGACGATGGCGGGATGGATGTGGTTCTTGATGGCAAAGTTCTCCGTCGGCAGGCCGAAGGCGTCAAAGCCGATGGGGTTCAAGACATTGTAGCCCTGCATGCGCTTTTTGCGGCAGATAATGTCCATCGCCGTGAACGGGCGCGGGTGGCCGACGTGCAGACCCGCGGCGGAGGGGTACGGGAATTCGATCAGGCCGTAGAACTTGGGGCGCTTGTCCCCCGTCACGGCGGCGTAGGGCTTTACCTGCTCCCACTTGTCCTGCCATTTTTTCTCAATGGCTGCGAAATCGTACTTCATGGATCTTCTCCTTTATGTGAAATAGTATTTTGATGCGAAAAAAAAGTCCCTGACCGTTTGAAAAACGGTCAGGGACGTAACGAACACATTACGCGATACCACCCTGATTCAGCGCACGGTTTCCCGTGAGCCCTCAGCGGCTTCATAGCCTTGCCCGTAACGGGGGCGGACCGTCCTGCCCTTTCAGACAGGCTGCTCGGGAGTGAGTCATCCACGCGCATTCTCCCACCGGCTCGCACCGACCGCCGGCTCTCTTCAGGTGAAAATCACGCGTCTTTTTGCTCCGTCATCGCGTTTTGCATAAATTCAGCATGACCATTTTAGGCGTTTTGTCCCGCCTTGTCAAGCGTTATTTTTCCTCGGCGTGGGGCAGGATGGCGCTCAGGTCGACTTCCTCGCCGTCGGCCCACAGGTGCTCGAGGGAATAGAACTTGCGCGCCTCGTCGTTGAAGACGTGGACGACGACGCAGCCGTAGTCGAGCAGAACCCACGTGCCGCCGCGGTAGCCCTCGCGGTGCAGCGGCTCCTCGCCCTTTTCGGTCAGTTCCTTTTCCACCGCGTCGCACAGCGCGTTGATCTGCGTGTTGGACGTACCGGTGCAGATGACAAAGTACTCCGCGAGCGTCGTGATCTTGTCGATGCGGATGAGTCTGATCTCCTTACCCTTTTTGCTGTCGAGCGCCTTGACGGCAATCTCAGCCAATTCTCTGGAAGGTAACATAGGGGTCTCCTTTTCTTATTTTGAGTTTTTGATTATTTTTATTCTTTTACGTTACGGGCGCAGCCATTCCGGCATTTCGTCGCTGCCGGTCGTGCCGCTGTTGTCGCCGGTCGTTCCGCTCTCGCCTGTACCCGGGTCGGTCGGCGTCACGGGGTCGACGGGCTCGCTTGGCGTGGTCGTGCCGCTGTTATCGCCCGTGTTGCCCGGATCAACGGTCGTGCCGCCGCTGTTGTCACCGGTATTGCCGGGGTCGACCGTCGTGCCGCTGTTGTCGCCGGTATTGCTGGGATCGGTGGCCGTACCCGGGTCGGTCGTCGTGCCGCTGTCCCCTGTGCCGGTCTGTGAGCCGGAGGAGGAATGGTGGTTCTGCGGCTGGGCGGCCTTGCTGTCCTCCACATGTCCCGTGGACGAGGACACCGAGCCATCCGAGTTGACGGACATGATGTCAAGGTCGCGCATCGTGAACTTCTCGACAAACGGGCTGAGCTCGTTGTTGACGAGGTCCAGCAGCTCCTGCGCGTTCGGCGTCACGTAAGACTGCATCCTGTGGTACACGCGGCTGTAACACGATTTGTTCGTGTTCGGCATCGTGACGAAGTTGACATTCTCGATCTTGAGCCCGCCCATGACGGCCTGCGAGCCGAACCACAGCATTTCCTCAAACGTCAGGTCGGAGGTAACGTTGTTTTTCACCACGCGGGCAAAGTCGCCGATCTTCGTCACGTTCTTGAGCTGCAAAAGCTGCTCGATCATCGCCTTTAAAAGCGACTGCTGCGTCTTGATGCGGCCAAGGTCACCGTCGGCGTAGCCGTAGCGCGAGTCGGTGTCGTGGCGGTAACGCAGCACCTGCATCACGTCGCTGCCGCTGAGAAGCCGATAACCCTTCGTCTGGTGGATGTGCAGGTCCTGATAGGGGTCGTCGTAGTTCATGTTGCGCGGCACATCGTAATAGACGCCGCCCATGGCCTTCACGATCTCGCCGACGGCGTCCCATTCGACAATGACCTGATAGTCCGGCTCAAAGCCGACGAGCTGGGCGATCTCCTTATAGAGCGCCTTGATGCCCTTTTCGCCCCCGCCGTAGTAGTTGTAGACGGAGTTGATACGCTTGATATCCCACGGGACGTTGACCATCGTGTCGCGCGGGATGGACATGACGGTCGCCTTCTGGTTCGTCACGTCATAGCTCGCGAGCAGCATCGTGTCGGTGTTGCCGCCGCCGCCCGTATCGCGGCCGAGAATGAGCACGGTGTAGAAATCCTTGCTCTTTCGCTCGCCGCCCGCCTTCGGGCGCACGCCGTCGCCATAGTCGATATCGTCGATCTGCTCACTATTGTTATTCTTGCTGTCAGTGTCCTTGCTCGGCAGCTCCGGCGCGCGGATTTTCAGCAGATAGCTGCCGCCGGCGACCACACCGCACAGCAGCGCGATGAGCAGCACCTTGGCAAAGAGCCTCCCTGGGTGGGAAAAGGTCTCCTTGACCTGCTCCCAGGCCTCGTCGCAGTTGCGCTCGAAAAAGCCCTCTTTCCGGTGCGTGTGCCGCCCCTCGTAATAGGGGTCTTCCCTGTCTCTCTCGTAAATCTCTCTTTGATCACTCATGGGTATGTCCTCTCAGATACTCCAGTGCTTGCAGCGTGTTGTGGTGAACGGGGTTGCCCATCTGCTCCATTTCCTCCACGGTCATGGCAAGGCCCATTTCAAGGCCCTTGTCCAGATCCTCCCACACGACCTTGCGGAGGTTCTCCACGCCGTCGAAGTCGCGGTTCGGCTCGATGTAATCGGCAAGGTAGATGACCTTTTCAAGTAACGTCATATTTGCCTTGCCCGTCGTGTGCCACAGGATCGCGTTGTAAATCTCGTCATCCGCGCCGAACACGTCGCGCGCGAGCGCCGCGCCGGTCTTGGCGTGCAGCAGCTTGAGCGCCTTTTTCTCCAGCTCGTCGAGTTCGATGTGGTAGTGTTCGCACATCGCGAGCTGCTCTTCCATCGAAAGACGCTTGGTCGAGTCATGCAGAAGCGCCGCAAAGCGCGCCTTTTCGACGTCTGCGCCGTACTTTTCCGCGAGCGCCTCGGCCGTCTGCTCGGTGCCGAGCACGTGCGGGATGCGCTTGGCCTTGAGGTAGGAGAGCGCGATGGGTCTCAGATCCTCTAAGGTTAGACGTTTTAAATCGAGATTTGTTCCATAAAGATGCTTGCGGTAAATATATCCCAGCACCGCGGGGGCCAGAAGCCCATCAGTCTCCCTCTTCGGGATGCGCGCGCGCAGCTCCGTCGACGAAACGTCGACAAGGTTCGGCAGCGTCATCGTCACGATGCGGCTGCCCGGAAAGCGCTGGCCGAGGTACTTGCGCTGCGGGGCGAAAAGCTCCTCGCCGTCCTTTTCCGTGCGGCCAAAGGCGCACAGGCCCGCATACCGCACGATCTCGTCCGGCTTGTACCAGTACTGGAACGTCAAGAACATGTCCGTCCCCATCAGAAGCCACAGCTCATCGTCGGGATGCTCCTCATGCAGAATGCGCAGCGTGTCCGCGGTGTAGCTCTTGCCGCCGCGCGCGATCTCCATGTCGGAGACTGTGACCTTCACGCCCGTGTCGAGCGCGATCTGCTCGCCCATCAGGCGCGTCATCGCAAGGCGGTCGTCCGCCCCTGCCGCGTCGGCGGAGAGCATCTTGTGCGGCGGGATACCCGCCGGGATGAGCAGGAGCTCGTCGAGCCCCAGATATTTTGCCGCGCTCTCGGCCGCGGCCATATGACCCAGATGCGGCGGGTTGAAGCTGCCGCCGTAAATTCCGATCTTCAAGTTTGTTCGACCTCTTTTTCTCTTTTACACGGTCTTCTTCGCTGCCTTGGGCAGCACGATCTTGTCCTTCTTGTCCTTTTTGTGCGAGGGGCGGTAGAGCACGAATTTCGTGCCGATGACCTGCACCTGCTCGCTGCGCGTCAAGGCGCTCAGCTCGTCGCACGCCTCGCGCGCGGTGAGCATGCTGTTTTCGAGCACGCGGCACTTGATGAGCTCACGCGCCTCCAGCGCGTCGTTCGCCTGCTTGACGAGGTTGTCGCCGATGCCGTCCTTGCCGATGTGGACGATCACGTCGAGGTCATTGGAAAGGCTGCGCAGATACGCGCGCTGTTTGCTGCTTAATTCCATAGTATTTCCTTATCCTTTTTTATTGATGTTCCGCAAGATAGTTCCTGAGCGTTTCCTTGAACGCGCGCAGTGCCTTGCCGCGGTGCGAGATCTCCGCCTTTTCTTCTGCCGAAAGCTGTGCAAAGGTCTTTCGCTTGTCAGGCACGAAGAACACGGGATCGTAGCCGAAGCCGTTTTCGCCCATCGGCGCGAACGCGATCGTGCCCTCGACCTCGCCGTCGTCCTGCAAGACGTCGCCGTTCGGGAACGCGCAGGTGATCGTCGTGTGGAAGTGGGCGCGGCGGTCGGCCTGACCGTGCATCATTTGCAGCAGCAGCCGGTAGCGGCCGGTGTCATCCAGCCCCTCGCCGCCAAAGCGCGCGCTGTACACGCCGGGGCCGCCGTTCAGCGCGTCGACGCACAATCCCGAATCGTCCGCGATGGCGGGGAGCTTCGTCGCCTCCATGACGGCCTTGGCCTTGAGAAGCGAATTCTCGGCAAAGGTCTCGCCCGTTTCCTCCACCTCGATCTTTACGCCGAGGTCGGCCTCCGACACGACCTCCACGCCGAGCTCGCCAAGAATGGCGCTCATTTCCTTCAATTTCTTGGGGTTCTGCGTTGCCAAAACAAATTTCATCGTCAAACCTCCCACGGGTCTTTTTCCCGTCTCTTCCTGCTTTTTTCTTCCCGCTTTTCTTCCTCGCGCTGCGCCTTGCGCTCTTCGCGCTGCGCGCTCATCTTTTCCTGCCATGCCGTGAACTTTTTGTCGAGCTTATCGAGCGGCCACTCGATCTCCGGCACGGGCACGATGACCACCTTGCAGCTCTCACAGTAACGGGCGGGCGTGTAATAATCTCCTAACAGCCCCGCTCTGCCAAGACAGACCTGTTCCTTCTCGTCGCCAAATCCGTCTTTGAGCATGCCGTCCTCACCTCTTGGACACCAGTAAATATCACGCAAGACAGGGATGGCTCCATCTCGCATTTCCTTTCCGCAATAGGGGCAAACAGAAGTGATTTCCATATTCGTCTCCTTTTTATCTCGCGAAATGTTTGCTTTTTGTCTTAGATCAGCGCCTTGACGTATTCCTCCGCGTTGAACGGCTGGAGATCGTCGATGCCCTCGCCGAGGCCGACGTACTTCACCGGCACGCCCAGCTCCTGCGCGATGGCGACGCAGATGCCGCCTTTGGCCGTGCCGTCGAGCTTCGTCAGGATAATGCCCGTCAGACCCGCCGTCTCGCGGAAGACCTTAGCCTGCTGCAATCCGTTCTGCCCCGTCGTCGCGTCGAGCACCAAAAGCGTCTCCTTCGCGGCGTCCGGCGTCTCGCGGTCGATGATCTTGCGGAGCTTCGAGAGCTCGTTCATCAGGTTCACCTTGTTGTGAAGTCTGCCCGCCGTGTCGCAGAGGACGACATCCACATTTCTCGCCTTCGCTGCGGCAAGCGAGTCGAACAGCACCGCGCCGGGGTCTGCCCCTTCCTTCGAGCGGACGATCTCGCACTCGGCGCGGTTCGCCCAAATTTCAAGCTGATCCGCCGCCGCCGCGCGGAACGTGTCCGCCGCGCATAAAAGCACGCGCTTGCCCTCGCCCTTCAGACGGTGGGCGATCTTGCCGATGGACGTGGTCTTGCCCACACCGTTCACACCGATGACCAGCACGACGCTCGGCTTGGTCGACAGGTCAAGCGCGGTGTCGCCCACGTTCAGCTTTTCAATCAAAATATCGCGCAGCGCCTGCTTCACATCGTCGCCGCGCTGGATGCTCTTCTGGTACACGACGTCGCGCAGCTTTTTCACCGCGTCGTGCGCGACCGTTGCGCCGAGATCGGCCATAATGAGGCTGTCCTCAAGCTCGTCATAGAATTCGTCGTCAATGGTCTCCCACACGATGGTGTCGAACCATGCCTTTTTGATCTTTGCAAAAATACCCATTTGTTTCTCCTCGCGCTTTATTCCTTAATGTTGAGTTCCTTCGCCATGTCGTTCATATTGATCGTCAGCACCTTGCTCACGCCGCGCTCCTGCATCGTGACGCCGTAAAGAACGTCCGCTGCCTCCATCGTGCCGCGGCGGTGCGTGATGACGATAAACTGCGTTTTGCTCGTGATGCGGCGCATGTAATTGGCCACGCGCACCACGTTCGGCTCGTCGAGCGCCGCCTCGATCTCATCCATGACGCAGAACGGCGTCGGATGAACCTTCAGGATGGCGAAGTACAGCGCGATGGCGACGAACGCCTTTTCGCCGCCCGAGAGCAGCGTGATCGTCTTGAGCGCCTTGCCCGGCGGCTGAACCTTGATCTCGATGCCGCAGGAGAGCACGTCGTTCTCGTCCTCGAGCTCGAGCGTGGCCTTGCCGCCGCCGAACAGCTCCAAAAACGTCTCCTGGAAGCTCTCGCGGATCAGCGCGAACTGTTCTTTAAAGATGACGGTCATCTCGCTTGTGATGCTGTCGATCACGCCGACAAGCTCACCCTTCGCCTTTTCCACATCGTCGCGCTGGGTCGTGAGGTAAGTGTAGCGCGTATTCACGCGCTCGAATTCCTCGATCGCGCCGACGTTGACCGCGCCAAGGCCGCTGATGGCGCGCTTGAGCTCGCCGATGCGGCGGCTCGCCTTGGCGACGCTCTCGAGCTCGATGCGCTGCTCCTGCGCGGCGGAGTGCGACAGCTCGTAGTTTTCCCACAGCTTGTCGAGTATCTGCTGCTCCTCCATCGCGCTCGTCGCGCGCTTCTGTTCGAGCTTGCTGACGCTGCGCTCGACATTGAGCACGTTTTCGTTGAGCTCGCGGCCGCGGCGGTCGCTCTGGCTGCGCTCGGCCTCAAGTGCGAGTTTCGCTTTGGAAAGCGCTTCGAGCTCGGCGCGCTTTTCCGTCATTTTGCCGCTCAGCGCGGCGATCTCAGTCTCATGTGTGCCGATCTCGCACTGCGACTGCTCGCTCGCGGCCCTGTACTGCTCGATGAGCGCTTTTCTGCTCTGCTCGTCGCCCTGCATCTGAGCACGCAGGCCCTCCAAGCTCGCGAGCGACTTTTCCGTCGTTTCGCGCTCGGCGGCATAGCCTGCGAGTACGCTCTTTTTCTCGGCGATCTCGTCGCCGAGGCGCGAGGTCGAACGCAGCAGCTCGCTCTGGCCGGAAAGGCTCTTTTCCGCCTGTGCACGCAGCTCGCCCGCTTCCTTCTCCTGCGAAAGCGCGAGCGCTTCCTTTTCCTCCGCCACGCGCTTCACTTCGCCGCGGCGGCGCGCGATGGTCTCGCGCTCGGTATCCAAACTCTCGAGCCGCTCGCGCAGCGACGAGAGCAATAAGTCATAATGATTTTTATCGCCCTGCAATTTGAGCACGGCATCCTCCGCCGCGCGCTGCTGGCCCTGTGCGACCTCCAGCTCGTAGCGCGCTTTGGCAAGCTCGCGCTTGGCGTCCTCGGCGGCCTTGGCGGCAAGGTCAAGCTTTTCGGCAAGGCCGCCGCGCCGCGCCGTCAGCTCGCGCAGCTCGCCTGCGCGGCTCAGAATGCCTGCGCTGCGAGAGATCGAGCCGCCCGTCATCGAGCCGCCGCGGTTCAAAACCTGGCCGTCGAGCGTCACGATGCGGAACGCGTTCGAAAACCGGCGCGAGATCGTGATGCCGCAGTCAAGGTCCTCGACCACGACCGTGCGGCCGAGCAGATTCTTGAAAATGCCGTCGTATTCGCGGTCGTATTCCACCAGCTCGCTCGCAAGGCCGACGTAGCCGTACTCGTTCTGCACGCGCGCATCGCGCAACGCCTCGCCGCGGATCGACGAGAGCGGCAGGAACGTCGCGCGTCCGCCGTCGCGCTGCTTTAAGAGTTGGATGGCGCTCTTCGCGTCCTCCTCGCGCTCGACGACGATGTTCTGCAAGCCCGCGCCGAGCGCGATCTCGATCGCGACGGCGTATTTTTTGCCGACCTTCATCAGGTTGGCGACCGGCCCGCGCACGCCGCGCAGCGCCTTGCGCTCCGACGCCTGCATGACCGTGCGCACCGCCTTGTTGAAGCCCTCGTACTCCTTTTCCATCTCGCTGAGTAATCGGATACGGGAGTCTAAGTTGTTCATCTCCATCGTGAGGGAAACGTGCTGCTCGCCCGTCTCCTTCTCTCGTTCGATTCTGCCCTGCATCTTCATCGTGTGGCCGGCGATGATGTTGCGGATGGCGTCGGCTTCCTCCTGCGCACTTTCGAGCGCGCGGCGGTTCTCCGCAGCGCTTTTGCGAGTTTCGGAAAGCTGGGTCTCCCCGCTCTCCTGCTCGGCGGCGATGGCGCTCTCGCGCTCGTCCATTTCAGAAAGCGTCGAGCGCAGGGCCGCGACCTCGGCGCGGCTGTCCGCCGCGGCGGACAGGGCGAGCGCTTCGCGAGCGCGCAGGGTCTCGGCCTCGCTCGCGGCCTCGCCCGCGTTTTTCGACAGCTCCTCCGCCTGCTTCAAAAGCTCGGAGAGCGCCGTTTCGACTTCGTTTTTGCTTCTCTCCAGCTCTTCGATACGCGCGCGCTGCTGCGCAATCTGCGCATCCATCGATCCCACGCGGTCAGACTGGCTTCTGAGTTCCTCCTCCACGCGCGCGATGTTCTCTTCGTTGTGCGCGATGCCCGTTTGCAGCACCGCGACGGCAGATTCCTGCTCTTTGACCTGCGCGTCGAGCTCCGAGAGCTGCGCGCGCTTTTCCTCCTGCGCGATGTCATTCTCGTGGATGCGCGCGGAGAACTGCTCGGACGCAGCGTACAGCGCCTCTAAATCCGCGTTCGCCTTTTTGAGCTCCTCGCGCGCGAGCGACAGGTCGGTGTCGAGCTTGATGGCGTTCGTCTTGAGCGTTTCCAGATTTTCAAGCCACACGGAAATTTCCAAAAGGCGCAGTTCGTCGCGGTAGATAAGATACTGCTTCGCCGTCTCTGCCTGCGCACGCAGGGGTTCGACCTGCAATTCCAGCTCGGCGATCTTGTCGTTGATGCGCACTAAGTTTTCTTCCGTGCGCTCCAATTTACGTTCCGTCTCCTCCTTGCGGTAGCGGAAGCGTGAAATGCCCGCCGCCTCTTCAAAGATCTCGCGGCGGTCGCCGCTCTTCTGCGAGAGTATTTCGTCGATGCGGCCCTGACCGATGATGGAATAGCCCTCGCGGCCCATGCCGGTGTCCATGAAGAGCTCATTTACGTCACGAAGTCGGACGGACTGCTTGTTGATATAGTATTCCGATTCGCCGCTGCGGTAGTACCGGCGCGTGACGGCGACCTCGGTCTCCTCCATGCTGGGGAAGATGTGCTCGGTGTTGTCGAGCACGAGCGTCACCTGCGCAAAGCCCATCTGGTTGCGCGTTTCCGTGCCGCCGAAAATGACATCCTCCATCTTCACGCCGCGCAGCGACTTGCTCGACTGCTCGCCCATGACCCAGCGAATGGCGTCCGAAATATTCGATTTGCCGCTTCCGTTCGGCCCGACGATGGCGGTGATGTCCTCACCGAAGTTGAGCACCGTCTTGTCCGGGAAGCTCTTGAACCCTTGGATCTCCAATGCCTTTAAGTACACGAGCGATATCCTCCTTGGAAAAAGGCGTCATCCCCCACGATAAGGGTATAATGACACATTTTGACTAATACTATATACCATTTTTCCGCCGCCTTTTCAAGTGGATTCGATGAACAAAGCGCAAAAAGACGCCCGAAGGCGTCTTTCTTTGTCTTCAAAAAAGCTGCCTTGGCAGCTTTTTTGAGAAAGTTTCGCTGCGCTTCGTGCCTTGCCGCCCAAAGGGCGTCTGCGACACGTGCTCCGCGCAAAGTGTTTTCTGCCGCGCACATGTCGCAGCAGAAAACGGATTTGAATTGATTTCGTGCCGTGCGCGGCACCTGGGCAGCCGTTGGCAGCTTTGCTGCCTTACGGATGCTGCGTACCCCTTGCGGGTAAAAACTCTGCGAGGCT
>ERZ1106978.1514-NODE-1514-length-13010-cov-3.606175_pt1 | contig 13010 bp, 4 predicted proteins | sample MGYA00403689_ERZ1106978 | MGnify/ENA primary metagenome ERZ1106978 (study PRJEB35170, sample SAMEA104062434) | human gut metagenome | biome: human gut; feature: human-associated habitat; material: faeces | place: Denmark | collected 2012-08-02 ...
GGGCATGCCGCATCCGTAAGGCGGCAAAGCCGCCAACGGCTGCGCAATATTTCAAGATTTTCAAACCGATAAGTTGGGGCGAAAGACCCGCTGAGCGCCGCAGCCGATTTATTCAGAGGTTCCCTAGAAAGAGAGGGAAACCATGAAACAACAGACCCGTTTTTATATCAGCCGGAAAAACCCGCTGACCTGGATCGCCGCGGCCCTGTCGCTGGCTTCCATCGTTCTGCAGATCCTCGCGCTCTGCCTCGGCGAGGGAGCCGTGATCAGCACCGTGAACATCTGGTTCCAGAAGGTCCTGCCGATGGCGGTGAGCCTCGGCTTTGCGCTCCAGCTCGTGCTGGAAGGGGAGACGCGGTTCTATCGCACGTCGAAGCCCATTTTCTGGGCCTGCGTCTACTTCGGACAGGCGGCGCTCGACCTGCACCTGCACGGCGGCTATGCCCTGTTCGGCTATATGCGCTATGTCGTGATGTGCTGGGTCCTGTACCTGCTGCTCTACCTGATCTATCGCCTGACCATCACCGGCAAGATCCCGGTGTCCTACCCGCTGCTGTTCACGCTGCTGGTCCCGCTGGCCATCCTCATCTATGATCTGGCGATGGCCGGCTGCACGATCCCCGTCTGGTACCGCCTTGTCAAGATTTCCAACATCGCCATGGCCGGCAGCGCCGTCGTCGCCGTGCTCGCAATGCGGCCGTTCACGGACGGGGCTTACCACCCGACGTGGGGCGACCGCAAGGACGGCCGTCTCATCCGCACGCTCAGCCCGATGAACATCGTCGCGGGCTACATCATGCCCACGCGCAACGATGCCTGCAACTCCATCCAGACAACGTTCGAAATTTCGAAGGTCGAGCGCTACATCCGCCAGAAGCGCGCGGAAGGCATGGAGTCCTTCGGCCTGACGCATGTGCTGCTTGCGGCCTATGTCCGCTGCATCGCAAAGTACCCCGGCGTGAACCGCTTCTTCTCCGGCCAGCGCGTCTACCAGCGCGATGACGACGTCCAGTTCACCATGACCATCAAGAAGGACATGCGCACGGACGGCGAGGAGACGACCATCAAGCTCCACCTCAAGCCGACGGACACGACGAAGGAGGTCTATGAGAAGCTGAACGCCCTCATCGACGAGGTCAAAAACACCCCGCTCGACAGCACGTTCGACCATGTCGCGGCTCTGCTGGCCAGTATGCCGCGCCTCCTGCTGAAGTTTGTTGTCTGGTTCCTGAAGACGCTGGACTACTTCGGCCTGCTGCCGACGTTCCTGACGGATCTCAGCCCCTTCCACGGCACGGTCATCTTCACGTCCATGGGCTCGCTTGGCATCCCGCCTATCGTCCACCACCTCTATAACTTCGGCAACCTTCCTGTCTTCGTCGCCTTTGGCCGTAAGTACCGCAAGGTCGAGCTCGACCTGCAGGGCAAGCCCGTGACGCGCCGCTATGTCGACTTCGTCATGAATACGGACGAGCGCATCGTCGACGGCTTCTATTACGCGACCGTCATGAAGTACTTTGAAAAGCTCCTGCGCGAGCCGGAGCAGCTCGATCTTTCGCCCGAGGAAGTCATCGGCGATATTCCCTGATCCCAAATATCCGAAGCTCCTGCGTGTGCACTGCATGCGCAGGAGCTTTTTGCGTCTCCGTGTCGCGGACAGCTGTCTGCATACGGCTGAAATGAGAGACGAAATGTAAAACGAATATACGCGGGGCTGAAAGAATATTTGTGAAAGAAAATAGAGCGAACAGCACACCAGAAGGGAATGAATTGTGATTAGCTGGCAAATGAGGACGTTTAATATGGATATTCCACGACAGAAAAACAGAAAGTCAGGCAAATTTTTCCTTGCATTTCCATACAGCATGTGGCATAATTAAAGTCGCAGTTTACAACGCGTTAGCGGAGCAAAGCGCTAACGAGCCAAAAAGGAAAGGATGGGATATGCAATGCGCAAAAAACTGACTGCGCTGCTGCTGGCCTGCCTGCTGCTGGTTTGCCTGGTCCTGCCGGTGTCCGCTGCGGACGCTCCGGCGCTCTATGGCACGGCCAATGCCGCGGACGGCACGGTCACAGTCACACTCAGTCTTCGCGGCGGCAGCGCCGTGCGCAGCGGAGCCTTCACGCTCAGCTACGACAGCTCGCTGACGCTCAGCAAGACCGAAAAGGGTCTGCCGCTTGCAGTGGCAAACACAAAGGAGAAGGGAAAGGTCGTCTGCAATTGGGTCGGCGGCGCAGCCGAGGCCGATCAGGCCGTGCTGACGCTGACGTTCACGAACGCAGCGACGAAGAGCTATACCTTCAAGGTGTCCGGCGCCAAGGTGACGGACAAGAACTATGAGACGACGAAGATCGCTGACTTCCCGATCGGGATCTATGTGGCCTGCAACGGTAAGAACTGCCCGTCCAAGAGCTACAAGGACGTCGATCAGACGCAGTGGTATCACAATGCTGTGGACTATGTCCTCGGCAATGACCTGATGAAGGGCACGGGCAAGACGACGTTCTCCCCGGATGCCACTCTGACGCGCGGCATGGTCGTCACGGTCCTCGGCCGCGCCGCCGGTGTGAAGACGGCCGATTATGCCGGAACGAGCTTCTCCGATGTCAAGGCCGGCAGCTGGTATGCGCCCTATGTGCAGTGGGCCAGCAAGCAGGGCCTCGTCAAGGGCTATGAAGACGGCACGTTCAAGCCGGAGCAGAATGTGACCCGCGAGGAGATGGTCACCATGCTGTTCCGCTGCTGGCAGAGCGAGGGCAACACCTGGAAGACGGATGTCGCCGCGCTCAATGCCTATAAGGATTCCGCGAAGGTCTCGAGCTGGGCGCTTCCCGCCATGCGCTGGGCTGCTGCGAACGGCGTCGTCAACGGCGTCGGCGACAGCATGCTGGAGCCGCAGGGCCAGGCAACGCGCGCACAGTTTGCGAAGATCATCATGGTCTACCTTGAGAATCTCGCATGAAAGGAGCGCAGGATAGAAGAATGAAGCACTGGAATCTGAAACGGGTCCTTTCGCTGCTGCTGGTCGTGTGCATGGTCACCGGCCTGCTGTCCGGCGTCTCCGCGATGGCGGAGGATCAGACCGCGAATTATCATGAGATCTCCACCGACGGCCTGAAGCTTGCAACGGAAGACAATGCCGCTGCGGACGAGACCGAAACGGAAGAGGCTCCCTATGCCGACACCGATGTCGTGCGTGTGTTCGTCGTGCTGGAGGACAAGCCCGTCCTGCAGCAGGGCTATGCCACCCGCGGCATCGCCGGCAATGCTGCCGCCATGGCAGTGTCCAAGGCGCTCGAGGCCAAGCAGGCAGCGCTGGCCGCAGAGATTTCTGCGAACGTGCTGTCCGGCGAGACGCTGAACGTTCACTGGAACCTGACGCTGGCCGCCAACGCCATGTCCGTCGACCTGCCCTACGGCAAGATGGACGAGGTCGAAGCGCTGAAGGGCGTTAAGAGCGTCATGCTCGTTCCGCAGTACAGCATCGATCCGCGCGAGCAGGCCGATCTCAACACCATTTCCTCCGGCAATATGATCGGCAGCTACAACGCCTGGCTCGAGGGCTATACCGGTGCGGGCAGCCGCATCGCCATTGTCGATACCGGCCTGGATACCGACCATCCGTCGTTCAACAGCGCCGCGTTCGACTACAGCCTGCTGGTCACCTCGACGAAGAACGGCAAGCAGATCGCGGATTATGATCTGCTGACTGCCGCGAAGATCAACGAGGTCCTGCCGCAGCTGCACGCCGCAGAGCGCTATGAGGGCCTGACCGGCAACGCTCTGTATGTCAGCAGCAAGATCGCCTTCGGCTTCAACTATATTGACGGCGATCTCGACATCACGCATGATAACGATCAGCAGGGCGACCACGGCACGCACGTTGCCGGTATCGCCACGGCCAACCGCTATGTGGAAAATGCGGACGGCACCTACACCTATGCGGAGAACGGCGTCGTCGGCATCGCGCCCGATGCGCAGGTCCTCGTCATGAAGGTGTTCGGCAAGAACGGCGGCGCCTATGCCGATGACTACATCGCCGCCATCGAGGACGCCATCGTCCTGGACTGCGACAGCGTCAACCTGTCCCTCGGCTCCTCGACGGTCGGCTTTACGACCGACAGCGAGAACGAGTATGTCAACAGCGTTATGGCCTCCCTGAACGAGACGGACACCGTCGTGTGCATTTCCGCCGGCAACTCCGGCAACTGGGCTGAGGACTCCGTCAACGGCCTGCTGTTTGCCGAGGATTCCAACACCGGCCGCGTCGGCTCCCCCGGCGCCTATGAGAATTCTCTGGCCGTCGCCAGTGCCGACAACATCGCCAACACCGCGGAGTATTTTACGGTCAACGGCGCGAACTACACCTACGCCGACGGCGCAGGCAAGACGTTCACCGGCGGCGCGACCTGCAAGAGCGCAGCCTTTACGACGCTCGATAAGTCCGAGGACAAGAGCGGCACGGAGTATGACTTCGTGTTCATCGGCGATCCGACCGACCCGGACGACACCGTGAAGTACGGCGGCGAGAAGTCCGACTTTGCGAACACGGCCGGTAAGATCGTCCTTGTCTCCCGCGGCAACGGCGTTGCCTTCACCGATAAGCAGATCAATGCGGATGCCGCGAAGGCTGCCGCCATTATCGTCTATAACAATGTTGACGGCTTCGATGCCATCTATGCGGCCTGCACGAAGAAGCTCCCGTTCATCACAATCCGCCTCGACCAGATGAAGGCGATCCTCGCCTCGGCCACGCAGGACGAGAACGGCGTCTGGGGCGGCAAGCTGACCGTCCACGGCAGCGGCGTCTACACCGACATGAACGCCACCGGCGGCGTTATCACCATGAGCTCCTTCAGCTCCTGGGGCGTACCCGGCGATCTGTCTTTGAAGCCCGAGATCACCGCCCCCGGCGGCAACATCTATTCCACGCGCACGGACGGCACCTACGGCCTGATGAGCGGCACGTCCATGGCGTCTCCGTCTGCTGCCGGTCAGGCAGCCGTTGTCGCGCAGTACATCCGGGAGAACGGCCTTGCGGAAAAGGCCGGCCTGACGGCCCGCGCTCTGGCGCAGAGCCTGATGATGGGCACGGCCGTTCCCATCATGGACCCGGATTCCGACGTGGAGTACTCCCCGAGAAGACAGGGCTCCGGCCTTGGCAACGTGGAGAACGCCGTGAACAGCCCCGCCTATGTGACCATTGACGGCAATGACGACGGCAAGGTCAAGGTGGAGTTCGGCGACGATCCCGCCCGCACCGGTACCTACAGCTTCTCGTTCCATGTCAGCAACCTGACGGACAAGCCCGTCTCCTACAGGCTCAGCGCCAGTGTGCTTGCGCCGGAAACAGTCACGGATGAAGAGTCCGGCACGAAGTTCATCGCCATGAACGATGTTGCAGTCGGCGCAAATGCGGTCTTCACGACCGATGCGGCGGGCTACGACCTCAACGGAGACGGCAAGCTCGACGACGGCGACGTCATGGCGATCCTGAACCATGCCGCCGGACTGGAGCTGCTTGCAGACGCTTCTCTGGCCGACCTGAACGGCGACGGCACTGCCGACGAGGTCGATGCGCAGATCCTTAACGACATTCTCGAGGGCGGCTCCTATGAGGGCAAGACGCTTGAGAGCCTGCAGAGCAACGACGTCGTGACCGTCCCGGCCAACGGCAGTGTGCAGGTCAAGGCAACCCTGAGCCTGAACGAGGAAGGCAAGCAGTATATGGAGGAGAACTTCTCCAACGGCAACTACCTCGAGGGTTATGTCTACCTGAATGCCGAGACCGATGCCGAGGGCAAGCTTGGCGTCAGCCAGTCCATCCCGTTCCTGGCCTTCTGGGGCAACTGGACGGATTCCTCCATGTTCGATACCAGCGTCTATGCCGAGGATCGCTTCAACGAGATGCCGCACAAGTACCTGAATATCGCGCGGGAGAACTACTACAATGTGAAGAAGGCGGGCAGCGGCAACACCTTCATCCTCGGCGTGAACCTCTACGCCAACGATGATGCGTTTATTGCTGACCGCACGGCTGTCCGCGCGGGCGATACGCTCATGACCATAAACTACAACCTGATCCGCAATGCGCAGGACGTCAGCTACGTCATCCGCGATGCAGAGACCGGCGAGGTTTATTTCAGCAAGGACTACGGCAAGCAGTCCGGCGCCTTCTACTATACGAATAACGGCTCCTGGGCCTACACCTCGACGACGAAGGGCATCAGCTGGCGCTTCACCGACAACGAGGGCAATGCGCTCCCGAACAACACGAAGCTCGAGCTCGTCCTGACTGCCGTACCGGAGTACTACACCGCCGACGAGAACGGCAATTATACCGGCCTCGGCAAGGGTGCAGCGTGGGAGACGCTCGTTACCGTCGATAACGAGGCACCGGCCGTCACCCAGATGTTCTTCTCCAGCGATCCTGCGGGCCGCAAGCTCATCAACATCGCGGCGCAGGATAACCAGTACATCTCTGCTATCCAGTTCCTCACGACGGACGGCAAGCTTATCGGAACGCTCTCTCCGAACCAGCAGACGGCAAACGAGGCACTGAGCCTTTCGGTCAACGCTGCTTCCATGAAGCAGGACAAGGTCGTTGTTGCGGTCGTGGACTATGCGGGCAACGCAAGAGCCTATGAGCTCGAGCTTGGCCTCGGCGGCGACGACGGCGACGAAGAGCCCGCAGCGGAGCTCAATGGCTTCTTCGCCTTCAACTCGACGAACAACACCTGGGCGCGCTTTGAGCCGGATACGGCCAAGACCCCGGAGACTGCAGCAGAGGCCGATGTCCAGTTCGCTTCTGCGGAGTATGTCAACGGCTACACCGTGGCCTGCACGACGGATGGCTATCTGTACGTTATGCAGCACGGCAAGTTCGAGCCGACGCCCGTGTGTTACCTGAACGCCATTCTGATCGACATGGCTTATAACAAGGCCGACGGCAAGCTGTACGCCATGGCGGCTCTCAATGACGAGAACGGCGAGCCGCAGTACGGCAAGCTCGTCACCGTCGACATGTTTACCGGCGAGCTGACCGAGGTCGGCTCGATCACGAGCGACATGATGCCCTCGTCCCGCGACGGCGAAGTGCCGCAGGTGCTGGCCATCCGTGACGACGGTACGTTCTATGTCATCAACGCCTCCACGCGCAACACCTACCTCTACAGCTTCCGTCTGACTGAGGACGGCAAGATCGGCGAGCTGACGAACGTCGGCAAGACCGGCTTCAAGGCAAACTATCTGCAGTCCATGGCCTTTGACCACTCTACCGGCGAGCTCTACTGGGCACAGTTCGTGCGAGCCTCCAGTTGGGCACGTCCGACCTACAAGCTCGTGAAGCTTGACCTCACGACCGGTGCCGGCACGGCACTCTCCGATCTGCCCGGCGAAATGACCGGCCTGTATATCGTTCGCGGCCAGGGCGGCTCCACCGGCAAGACCGACAAGCCTGAGAAGGTCCAGCTCACCACGACGAGCGCCACGCTCTACAGCGGCAACAAGACCGCCCTCGAGGCCTTCGTGACCCCGTGGAACCTGACCGACCGCTCCATCGTCTGGTCCTCCTCCGATGAGAAGATCGCCACCGTTGATGCAAACGGCGTTGTCACTGCAGTCAGCGAGGGCACGGCAGTCATCACCGCCGCCTCTAAGCTCGACGGCACCGTCAAGGCCGAGTGCACCATCACGGTCATGCAGAACAACACGACGCTGACCGGCATCGTTCACAATGCAGACGGCCAGAGCTTTGTTGCCGACATCGATGTCGACTCTGCAAACTACAAGTACCTCACCGGTGCACTGGAGCAGGATTACTACTCCGTCGTTCAGACGGGCGATATGCTGCTGGCCTCCGGCGACGGCAACCTCTACAGCCTTGATGCCGAAAACGGCTACGCAGCCAAGGAGCTGTGCTACACCGGCGACCTGTTTATGTCCGATATGGCCTACAGCCCGAACCTTGACCTCACGCTCGGCACCTATGGTTACTACCTGATACTCGTCGATCCGACCACCGAGAACGGCTACCGCGGCCTATGGAATCTGCAGGGTGCGTTCACCGCCATTGCGGGCATTGCCTATGCGGGCTATGACAGCACCTACAACTACTTCTATATGCTGTCTACCTCCGGCACGATCCACCTCATCGGCATCGCTCCGAACGGTGACGGCTACACGCTGAGCCTCCTGCACACCATCGTAACGGACAAGTCCCTTGCTATTACGGGCCAGCATATGTATCAGTCCCTGTACTATGATATGGAGACCGGCTGGATCTACTGGGCACGCTTCAACGGCGAGGACTCCTCCAGCATCATCGCGATCAACGAGGAGACCGAGGAGGTCGTCCTCCGCGGCACGTTCGACGAGGCTGCATGGCCCGTTGTCGGACTGTTCGCTTCCAAGAGCGGCGCGATGGATCTCGACCGCACCGGCGATTTCAACTTCAGCGAGACCTGCACGCTGGCCCAGACCGAGCTGAGCAGTCAGGACGCCGTGGCGCTCCCCGCCGGGAGCCTCCCCACGCTGGAGCATTAAGCTCAGAATAGGAGGAAACCATGAATCAACTGATGAAACGGGTGCTGTCCGTCCTGCTGGTCGTGTGCCTCCTGTGTTCCGCGCTCCCCTCTGCCTTCGCGGCAGAGGGCGGCGGGTTCACGGACGTCTCAAAGGACCACTGGGCGTATGACGCCATCACAGAAGCCGTTGCCGCCGGTTACTTCAAGGGCGTGAGCGACACGGCGTTTGATCCCGAGGGCACGCTGACCCGTGCCATGCTTGTGACCGTTCTGGCGCGCGCCGCCGGTGCGGAAACGGACGACAATGCCTCTACCGGCTTCTCCGATGTGGCAGTGGGCACCTGGTACACGGGCGCTGTCGCATGGGCCGCCGAGAACGGCGTTGTGACCGGCGACGGCGACGGCACGTTTGCCCCGGACCGCGCGGCCACCCGGCAGGAGACTGCCACCATCTTCCTGCGGCTGCTGAAGCTGCTGAACAAGACCCTCCCCGAGATCGAGGAGGTTAAGACCTTCACCGATGCAGCCGACATCGCCGCCTGGGCGGAAGAGGCTGTGGAGGCCATGCAGACGGCAGGTGTCCTGACCGGCTATCCGGACGGCAGCTTCCTGCCGCAGAACCCTCTGACCCGCGCTGAGGCCGCTACGCTCCTGTGCCGCTTCCTGAAGGCTGCGGAGGATAAGACCGAGCCCACGGAGCCGACGGAGACCGAACCGACGGAGCCAGAGCCCACGGAGCCCGAGCCTACCGAGCCCGAGCCCACCGAGCCGAAGGAGCCGATCCACGTCACCTTCGTCTCCGAGCACAGCGCGGCCTATGTCGAAGGCAAGGCCGTCACGGAGCTGACGCTCCCGGAGAATGTGAACTTTGTCGAGTTTATCGCCCGCGCTGACGAAGGCTATGAGGTCTATGACGTCTCCGCAACGAGCGGCCGTCTGGCGAGCCACGGCAGCAACTACATCCTGGCCGGTCTGACCGAGGACGTCACCGTCACACTGTCTGACGGCCTGATCCAGCATACCGTCACGTTCAATGCCGTCAACGGCACGACACCGGTGCAGGTCAAGGTCCAGCACGGCAGCACGGTCGAAAAGCCCGCCGATCCCGTCAAGACTGACGACACCTTCCTCGGCTGGCACACCGCCAGCGGCGCGGAATGGGATTTCGCGACTCCGGTCACGAACAACATGACGCTCTTTGCCTATTGGCTCAACGACACCTATGTCGGCGCGACGGTCTATCTGGACGGTGTCAAGGGCAGCGACTCCAACGACGGCCTGACGGAAGAGACGCCGGTCCGCACGTTTGCTGCGGCTGCGGCTCTCATCTCTCCGAAGGTCACCGATGGTGTCATCTGGGTCACGCATACCGTGACCGTGCTCGATGAGCAGACGTGGGACCTCAAGGGCCGCGACTGCATCGTCAAGCGCGCTCCGTCCTGCACGGGCAACATGATCGCCGTGGACGGCGGCAGCCTGACGCTGTCGAACATCACGATCGACGGCAATGCCGAGGTCTTCTCCGGACTGTCCGCCTCCGCTCCCGCGAGCAACACCATCTATCTGCTGAACTATGCGACGATGACGATGAACAACGCCGTTGTCACGAACTGCTTCGGCGCACAGGGCGGCGCGTTCTATGTGGAAGACTCCACCCTGGTCCTGAACAGCGGCAAGATCTCGAACAACACGTCCAAGTTCACCGGCGGCGCGATCTACCTCAAGTCCAACACGAAGGACGATAAGACCGTCTTCACGATGAATGGCGGCGAGCTGTCCCATAACGTGGGCGGCTCCGTTGCGGGCGTCATCAACGTTATGGGCAGCTATCCTGTGGAAGTGAACCTGCTCGGCGGCGCGGTTGTGAACAACTCCATGTCGACGACGGGCGCGAACATCGCCTGCATCTCTGCCACGAATGACGGCTCTACCGTCGTGCTCGGCGGTGTGAAGTTTGCCGGCAACACGAACAAGAACGGCGAGACGATCAACGCGCTGACCCTTTCAACCCACAACGTTACCCTCATTCCGACGGAGGATACCGATTTCCAGGACCCGATTTACATCAACAACGCCTATGGGTCCTCCAAGGACGTCGCGATTCGCGTGCCGGAGGGCCTGACCAAGCTGAAGGGCAAGCTCCCCATCCTGCTGGCCAAGGAATTCGTCGGCGCAGCCACCATCTCCGGCGGAACGGGCGAGGGCGCTTATGCCCTGCAGCCGAGCGACATGGAGAAGGTACATGTTGTCAACGGCATCGACGGCGCTTATTACCTCGAGGTCAATGAGAACAACACGGCGGTCTTTGCCGAGGTCAAGACGAACGACATCGTCGTCTACCTCAGCGGCAACGGCAATGACACGAACGACGGCCTGACCGTTAAGACGCCGGTCAAGACGTTCGAGAAGGCCAAGGAGATCCTGAAGGCCCGTGTCGATGCCATGGAAACCATCCCCGATGATGCGAACTTTGTCATTTCGCTGGTCTACCGCATCCAGATCAAGGAAGACTGCTCGCTGAACTTCAACGAATTCGGCGAGAATGCCAAGCGCTGCATGGTCCGCCGTGATGCTACGAACAGCTCCGGCTATATGTTTGACATCAAGGAAGCGAACGTCACCATCGAGAACTTCCGCGTGGACGGCAACAGCAAGTATCTGAAGAGCGGTGTCAATGCCGCCTTCAGTATCGGCTCCGGCGCACAGGTCACTGTGAACGACGGCTTTGAGATCGCCAACATGATCTTCGGCGCAGGCGGCGGAGTGTTCAATCTCGGCGCAAGCAAGACGGAGACCCTGCTGACCATCAACGGCGGCTGGTTCCATGACCTGACCGGCTACAACGGCCTGATCGTCTATGGAAACTGCATGTCCCTGAGCACCTATGTGCCTGCGCGCTGCGTTGTGAACGACTGCCTTGTTGAAAATGTCACCGGTTCCTATGGCCTGCTGCATGCCATGAAGTTCGTGACCATCGAGATCAATGGCGGCAGGTTCCGCAATATCACGATGAAGAACGACATCGGCTATCTCGCGGCTGTCAACGGCGACGCCACGGCGAGCATCGTCCTGAATCCCACGCCCGCAGGCCAGACCGCGGAGCTGAACGGCGATATCTACCTGCTCAACTCCAAGAGCGATGAAGACGGCAACCTCAGCAAGACCTCTGACGGCTATGTGACCATCGGCGGCGCGCTCGACCACGACGTTGTGATCACCGGTAACCTCATGATGTGGGGCACGGTGGTCGCCGCCGGAACGGACGACTACAAGCTGACGCAGGCTGATCTGGCCCACATCAGCACGAACACCGGCGATGTCCTTGTCCTGAAGGAAAAGACGAACACCATCGAGATCGCTAGGACCCGCTGATGTCCTGCACATAAGAAAATGGCTGCCCGGCGCTTTACACGGGTGCTCATAAGAAAGTAATTCAAGAAATTACGATTATGGCATCTGTCAGACGGGGTTGGTAAACGAGATAACGGGTATTCGGTGAAAGCCAGATACCCGTTATTTTTTTGCTGTCACGAAAAGCAATAGCTTTATTCACAGCTTTCAGCTATAATGTTCTTAAATCAATCCTATCCCATCCATTCCGAGATTTTTTCAAAAAATCTCAAAAAAGTTTGAAGGTATTGGAACAATTCGGCCCTTCTCATGCCATATATAGTAGAGGGCTGAATGCAGAAGCGATTGGAGGTGACGTTGATGGACAAGCAGACAGGCCCGAACGATTTTCTTGTGGTGCTGCCCGGTGAGATCATCGAGATACCGCAGGACAGCGACAAGTCATGGCTGACCCTGTTTTATAGCCTACCGAGGGAACTTGCGGAAAAGTGGAAGCCTGCCTATGAACTGCCCCGTTGCCCCTATGAAGTTTTGAGGACGGACAAGTACGACCACATCGTATGTGATGATATGTTCAAGCTGCTTGTGTGGGACTGCTACGCATGGAGCGCATGGCAGTTTTTCCAAGTGAAAGACCGCAAGGGCAATTATCGTGACATTCCCGGTGCATGGACGCAGTATGCAGGGTATTTCCCCTTGTGGCGATTGTCGTACAGCATTATTCCCTACATTCGCATGAAGTTTGAGCAGAACGGGCTTGGCTTCCAAAACCTTTACAACATCCCGCAGGGTATGGAAGTACCGTGGCTGACCTATCAGCAATTTAGCAATCTGATTGGCAATGTCACCGACATGGTAGTTGCGGAGCAGGAATGGCAGCCCGTGATTGACGCTATCTGGGAAAACCGCACCGTAGAGGACTACGAAACCACAAGCAGCACCGTCAAGACCGATTTCATGCGGAAGTGGCATCATAACCGCTCCGGCAAGCCGATTTCTCTGGATGAAATGATGGAAAACGAGGACGGCGATATTTTTGAGGTCGCTGATCCTCGCGGCGAGTTTGAGCAGAAGGTTATCTCCGAAATGCAGATTGCCGCCTTTGCCGAGCAGAATATCACCGACAAAGACCG
>ERZ1106978.1520-NODE-1520-length-12954-cov-2.880223_pt1 | contig 12954 bp, 10 predicted proteins | sample MGYA00403689_ERZ1106978 | MGnify/ENA primary metagenome ERZ1106978 (study PRJEB35170, sample SAMEA104062434) | human gut metagenome | biome: human gut; feature: human-associated habitat; material: faeces | place: Denmark | collected 2012-08-02 ...
GTACAAGGTAGGCGTGAACTCGTTCCATACCTTTACTTCGTCTTTGATCGGGCAAATCAGTTCGAGCCGGTTTTCTCCAGGCTGAAGTGTCACGTGTTGTTGTACTTGTATAACGGGATCTGTTGCCGTCCGGATGTCGGCATTCAAGGAACCGGATGTTGCCGCTCCCGTATTGTTTACGAGGCATTTTACTTTTACTTGCTTGTTCTTATAATCCGGGTATGCCTGCAAATTGCGGATCGAAACGGCATCCTTAGCTGTCAGGGTTATTTCTCCGATTATCCCGTTCCACATGATCTGTGTCTGGTTTGTATAAGCATGCGCCATGTCGCCTGCCGTGATATCATATCGTTTCCGGTTATCGACGCGGATCGTGATTTTGTGCTTGCCGGGAGTCAGGTGTTCCGTCAGGTCGTACAGATGCGGAGCGACCAGGCTTTCCTGCATGCCTTCGACCTGTTTGCCGTCCACCCATACGGATGTTAGCCAGATGACGCGTTCCAGTTTGAGTTCGATCGCTTTTTCTTTCCAGCCGGAAGGTATATCGACTTCTTTGCTGTACCAGGCCGGCCCGACATAACTGTTTTTGCGGGTGAGGTGGAGGACTTGCGGCTTTTGGATGGCAGGAGCCAGTTTGTTGGGCGTTCCGTATCCGGCATCGTCAGTTGTTCCGGGTAACAGGATCGTGTTCTTAAAGTTCTGTCCGGCCCAGTTCTCATTTATTCCGGTATCGGTACTGTCTAATGCAAATTCCCACTCTCCGGCCAGGGAAATGTGGGAAGGATTGTTCTTACATGAAAACAGGCACATCAGAAGGCCTGTCAGCAGGAGGTAAATGTTTATTCGTCGCATGAATCAGGTATTAAGTTTATCGTATGCAAATTAAATTCTTTTCCATAGTCTAAAGAATAGACTAAATAGGGATTATAATGGAGAATCTTTTTATAGCCTTTGATGGTGGAAAGTGTCAAAAGGATCATTTTGTTGTCAGCGGAGGCTCTTCTTATTGCAAAAGCTGACTTTTTGTTCAAGAAGGGTTCCGTCTTGATACAAAAGGATCATTTTGCGGCAAGAAGAAGCCCTTCTAACTGAAAAATACAGCTTTTGTAACAAGAAGGGCCTCTGCTGACTGCAAATTCTGTATTTTGTGTCAAGAAGAGTTCCTTCTTACTGCAAAAGCTGCATTTTATACCAGGAAGCTTACCGGATAGCCGGCATGTTTGCTTCTGTCGGCCAGTATGGATTCTGGTAAATAGGAGAATCTTCTACATTGCCGGTGCTCGATGTGATGTCGAAATGCTGGATATTATATGGAGTCAGATAATGTGCCATCGACCAGCGATATCCGTCCTTTGCGATGTTGTTGTTTACTTTCTCATACGGACGGAGGTATTTGCTGCGTGTCGGTTCCGAAACATTTGATTTAGGATTGTCCATGCCATATACCAATTGTGACGTGCCGTCTTCATTTTTATACCAGTTCTGCATTTCACCCCAGATTTTGAATCCTTCAATGTGGTAAGGTGTGTTGATCATCTGGTCCATCGCTCTCCAACGGCGTAAGTCCATATAGCGTAAGGCTTCTGCCATAAGTTCGCAACGACGTTCGCGGCGGATATTATATAGGGTCGGATCTACCAGTTGTCCTGCCGAGTATGCGCCCCAGTCGTTCAGAGCTTCCTTCGTCATATCTGTCGCACCGATTGTTTTGTTGTAATCCGGATCAATATGAGAGCGTTCGCGTATCTGTCTCCAATAACTCTGAGCTGTTCCGTCTAAAGCACCGTCCCGTTCGTAGCAGGCTTCCATGTAGTTGAGCAAGGCTTCCGTGCCGCGGAATGCCAGAGCACCGGTATAGTTCTGAGTGTTGTCGCATTGCTTCTGTTCGTAGCTTCCGCCTTTACGCAGGGCGTAACCTGTAGAATAACCTTTTTCCGCGTTACTGTTCAGGATGACCGGATAGGGTTCGACAGGCACAGCCATGTCTCCCCCTGCCGCTTCAAACAGGATGTTCTTTTGCCCCGGCTCTTTGAGAAAGATGGAGAGGCGTGAATCACGGTCTTTACGCACGTCGGCGATTGTTTCATCACCTTGGTAACCGCTGTTGGGCGAATAGATCGGCAGACCGTTGGCCATCAGGAATCCTTCTACCATACCGCGTGTAAGTCCGATACCGTAGTTCCCGTGTTGCCCAGCCGTCACGACATTGTGTGTAACCCCTAAGGCTTTACTGTAGGGACGCCATAATAAGACTTCACTGTAACCGGACATATTCTCTGCTGAAAACATATCCATATAAGGGTTGGCGGCTTCTGCGGCGGATTGCTGTACCAGTCCCGTGTTTTCAACCAAAGTAATTTCGTCTCCCACTGCTTTGGATGCTTCCATCGATTGTGTCAGAAAATAGTTGATTTCTTTATCTATATCTCCTGTCGGGAACTGATAACCGGCATTATAGTCTTTACTTTTTCCCGGCCATTCCGGTCCATTGGGCACAAATGCCGTGTTCTTAAAATATTTCAACCAGGTTCCTTCAAAAAGGGCGACACGCGATTTAAGTAATAATGCTGTTTCCTTGTTTATACGCGTTTTGTCGGTTCCTTTGCCCGATCCCATCAACATGATTGCCGAGTCGAGATCGGAGAGGATGAACCGCGCCACCTCATTGCGGGGCGAACGTTTGCTAGCTTCTATCAGTGGTTCCATCTGGTCGGGGACTGTGTTGCGCACGATCGGGAAATCACCGAACATCTGATAGCGTTTGAAATATTCGTGTGCCCGCAGGAAGTAAATTTCACCAATGTATTGGCGAATTTTGGTTTCGTCTCCGGAAAGTGTTTTTCCGTTATAACGGGGCAGAACGTTTTCGAGGAAATAGTTGCAGCTGTAGATAAACTTGAAACGATAGGGGTCATCATCCATTTTCTGCGACTGTTTGGTTTTCCATTGTCCGGGAATATACCGGTCGTTATAATCGAAACTAGCTTGGTTGTCGGTGTCTTTGTCTTCACCGAAAATGCCGTAGCCATAACTATGTCCGGGCAGTATGTCTTTGTATAGTCCGTTTGCATACGATGCCAGTTGCGATTCCTCCACCAGATATTTATCCGGTGAGATCGTGGCTTGGGGCTCCTGATCCAGGAAGTCGTTGCAGGAACTGAAAACCGCGATTAATGCGGCTCCGGTTACATATTTGAATATATTGATCTGTTTCATGATGCTTTTGTTTTGTTATAAAGTTACACTTATACCGAAAGATATCGTTTTGGATAAAGGATAAGCATTCCCGTTTTTATCCGTATCGTCACCTCCTCCGATTGTTTCGGGGTCGAACATGTTTGCCAATGATGTACCGGTCCACAAGTTTTCACCAGAGACAAATACGCGTAGTTTCGATACATAGAACTTGTGTGTCAGGTTTGCAGGCAAGGTATAGCCTAACTGGACATTTTTTAGACGAATATAGGCTGCACTTTGCAAATAGGCGGTCTGTTTTTGTCTGTTCTTACTTGAATCGAATACAGGACGAGGGTAGTAAGCATTTAAATTCGCAGGGAGATCGTTTGATGCTTCTGCACGAAAATAGTCCGCATGTTCTACGAAACCGGTAGAATGCCAGAGGCTGGTCGCTCCCCAAAAATAGGCACTGCCTTGCCAGTAATCGCGTTTCATGACTCCTTGGAAGAAGGCGCGGAAATCAAATCCTTTATAATCGGCATTCAAGTCAAGGCCGAACAGATAACGCGGGGTATTGTTACCGATCTTTTTCATATCGCCCATATCGTCATATTTGTTACCGCCATTATCGATTTTACCGTCTCCGTTCAAATCTTTGTACATGATGTCACCGGCGTCCCAGTTCGTTCCTAATGCGTTTTGCCCTCCGTTCGGAAGTGAGGCCAGGTGCTGGTCCATCTCGTCTTTCGATTTGGCAATGCCGATCGTTTCGTATCCGTAGATATCGCCCATCATCTGGCCTGCCTGGTATTTGTCCAGTGTATTGGTCGGGTTGGGATAACGGGTGATTTTGGTACGGGCATCGGATAGTATGAACTTGACTCCATATCCCAAGCCGTTCTGCAACCTGTCGTTCCAACTGACATCCAGGTCGAAACCATAAGTCTTCAAGTCCGTATTGTTCGTTTTGGGCACTTCCAGGCCAAGGATATAAGGCAATTCGGGGGCCGGACCTACCATATCGAGCGTCATGCGGTTGTAATAGTCGAACGAACCGGTCAGACGATTGTTGAAAGCTCCGAAGTCGAACCCGATATTCCAGTTGCGGACACGTTCCCATCCCAAAGACGAACTGATAAGGCCCGGCACTTCTGCCGTATTCGGCTTCATCCCGTTTTGCAGCCAGTCGCCGTTGCTTGCTTTTACGGTCAGTACCCGGTAAGTCGGATACCACTCTTTCGTGTTCTGATTTCCTAATTCGCCGTATGATCCGCGTATTTTAAGTGTCCCTACATACTCAGCGACCGGCTCCCAGAAACTTTCACGTGCAATGTTCCATCCCAAAGAGAAAGAGGGGAACCAGTTCCAGCGTTGTTCTTTCCGGAAACGGGATGTGCCGTCGTATCGCAGGTTGACTTCAGCCAGATATTTACCTTGGTAGTCGTAGTTGATACGTCCGAAGAAAGAGGCACGGTTATATTCGTATTTTGTTCCTTCTCCTGTATATGTACCACCTTTTCCTGCATCGATCGTGTCGAAACTAGGATCCAGGAATCCTGAAGGTTCGTTGGTGCTGACCAAATTACCGTTTTTATCTACTGTATATCTGGTTGCAAATCCTTCTACTGCAACACCATTTGAAGTATTTTTTGTAGAAGTGATAGAAGAACCTATCATGGCGTTCAGGCTGTGTTTGCCAAATTCCTAGTTTAAAATGTTGTCTATAGTCTGTTCTTCCCAATAATAAGTAGATTCACTGTTGTAAGGATATAAGTGTGTTTGCTGTGCATTTGAAATGTAATCAGGATAATGTAAAGTGTAACGGTAATGTTTACCACGATAAGCGTAGCTGGTTTTGAAATTCAACCATGAAGTGATTTTAATACCTAGAGAAACATTTGCGGTAGTGCTGAATGTTTTTTCTGTTTCATCCTGATAGTAATAGTCTGCCATCGGGTTATTGTTCGAAGGTAATCCCTGAGAGGCTGTCAGTCCGAAACCATATTTTTCATTTTCATCGTATACCGGAACAAGCGGTGAAATGTTGTAGACTTCTTTCAATGAATAAGTCGGCTGATGACTTTTTGTATAGCGGAAGCCTAAGTTAGCATCCAGATCAAAGATGTATTTACTCATGTGGAGTTTCATACGCGCATTATCCTGACGGAAATCGTTTCCGAGGAAGATACCTTTATCGTCAGCATGATTATATGATACAGAGTATTGAGCTGTTTCTCCACCTCCACGTACACTGAACATGTAGTTTTGTGAAAGACCGTTGCGCATCATTTCGTCTTGCCAGTTAGTGTCTACACCTGTGTCGGTTGTACAGTAAGCAGGAATTTCGTCTTCACGTCCTGCATTGATATACATTTGTTTGATAGTAGACTTATATTGTTCTGCGTTTAAGAACTCCATACGTTTGGCTACGGTAGTCATACTCAGATAAGTGTTGAAATCAATGTGTGTTTCACCTTTTTTACCGTTCTTGGTTGTGATAATGACTACACCGTTTGCTGCTACAGAACCATAGATGGCAGCTGCTGCACCGTCTTTCAGTACTTCCATAGATTGAATATCGACAGGGTTTACACTGTTGATATCACCGGGGAATCCATCAATAATGTAGAGAGGTTCATTATCGCCGAATGATTTGACACCACGAATCTTAACAGAAACTCCAGCTCCTGCATTACCTCCCGACTTCATGATATTGACTCCGGCAATCTTTCCCTGCAGCGCTTCTGCCGGATTGGTAGTCGTACGCTTAGTCAGTTCGTCAACATCTACTGATGAAATAGCTCCGGTCATGTCGCTTTTCTTCATTGTACCATAACCTACTACGACTACTTCGTCTAAAACTTCTGTATCTTCTTTAAGTGTAATTTTAAAATTGCGTTGATTGTTTACTGCGATTTCCTGAGTTTGGAAACCTACATAAGAAATAACAAGAGTACCTTTAGGAGACACGCTTAATTCAAAGTTACCATCCATGTCGGTGATGACTCCATTGGTTGTTCCTTTTTCTAATACGCTGGCACCGATAACTGTCATGCCTGATGCATCGAGTACCGTTCCTTTCACTTGGATTGCTTGTGCAAATCCTGACATCGGAATTGATAAAGCTAGCAGAAATATTAACTGCCATACTTTAGATACAACATCTTTTTTCATTTGTGTTTTTTGTTTATGTTAAGGTTAGTCAACTGATTTTTTCGATATCCAAATATATTCAAAATGCCATTGAAGTGAATATGTTTTGTTGTTACAAAGTATCTACATAAGGGATTTTTACGCTTGTTTTATGTCTACTCGTGTTATTCTAATGTATTGATTATTAATAATATATGCTTTACTTGTATATCTACAAAAGAGCATTTTGATATTGTCACGGAAAATAGTCGTAGAAACATCCTTTTTCTTGCTGTTCAGATTACTCTTCCTGTTGTTTTAATTTGTTTAAGAATGTAAAAATCCCGGCAATGGTTATTGTGTAACTATTGCCGGGATTTTTATCAGATAAGTTTATTTTGAGATTTACTTAGATAGACTGGATATAAGCGATAAGATCTTCTTCGGAGGATAAGCCTAATGCCTTACGCAGTCGATAACGATTCATGTTGATAGTCTTTGGTGTGTTTCCTGTTAGCATAGCTATTTCTTTGGTCGACAAATTGACACGTAATAGACTTGCCAAATGCTTTTCTCCCTGCGTCAAATTAGGATGGCGTTCGGTAAGGTGAGCAAGAAATTCTTTCATTTTTTCGTCTATTGTCTGTAGTGTCATGCTGTTGTTCTTGTTGGTGGCTTGATATTGGCTGATAAATGCATTGATCTTTTTTAGGTGAGGGATTAATTCTTGCTTTTCCATCCGATAACCTTGGCGCACCTGCTCTTGTATCTTGTCCAGAAGTTCATTACGACTTTGCAAGAATACAGCAAAGTTTGTTGTTTCTTGTTTGCTGGTTTCAAGTGCATGTTGTACATTTTCCAACTCTGCCTTTTGTTTTTGCATTTTGAGTTTGGCTATTTCATGTTCAGATTGTTCTATTCGGTATTGGGCATTAAGCAGCTGGATTTTCTTTTTACGTTTAAATCGCTGGTGTAGTAGAAAACCGATTATGGCCACTAATGCAGCAACAGTCAGAATTGTGACGATATTGCGTCGGAGTAATCTGATTTTATACTCTTGTTGCTGTAACTCTTCTTTTTGCTGTTGCGCCAGGAGCTTTTCCTGCGCAATGCGCTGTTCTACGGTGCGAAGTTTGTTTTCACTTTGTATTTCTTTACTTAAAGCATACAGTGAAGTTTGTTTTTCATAAGCAGTCCGATAGTCACCTATGGCACTATATACTAATGCCGAATATTCGTAATTGTCACATATAACTCCTTTGGCTCCTATATTTAAGGCCAGTTGATAGGCTTTCTCTAGTGCAGCAATAGCTTGTGGATATTTATGAGCATAATAATAAAGTTTTCCTAGATTATTATAGTTTTCTCCCAATGACCATGTCGCATTCAGGTGTTTGTTGATAATGATTGCTTCATTTATCCATTCCAGCTGTTCTTCTATATTACCTTCGAACAAACATAAATTGTTTAGATTACTGGCTATGCTTTTAAGATTCTTTGAGGATCGGTTAATGGCCAATGCTTGTTTTAAGAAACGTTCCGCTTGTTGAAATTCATTAATATAGGTATGTATGATACCACGGTTGTTATAGCATAAAGCTAAATTAAGGGAATCGTTTTCCGTTTTAAACAGTGAAATGGCTTTATCGCTTAGATTGATTGCTTTAGTATAATCTCCCAAGTTGCAGTATCCTACACTCATTAAATTATAGATATGCCCTTTCAAGTCATTCTCATTTTTGGAAACTAATGCGTCTGCTTCGTATAAAGCTTGAATACATCCGTCGAAATCTCCAAGTAATTTTTCAGCTTGTGCATAAATATAGAGTGCTTGTGATTGTTGAGAAGATGAGGTTGCCATTGCTCGTGCCTTTGTTGCATAATATGCCGCTTGTTGCGGATTCGTATACAATTCTTTCTCAGCCTTGTCTAAGAAACTGTTGACATCAGTATCTGTTGTCTGGGCATGGATGAATTGGGGGAGAAAAAGGAACAATAATCCTATTATATAAAAGCTGATGTTTTTCATTTTTGTTTTTTGATTTTTACAAAGTTATAAAAACTCTTATAATCATAAAAAAAAGATATGAAAAACAGAATATTAACAATCATAGTAGATAAGTTATTGATAACTTAGAAATAAAATAGATACGTAATTCCTTCAAAAAGCCGTACCTTTGCACCCCGAAAATAAAACGACGTATATGTTATTGCCTTATTTGCATAAAGACCTGATTGAAGCCGGATGTGATGAAGCCGGACGTGGTTGTCTGGCTGGAGCCGTGTATGCGGCAGCAGTAATCCTGCCTTCCGATTATGAGAACCAGCAGCTGAACGATTCCAAAAAGCTTACAGAGCATCAGCGATATGCACTTCGGGAAGTGATAGAAAGGGATGCAATAGCATGGGCTGTAGGGGTAGTGACACCTCAGGAAATCGATAAAATAAACATTCTGAATGCTTCTTTTCTGGCAATGCATCGTGCGATAGACCAGTTGAAGGTACGTCCGCAACATTTGCTGATTGACGGAAACCGATTCAATAAATACGAGGATCTTCCTCACACGACTGTAGTTAAGGGAGATGGTAAGTATCTGTCGATTGCGGCTGCTTCTATTTTGGCAAAAACTTATCGTGACGACTATATGAACCGGCTTGCAGAAGAGTATCCTTTATATGACTGGCAGAAGAATAAAGGTTATCCGACAAAAAAGCATCGGGAAGCAATTGCCCGTTATGGGACCACTCCTTACCACCGGATGACATATAATTTACTGGGAGACGGACAACTCTCCTTTGATTTTTAAAAAGAGAAACGGTTATATTAACCAGTATTTATTAACAGCCTGTTGAAAACTCTGAAGTTATCAACAGGCTGTTAATAATTTGTAGTGATGTAATAGAGGTGAAACACCTTTGTCGTCCTATATTAAACGTATTGTCGTATATTCTTAAAATGGTTTCCGTTATTTTGCCCAAACAATAAATCAGATGTAAGTATATGAAAAAAATGTATAGACAATGGTTGGGTATAGCGGCTCTGCTTTGCCACATTACGATGCAAGCTGCCGGAAATAAGGCGGTGGTAACAGGTACTGTGAAAGATACTCAAGGCAATCCGATTGCAGGAGTCGTTGTAACAGATGGAAAGCATGTGACAGCTACTGATAGACAAGGTATATATATGTTGGATACTGATCCGTTCCGTCAGCCAATGGTTTATATTTCTACTCCTGCTGATTATGTTCTTCCCGAGAAGGAAGGAGTGGCTGATGGCTTTTATCACTATCAGGATACTTCAAAAGTGGAGAATCGTTGTGATTTTATTCTTCAGAAACGTAGTAAACAGACCGATGATTTTGTATTTATTCCTATTTCAGATCCTCAGGCTAAAAATGAAGCACAGTTGGATAGATTCCGTAAAGAAACCGTTCCCGATTTGATTCATACTGCCGATTCTCTGAAATCTTTAGAAGTTGTAGGTATGGGATTGGGCGATCTGGTATGGGATGCTATGGATTTGTATGCTCCTTACCGGAAAATTGTATCCAACTTGGGATTGACTATGTTTCAGGTTATGGGTAACCATGATTTCAATTTACTGTATTCGGATATGGAACGTACGGCAGATCCTGGAAACGGATATGGAGAGAAGAACTATTATGAGATATTCGGGCCAACAAATTATTCTTTCAATATAGGTAAGGTACACGTCATAGCAATGAAGAGTACAGATTACGGAGGAAAGAAAAAGTATGTAGAACGTTTTACCGAAGAGCAGCTTGAATGGTTGAAAAAAGATTTAAGTTATGTACCAGAAGGAACAACTGTCTTTTTGAATATTCATGCTCCGGTAGCGAATACAACGGTAAAAGGGGGCGACAATGTGCGTAATGCCAATGCATTGTTCCGTATTTTACGGTCTTATAAGGTTCATATCTTTTCGGGTCATACACATTTTTATGAAAACTCGCTTCCGGCTGCCGGTATATATGAGCATAACATCGGGGCAGCTTGTGGAGCCTGGTGGGCAGGTGATGTGAATCGTTGCGGTGCTCCTAATGGTTATCTGGTGGTGACGGTCAAAGGGAATGATGTGAAATGGCGTTATAAGGCAACCGGACGTCCGACCGACTACCAGTTCCGTGTATATAAGCCTGGCGAATTTGAAACTCAGAAACAATATGTTGTTGCCAATATTTGGGATTGGGATATGGCTTATACCGTCAACTGGTATGAAGACGGGTTGTTGAAAGGAGCCATGCAGCAGTTCGATGACGAAGACCAGGACTATCTGACAATGAAGAAGGGCAAGCGTACTGGCTATCATACCCGTCATTTATTCCGGGCATGTCCTTCTAAACAAGCAAAAAAAATAAAAATTGAAGTAAAGAATCGATTTGGTGAAATCTTTATACAGGAAGTAGAATTGTAGAAATACCTGTTTTTTATTTTGATTATTCCCCCTCTCAGTCTGTGTGAAGATAGAAAGGGGGATTTGTTTTTATTGACGGTTCTGTTTATCAGGGGATATATTCAGTTGGGATGATACATAAAAAGAGTGAAAACTTATGCTTAATACGAGGGATATTTTGTATTTTTGCATGTTGTAAAGCATACACTCGATATATCAACTTTTAAACAAAATAATATTATGGCTAAGAAAGCCCTTTTAATGATTCTTGATGGTTGGGGATGTGGCGACCACAAGAAAGATGATGTGATCTTTAACACTCCTACTCCGTATTGGGACAGTTTGCTGGCAGAATATCCTCATTCACAGTTGCAGGCTAGCGGTGAAAATGTTGGTTTGCCTGATGGCCAGATGGGTAACTCTGAAGTAGGTCACTTGAACATCGGTGCAGGACGTATCGTTTATCAGGACTTGGTGAAGATCAATCGTGCTTGTGCCGACGGTAGCATCATGCAAAACAAAGAAGTTGTTTCAGCCTTCTCATATGCTAAGGAACATGGAAAGAATATCCATTTCATGGGATTGACTTCAAATGGTGGTGTACACTCTTCATTGGATCACTTGTTCAAATTGTGCGACATTGCTAAAGAATACGGACTGGAAAATACATTTATCCACTGCTTCATGGATGGTCGTGATACAGACCCGAAGAGTGGTAAAGGATTTATCGAAGAACTGACAGCTCATTGTGCACAGTCTGCTGGTAAGATTGCTTCTATTGTTGGTCGTTTCTATGCAATGGACCGTGACAAACGTTGGGAACGTGTAAAAGAAGCTTACGACCTGTTGGTAAACGGTATTGGAAAGAAAGCTACTGATATGGTTCAGGCTATGCAGGAATCTTACGACGAAGGTGTAACTGATGAATTTATCAAACCTATCGTTAATGCAAACTTCGATGGTACTATCAAGGAAGGTGATGTAGTTATCTTCTTCAACTATCGTAACGACCGTGCAAAGGAATTGACTATTGTATTGACTCAGCAGGATATGCCTGAAGCAGGTATGAAGACTATTCCGGGATTGCAGTATTACTGTATGACTCCGTATGATGCATCTTTCAAGGGCGTTCATATCTTGTTCGACAAAGAAAACGTGTCCAACACATTGGGCGAATATCTTGCTTCCAAAGGCTTGAGCCAACTTCATATCGCTGAAACAGAAAAGTATGCTCACGTAACATTCTTCTTCAACGGTGGACGTGAAACTCCGTACGATAACGAAGATCGTATCTTGGTTCCGAGCCCGAAAGTTGCTACTTACGACTTGAAACCTGAAATGAGTGCTTACGAAGTGAAAGATAAACTGGTTGAAGCTATCAATACTCAGAAGTACGATTTCATCGTAGTAAACTATGCTAACGGTGATATGGTAGGACATACTGGTATTTATGAAGCTATCGAAAAAGCTGTAAAAGCTATTGACGACTGCGTGAAAGATACTGTAGAAGCTGCCAAAGCTAATGATTATGAAGTTATCATCATTGCTGACCACGGTAATGCAGACCATGCACTGAATGAAGATGGAACTCCAAATACAGCACACTCTTTGAATCCGGTTCCGTTTGTTTATGTAACTGCAAACAAGGATGCTAAAGTAGAAAACGGTGTACTTGCTGATGTTGCTCCTTCTATTCTGCACATCATGGGAATGCCTCAGCCTGCTGAAATGTCAGGTAAAGATTTGATTAAGTAATAAAATACTTTTTTATATCAAAAGGGAATAATCTCACTGGATTATTCCCTTTTTTTGATTGATACATCTATATGTTCTTTTCTCAGCTCAGGTCTTCAGAGCCTTTTTTCGTGTCTGTTTTCTTTGTTGTACGACAAAACTCCTTGCAATAATCTTTTGTGATACAATAAAATTCCATAATTTTATACTTTGAAAATAGGAGCAATTGTTTTTCCTGTTATATTGATATTGCCAGTTTTGATAGCTTTATGATTTTAGTAATTAACAGGTTGCTCCAATCTTAAATCGAACTTATATAAATATGCTATGACGAATCGACAATTGAATTTTGAGAATATTCATAGAGTAGAAAATCTTACATACGAATCTCTGGAAAAGAAATACATCAACGTACAGGTCGTAGGAACTGTATTGACGTATATCGGTAGTATGCTCGGCATGAGTATTAGCTAACGGGTGCAAGTCCCCAATGAGCC